>Ga0209445_1001875_pt1 | contig 10981 bp, 10 predicted proteins | sample MarorgKNORR_S2LV_4_FD_188223 | JGI IMG/M metagenome (GOLD analysis project Ga0209445, IMG submission 188223) | Marine microbial communities from the Southern Atlantic Ocean, analyzing organic carbon cycling - NADW_A/KNORR_S2/LV (SPAdes) (version 2) | ecosystem: Environmental > Aquatic > Marine >...
TGTTGCTGCTGAGTGGTCGGGGCGACAAGGACCTCGACACAGTCGCCGCGGCTTCGGGTGTGGAGCTTTAGCCCCGGCTCAATCCTCCTTAGCCCGTGAAGGTAGGTCTGTCACAACAGTCGGCGCCCTATCCTGATGGTAGTTGTTGCCATCGAAAATCCGCTTTGCCGAACGTGAAGGCGGCGCGGGGCTTCGATCAGCGGTAACATCTGCCCATCCGTACGACACCGGACCCATTCAGGCTTCGCGTCCCCGTATGTCACAACCATCCATCTCGCTCCCAGGCCCGCTAAGCGGAATTCGCGTTCTCGAATTCGGCAGCTTTGTGGCCGGACCCTGGGCCGGGCAGTTGCTGGCCGATATGGGTGCTGACGTAGTCAAGGTCGAACCGCCGTCAGGCGACCCGTGGCGACATGCCTCACCGTTTGCTCCGAACGAAAGCCGGGTGTTTGTGCCGCTGAACCGTGGCGTGAGGAGCATCTGCCTCGACCTGAAGCAAGAAAGCGGACGGGCGGTGCTCAGGAGGCTGTTCGAATCTGCTGACGGCATTATTTCGAACAATCGCCGCGACACCGCGCTCAAACTGGGCATCGACTACGAGACCGTTTCGCGAATCAATCCTCAACTCGTTTACGTCGACATAACCGCCTACGGCTCCGAGGGGCCCAGGGCCGACATGCCCGGATTCGACCTGATACTCCAGGGCTACACCGGTGCTGTCACAAGCGAAGGCAAGATCAGCAACGGGCAGCCGGAAGTCGTCTGGTCATCGTCATACATCGATTTTTCGACCGGATATGCGGCGGCAAACGGCATCCTGGCCGGGATTATCGGGCGGGGCAAAACAGGCAAAGGCCAGCTCGTTTCAACGAGCCTGCTGGGCAATGCCATCGCCATGCAGACGCTGCGAATAGCCGATATCGAAGGCATCCCTGCTCCTGCGAGGACATGGCATGAGGAGGTCTATCCCGGGCTGAAAAAACGGGGTGCGAGCTACGAGGAGATACAGATTAGTTACCAGCAGGCGGTGAGACCCATGATCTACCGCTGCTACTACCGGGCCTACAAGACCCTCGACGGGGGGCTGACGCTCGGAACGCTTGCCGTGCACGCACGAGCACGGCTGCTCGACGTGTTCGGACTCGAAGATCCCAGGGTTACCGACCCCGAATACGATGATTCGACACCCGAGGCGACCGAGCTGGGTCTGCGCCTGACACGGCAGTTCGAGGAGATTTTCGCTGGCAAGACGACCGATCACTGGTTCAAAGAGCTTCGGGCGCACGATATTCCGTGCGAGCCGGTCCGTTTCGTCGAAGAAATGATCACCGACGAACAGGTGCTGGCAAACAATTACGTGATCGAGCTCGAACACCACACTGGGCACAAGATCCGGACATCGGGACCTGTGTTGCAGTTCGCGGACGGCATGCCCGAAGCAAGGTCGTCGCCGGCGCTCGGTGCCCATACCGACGAGGTCCTCGCGGATATCGGTTACAGCCCGGGCGAGGTTGCGGGACTCCGGCGCGACGGCTCGGTCAATTAGCGCCTGAAACGACGCCAATATTCGTCGCTGGCGTAGTCTGTGCACACGCCTGGTACAGGGGATCCCATTTTGTGGCCATTTTCGCGTTTAGAACGTCAGTTGCTATTCGTGCCCGAACGCTCGTTTCGGGGTACACCCGAGCATGTCGGGCTCGCGTTTGAGGATATTTTTCCAGTGGCGTCAGACGGTGTTAAGTTGCACGGCTGGCACATACCCGGGAAATCGACGAAGGTCGTCTGGCTGATATTTCACGGAAATGGCGGGAATATCAGCGTTCGGCTCGACCAGTACGCCGAGATCAACCGTCGTTACGGGGCCTCGGTGGTTGCTATCGATTACCGGGGGTACGGTCGCAGCGAAGGGGTACCTTCAGAAACTGGTTTCTATGCCGATGCGCTTGCCGCGTACGAGCTCGCGTGCGAACTTCACCCCGGGAAGCAAATCGTCGCGTTCGGCCGATCGATGGGCGGTGCCGTGGCCGCCCAGCTGGCAACCGTGACCTCGCCCGCAGTCCTGGTCCTCGAGGCGACCTTCTCTTCGATCCTCGATATGACCCGTGAACTGGCCCCCTGGACACGGTTTCTCCCGATGGGCCTCCTGCTGAAAACGAGGTTCGACACAGTGGGTTACGTATCGAACAGCACTGTGCCCAAGCTGATCTTCCACGGCGATTCTGACAGGACTGTCCCGCACACGAGCTCCGCGCGCATATTCGCCGCGGCCTGCCCCCAGAAAAAACTACACCTCATCCCGGGAGGCGATCACGATGGGCTCGATCTCGTATACCCGGCGGGTTATCACGGCATTCTGCGAGAGTTTCTGGCCGAGCATGGCGCGCTCTAGTGCCGGTGCGAAGTGGCTTTTCCAAAATACACTCATCCCTTGGGGTGAGGGGCAGTGCTCGTCGGGCCGTTGAAAAGCGTTCGGCGGGATCAGGACCCCAGAGGTGCGTGTGGCCCTATGCCGAAGGGTCTTTTGACTCCCACAGTTCGATCTAGTTATCTTCCGGGTCATAGACCCACGTGAACTTGCCATATGGCTCTTCCATTCGCTGATCGTCGATCCTCACACCTGCCTCGCGCAATTTCTCCACGGCGAAATCAAAATCGTCCACCCTGAAGTTCAACATGAATGGCTGGTCCATACGGCCGAAGTAATCAGTGTCCGGCGGAAATGGCGAGAACACCGTTGGACCGCCTTCTTGCATCCAGGGGGGCCGTCTCCCACCGCCGGGATGCCAAAATTATCGCGGTACCAACGGGCCAGCGCCTCGGGCGCCTCTGACCTGAAAAACAGTCCGCCAATGCCTGAAATGGATACGGTTGGGCTGTCGTCTGTCGTCTGTCGTCTGTCGTCTGTCATTTGGCCTGTCCTGTTGGTTCTGAACTAGTCTGGCGCTCCAGATTCAAGTAAATATACCCATTCGAGGGTTCAATAATTGGGTATTCGAACCTGAATCACTGATATCGGCCATGTTGACCGGGTGTGCCAGGCGAACCCGCCTTCAGCCCCGGGGCTGGAACGGCTTGCCGTGGACACCGGCGTCGGACACCGGTCGCGACGGGCGTTTTTTACCGAACGAAGGGGTCGGTCCGGTAGGTCGAAACTCATCGAGGACCGAGATGGTGACAGGTTCCAGTAAAATGCCGTCGTCGCGATGTTTCGCAAGATTGTCGAGTGCAACATCGGACAACCCGGAACGCGGTCGGCGTTCCTCCGGAAACTTCCTCAGGCAATCGCGCTGCCCGACAAGCGCCGGTCGTGGTGTGGCCTTGCTGCAGGCGTGCGCCCAGGGGCACATGTAGGCGATGCACAGCGTTGTTTCGCCTACCAACGGCGAGCCAGCGGTCGCAAGGCCAATCCGCGCCATAGCCGCGCGCTGGGTCCGAAGCAACTTTCGGTGTCGCTTGCTCCTCCAGCTTCTTGGCAGTCCAGGCATGTGCCTACTTTCAAATTTCTAACAGTGCGCGATCTTGCATCGCGGCGCAGCGCGGGTTGCGACCGATAAATCGTTACATACCCCGTTGCCAACAAGCCACACCCGTGTCACCTGCGCAGGCGTAATCTACACGGAGGCGTGGGCGGAATTCATCCGCTCAACGCACTTACCGCATGATTCTCAGATAAATGGCCATCCCGACACTACGAGTTGGGACACAAAGGCAGAATTATTGGCAGTTCCAAAACCGAACCTTGAACCTGTAAACGTTCCGAAATCTGCCCTGGAGGAAATGTTCAGGCACGCACGCGAATCGTTCCCGAACGAATGCTGTGGTTGGCTTACTGGTGGTAGGGAATCGAATAAGGCTGGCGGGGTGCGGCGTGCCGTGAACGCCTATGAGCCCGACCTTCACCCGACTGCAAAGGACCGAACGGCTGAACGAGCTTTCGTGATATCCGACGGTGACCTGCTCGAACTCAACCGCAGCCTCGACGACGACGTTCGGCCCCGCATCATCTACCACTCGCATCCCAACGGTCGGGCATATTTCTCGCCGACCGACCGTGCAAATGCACGTGACCCGTGGGGCGAGGGCCCGGCCTACCCGGTGCAGCAGATCGTTATCGGAATCGACAGTGCGCGGGTGGTCGAAGCGCGCCAGTTTGCGTGGAGCGATGAGGCCGGCGATTTTGTCGAGATAGCCCAGTACGAGGGGTTCGACATCTAGCGCTCGGTGATAAGACCGCCGTTTACGTTGATCGCCTGGCCGGTAATGTATCCGGCCCTCGGCCCGGCCAGGAAGCCGATCATTTCGCCCATTTCATCATCGGTACCAACTCGTCCCATCGGAATCGCCGCCACGCGCGCTTCCCACCGGTCGGAACGTCCCATCGAGTCCATCCTCGATGTTTCAGTCAGCCCGGGGCACACGCAGTTCACTGTGATGTTGTGGGTCGCCATCTCTTTTGCGAGCGCCTGCGTGAAACCATCGACCGCAAAGTTGGCCGCGTTGTAGGCGCTTGCGTTCGCCTGCCCGCGTTTACCCATTGCCGAGGAAAGGTTGATGATCCGGCCTCCATCGCCCTGCTGGACCATCACCCTGGCAGCGGCCTTAGAGCAGTAAAACGTGCCCATCAACTTCACATCAACCACTTTTTTGAAGACATCGGTCGGCAGGTCGAGAACGGCGACCCTGTCCTCGCCGTAGGGCGCGGCGGCGTTGTTCACGATGATGTCGATTCGCCCGAACTCGGCGAGCGTGGCATCGATCATTTTCTCGACATCGTCTTCGTCGGCAACGTTTACGATCAGCGGTAGTGCCCGAACGCCGTGAGCCTCAACCTCTTCTGCTGTCGACTGGATATCACGCCACCCCGCCTGTTTTTCGTCATCCGGGAAGGTGTCGGGGTCCCTGCCGGTGCCGGTGATCACGACGTTTGCACCCATTCTGGCGAGTACGTTTGCCGTGCCGCGTCCGATCCCGCGCATGCGCCCGGCGCCGGTCACGATCGCGACTTTACTGTTCAGTTCACGCTGGGAGAGTTCGGAATTCGGGGGGCTTGTCATCGGATCATTCCTTAGGTGCCACGGACTACGTTCAAGAGATCGGCCTATTTTGCACGAATCAACCCGGCTACATGTTGTAAGCGCCCGGCATCAAAGGCAACAGGTCCATGGTCGCGCGAGCTGGCCGGTCGGTCAGTGTCGCGTCGAGGGTGACGAGAAGACGGGCATCGCGAACTACGGTAATCGTGATAACGGTGCCGCTCGGGTGGTCGCGCAGGAAGTCGGTCAGATCCTGTCCGCGGGTAATCTCGGTGTCGTCGAGTTGAACAATAATATCGTCGAGGGTGATTCCAGCATCGTCTGCCGGTGACCCCGGTGCGATGACGGTTACGCCAAAGCCCCATTCGACCGGCAGCCTTAGCGCCTGTGCCAGCGCCCGGGTGATATCGACCCCTCCGACACCCAGGAAGCCCGGCGGCGGTACCGGTCCCTGTGCGATCAGGTATTCGGCAGCGGTCCTTGCCGCGTTGATGTTGATTGCAAAGCCGATCCGCTCACCAATCGCGATCTTTGCCGTATTGATCCCAACGACTTCGCCATACGCATTCACCAGTGGACCGCCTGAATTTCCTTCGTTTATCGCGGCATCGGTCTGGAATACATTGGTGAGATCGCCACCCAATTCGCCAATAATCGTCCTGTCGAGCGCACTCACCACGCCCTTGCTAACGGTCGGACCGCCATCGAGACCCAGGGCGTGACCGATCGCCACTACGTCTTCACCGACTCTGAGCTGGTCTGAATCGCCGAACATTGCCGGCGTGAGACCCAACCGGTCGACCCGTATGATCGCCAGGTCGAGCAGCGGGTCGCTCCGGAACAACTCTCCCTCGGCGATGGTCCCGTCCTCGAAGGCAACGGTTATGGCGCGTGCGCCACGCACCACGTGCCAGTTGGTGAGTATGTGGCCGCGATCATCGAAAATTACTCCAGTACCGACGCCACGTCCGCGCTTCAGGCTGACGGCGACCTGGACTACCGACGGGGCGAGCAGTTCGACGAGTTCAGGAGTCGTCAGAATGCCGGTACCGCCTGACGTTCGTTGAGATTTCTGGGACGCGTCGGTTGTCCCGCCCGAATCGGCCCGTTCTTCGTCCGTAGTTGCCGCGGCGCAGGCTGCAAGAACCAGCGCCAGCGTAAACGCCAGGAGAACTGCAACGGTGAGTATGAGGCGTGGTCGAAGTGTCATATCGAAGGAATTCTGAGGGCCGGAAAGGCCGAAATCTGTTTAGCCAGCGTATCAAGCGATGGTGTAGGTTGCTCCATGCAGTCTCCATTGCAGCCCGTCGGCCGGGGTGGACTACCGCGTTATCCGGCGAGATTGCTAATAACTACGAGTATCGAATAATCGCGACTGAGTGCCCGTAGGTTCGGAGCATCGGGTGAATTACGCACAGGATTGAGAACGAAGCTGAACCTGATCGGGCTAATAAAAGGTCGTGCAAGTTCCGACCCTAAAATAATCGTCGGGCTGATGGTCGGCGCGTTATTCGCCGCTGCGACCGCGGCTGGAATCCCGCAGTATGGGCGCTCTCTCGAAATCGTTTCGATGCGTGCCACTGTTGCCGATACCGGGCCGTACAACACGAACGTTCACATATCGACTTCGTGGGTGCCGTTGACCGAATCGGACCGTGTGCGCTCCGATCAGACAGTATTGACCGCAGTGGATTCCTATCTCGGCGATCTGGTGATCGACTCGGTTCGCCTCACGAAAAGTCGCCTTCACTGGTGGGCCCAGCTGGGCGAACCACTGCGGACGGACGACGATGCCTCACAGGCTACGTTTCAGTACATCGAACGTCTCGACGAACACGTTGAATACGTAAAGGGCGTTGCGCCTACCGACAGCAAGACGGAAATCGATGGCAAAACCGTCATCGAAGTGGCGGTTTATGACGACCGCGCCACTTTTCTGCAGATCGAAGTCGGTGATGTTATCGATGCCCAGCCAGTTGATCTTGGCACCGGGACTGTCCGAGCGCGGGTGACCGGAACATTTGTGAAGTCCGTCCCGGACGACGTTTTCTGGATGGGGTTTGACCGGGCGTTTATCAGCCCGGACATCGTAGGTCGTGAGCAGCCGCTGATCATGTTACCTTCCCGCAATTCGATGTTCTCCGCGGTTGCCGAAACGAACTCGGGGCTCCCCGCTACGTACGACTGGTTTCTGTTCACCGATTCTGTGTTGATGGCGGACATGACGATCGATGAACTTGAGATTGCTTACGCTGAATTGACCGCCGATCTGCACGATTCACTGGCCCGTCCGTTTGTGATCACTGAAATGATTGCGCGGCTTGATGCCATGAAACAGCGGGCCTTGTTCGGGAGCATTCCGTTGCTGTTGATGGCACTGCTGGTTCTTGCCTGTGTGGGCTTCTACCTGACGATGACCGCCGGGTTGCTGGCGCGGAGGCGGATCAGCGGGTACATGATGATGCAGACCCGTGGCTTCAACGTTAGTCAGCAACTAAAAATCCATGCAGTTGAAGCCGCGATTGTTTCGGTTCCAGCTGCGTTAGTTGGACCCCTGCTATCGCTCGCGGTCATAGCGGCGCTGGGTTATCTTCCGGCCTACAGGGCGATCACTGATAACCACGCGATGCCTATCGAGCTGGCCTTTTCTGGCTGGCTATGGTCGTTTGGAGCCGCAATCGCGACTGCGACGGTGATCACGACCGCGTCTTCCTTCTGGGACAGATCGACCCTGGCGACATCTCGGTCGTCGGATGCACGCCCGATCAGTGCGCCGTGGTTCCAGCGCTACTATGTAGACGCGTTCCTGGTCGGTCTGAGTGGGATTCTCTGGTGGGAAATTGGTGCGCGAAACGGTGTCATAGCTGCCGAAAGAACTGGCGAATTTACTCCCGACCTCAGCCTGCTGGCGGCTCCAATCCTGATTGTCGTGGCGAGTTCATTGGTGGCCCTGAGAATCTTCCCGGTGTTGACGCGGGTTGCGGCCCGAGTCGGTTCTCGCTCCAACTCTGCGGCCCTGGGTTTCGGGCTCGCGAGCGTTTCCCGAAGGCCTTTTTTTCATGGTTGGCCGATGCTGGCCTTCGCGCTTGCAATAAGTACCGGGATCGTCGCCGGTTCGGTCGTATCGACACTGGAGCGCTCGACCAACGAGCAGGTGCTTTACAGTACCGGTGCCGATATTCATGTCACCACGACAGGCTCGACCGGGCAGGTGGGCGGAGAGCAGCTGTCGCGCGTGCGAGACCTTGATGCGATTGAAGTTGCCACCCCCGTCCTGCGAAGCGATGCGAGAGTTGGCACCACTTCGAGCGGGACGGGTTTTACGTTACTGGCGATCGACCCCATAGACTTTCAGCAGGTCGCATGGTTCCGGGACGACTTCAGCGATTCCGATGTCAATATCACTCAGCTTGTCGACAGGTTGGCGGTTCGCATACTGCCGGAGCCGATTGAGCTACCACCCAACACGACCGAAATTTCGCTCTGGACTAGGTCGGAACCGGTAATCCCAAACCACCAGATCTGGATAGTGGTCAGAGATGGGATTGGGGAGACTCAAACACTGAGCCTGGGTGAAATGCAAGATGGTTGGTCGCTGGGCTCGGCGAATTTTTCGAGGGTCATCGAACCGGTCGAGATCACATCGATTCAAACGTTTCTCAGGGTTGGTCCCGACAGCGCCAAGCCGGTCGAATTGTTGATCGACGACCTGATCGCGACCACGGTAGATGGAACTCAGCACATGGTCATCGACTTCGATTCGCCGGGGCTGTGGCGAGGGCTTCCGACCGCCGAGGGAGAAGATACAGGATTCACGATTACGCCTGAGCCCCCTGGCATTTCCGGAATAATCGAAGGCGATTCGGGAATCGGAGTCGGCAATATCTCGCTCGGACGAGGGTCGAACCAGGGAGTTCGGGGAATCTACCGTCGGGCCGTCGACCGCCCAATACCGATAATTGCCAGTGCGGATTTTATGGTCCGGACCGGGGTCGGTCTGCGGCGACCGTTCACGATTAACGTGCAGGGCGGGCTGGTGCCGGTCGAGGTGATCGAACGGATTAACTATTTCCCGACGATGGATCCCACGCGCGGGCCATTCGCGGTTGCCGACGTCGATGCGATCGTCGACTTTGTCGAGCTGCGGGGTCGGAAGAAGTTGACACCGAACGAACTGTTCGCCAGCCTGCGCCTACCCGATGCGACGGAGGCTGAACCGCCGGCCGATATTTCAGAGAGCGTCCGTAAAATTTTCAGACTTGCGTATGTCGAATCGCGGGCGGATCGGATCAATGACACGTTTGTCGATCCGGTCGCAGTGGCCGGCTGGCGAGGAATGAGTGTCGTTGCAACTATCGTCGCGGCCACGATTGCCCTGATGGCCTACGCGATATTCCTGGCCGCCTACGCGCTCCGCATCAAGGGCGAATCGGCGCTGATACTGGCGTTGGGAGCGAACAGGCGAGATTACCTGGTGAGCATAATCGCCGAACTTTCCCCGGCGGTCGTCACCGGAACGCTCGTTGGATTGGGTACCGGGTTCGCCGTCAGTAACCTGATGATCGGTTCGATGGCTCACACCGGGACCGGCGGGCGATTACTTCCGCCATTCCTGCTGCAAATCGACTGGGCACTTCCGCTCGTTACAATTGGCGCGATATTTACGATCTTTATGGTCGGCGTGATGAACTCCGTTCGATCATTCCAGAAAATCCAGATTGCGCGGATGGCCCGTGAAGGCTTCTCCGCGACTTCAATATGATTGGTAATTCTCTCCAACTAATAGTTAAGCGAACACTCGCCCACTGGCGGCTGTTGTCCGCGGTCGTCGTCGGTGTTGTGCTGGCGTCAACGATCATGGCCAGTTCAGTCATTTTTTTCGACGCGCTCCGCGACGTAGCTCTGCAGCGGGCACTGTCCACGCACGAAGCGTCGGAACTCGATGTACTTGTCGAGGCCGGCCAGGTTCCGACGAACGCCGAGACCCACGCAACGATAGTCGATGCCATGAGCGGCTCAATTGTCAGTCGGTTCGAGCCGTTCCTGGATGACCGGGAGTTTGCTCTGAAGACCTGGACGTTCTTCGTCGACCTTCCGCCTGTCATGGTGGCACAGCAGGACTGTCCGTGTCGCACCGCAATCGGGAGCAATTCTGGTGATGGCCCAGAGCTGATTGAGTGCGATTGTCGGCGGGTTACGATGATGACGCTGCCCGACGTGGACGACCGGGTAGAAATTGTAGAAGGCACGTTGCCGCAGGTATCCACTGAGGTCGGGCCCGACGACATTTTCCAGATCGAAGCGCTTCTCGACGTAGCTGCCGCCGGAGTACTCGGGATCAAAGTCGGGGACGTGTACCCGGCGCGCCCGCACTGGATAGATGAACACAGCCGTGTCGATGTGCTTGTCACCGGTCTGTACGTGCGCGTCGACCCGGAAGCCGCGCACTGGAGGATCCAGGACGACGCCTTCGGGACCCGCACCAACACGCTTCAGTTTGCCCGCTTCGTAGTCCCGGAAAAAACCATTATCGACGGGCTGGGCAGCTACTTCCCGAACATGGGGACTGACTATGCATGGTGGTTGGACGTAGATCCCGGGCGCATCGTGGCATCGGAGACCGAGGCGATTCGCAATACTATCGACGCGACGGAGCGGGAGCTAAAGGCGATCGTCGATGGTTTCCTCATGCAGTCGGACCTGCCGGACGTGTTGCGGGGATTTGAAACCGATCTGTTTTTCAACCGTCTGCCGATGTTCATCGTGCTTATCCTGATCGTTCTCGTCGTCCTCTATTACGTCGTGACACTGGCAAGCTTGCTTGTCGACGCCCAGCGCGGCGAAGTCGGCCTCCTGAGGACGCGCGGTGCTACGTCGAGGCAGATCCTGGCCGTGTTTGTGATCGAGGCGGGCTTACTGGCAGTAGTAGCGATTGTGTCGGGGCCGTT
>Ga0209445_1001877_pt1 | contig 10973 bp, 9 predicted proteins | sample MarorgKNORR_S2LV_4_FD_188223 | JGI IMG/M metagenome (GOLD analysis project Ga0209445, IMG submission 188223) | Marine microbial communities from the Southern Atlantic Ocean, analyzing organic carbon cycling - NADW_A/KNORR_S2/LV (SPAdes) (version 2) | ecosystem: Environmental > Aquatic > Marine >...
GGCCTGAAGCAAGTGGTATTGATCGATCTCATGCTGGTGGCCAGCGGATACGTCATACGGACGGCCGCCGGGGCCGTGGCCATCGACGTGACCGCCTCGCCCTGGCTGTACGTCACCACCGGCGCTGGAGCCCTGTTTATCGTGTTGGGACGCCGTTATGCCGAAGTGCGCCTGGCTGGAGACGCGGCGGCCCAACAACGCCCGGTATTGGGCAAGTACGGCAACTCGTTCATCAACCAGTTGCTCATGATATCGGCGACTTCCGCCTGGTTAAGCTATACTTTGTATACAGTGGAGGCGTCAAACCTTCCCGACAACAACACCATGTTGCTTCTTTTGCCCGTCGTTACTTTTGGATTGTTCCGATACCTATACCTTCTAAACACCAGCCAGCAAGCTGAAGCGCCGGAGCAACTGATCGTTCGCGATTTGCCTCTTATACTGTCGATCATCTGTTGGATCGTTGGCTCCGGTTTAGTGTTGTGGATCTGGGGTTGATTTTGTCTACTAGCCGCTGCGGTCCGGTGGAGTTGGGTTCGGCCGGAACCTCGAACTATACATAGATAACCCAGGAGCGCCAATCATGCAGGCATCCGAAAGACCCGCCCAACGGCTGGCCGGCCGGCCGGAGACGCCCCCAGCCCCAAGTTCCGATCGGGCTGTTGTCGCGGTGGTGGCCGCCACTCCGGAAACGGTGTTCGCCGATATTGAGCGGGCCATGGTGTTGGCGGACGTTGGCCGGCATTTGAATGCCGAGTTAGAGACATTGCTCAAGATCAACATATCCTGGCAGCACTGGTATCCTGGTTGCTCTACTTCTCCCTGGCAGTTGGAAGGGGTTATAAGAGCCCTGAGAAACCTGGGGCATCAGCAACTGACCGGCGCCCACAACGGCACGGTGGTAGTCGACTCCTTTGAGGGAGAGGAAAAGAACAAGCACAAAGCGGTCCAGGACAAGATGAATCTGCCGGTGGTTCACTTGGACACACCGCCTAACCGGTGGGTGGATTACAAACCCAAGGCGGAGATGCTGGTTCTGGACGATATATTCCCCGAAGGCATTCAGATACCGGAGATATTCGAGGGCCGAAACATCGTCCATCTACCCACCATGAAAACCCACGTCTTCACCACGATGACCGGGGCGATGAAGAACGCCTTTGGTGGTTTGCTGCACCGGAAGCGACACTGGACGCACTCAGTCATCCACGAAACCCTGGTGGATTTGCTGGCGATTCAACAAGAGATTCACCCCGGTCTCTTCGCCGTGATGGACGGCACGTTTGCCGGGGACGGGCCGGGCCCCCGGGCCATGCGCTGGCACGTGAAGAACCGCATCCTGGCCAGCGCCGACCAGGTGGCCATCGACGCCGTAGCGGCCAAGATGATGGGTTTCGACCCCATGAGCCTCAGGTTCATCCGCCTGGCCCACGAGCGCGGCCTGGGCTGCGGCGACGTTTCCAAGATCGACGTGGTGGGCGAGGACATCAGTCAGGTCGATTGGAAGTTCACCGGCGTGGAAAGCACATTCGCCAGCCGGGGCCAAAAGATGATCTACTGGGGGCCGCTTAAGCCCTTGGAGAACTTCCTACTGCGCACACCCTTGGTCAGCCTGGCCTTTCTGGCCTCCAACCTATACCACAACGGCTACTGGCTAAAAACCAAAGGCCGCCGCCGCATCGAGGCCGCCATGCAGACAGAGTGGGGGAAACTGTTCGAGTCGTACTGATACCTTAACCAATAGCTCATCTGTCCAAATCCTGCCAATGCGCCCAAATGTTGCCGATTCGGGTAAGAATGGGGAAACATCTTTGCCGTAAGGAATCACACGGTTGCTGATTTTGAATTCACTAGCTAAGGATGACGGTATAATCCGACTATGGATGTAGCAATCATAGGTCTGGCCCAGAGCGGCAAGACGACGGTGTTTAACGCGCTGACCAAGGGCCACGGGGCGCCTACCGGGGGCGGTGGGCCGGGCGGAGAGATGCATGTCGGCGTGGTCAAGGTTCCCGATCCCAGGCTCGCCATCCTGGGGGACATGTATCATCCCCAGAAAGTGGTGAACGCCGAAATCACCTATTGGGACCTGCCCGGCGCCGAAGACCCCACGAAATCCCAGGGCATCGGTGGCAGGCATAAGAATATCCTGCAATCAGCCGATGCCTTTCTGGTAGTCGTCCGTACTTTCACCGACCCTTCGGTGCACAACCCAACGGGCGGTGTGGGCGCCGGCCGAGACGTGTCGGCAATGTTGGACGAGCTGGCGTTCTCCGACTTGGAAGTCATGGACCGGGCCGTCGAGCGGCAAGATGACGCGGTAAAAAAAGCCAAGCCCGCCGAGAGGCAGGCCCTGGCGCGGCACTTGGACGCGGTTAAAAAAGCGAAAACGGCGCTGGAAGCCGGGATTCCTTTGCGCCGCCAAGAACTGTCCCCGTCGGAGGCCGAGTTCTTGGCTGCCTACCAATTGTTAACCGCTAAACCGGTGATCGTTGCGTTCAACACCGATGAGTCCGGGCCCGATGTGCTGGTAAGCCAGTTGGGCCTGGAAGATTCCCTAACCCAAGCATTGGGCGAGGTCAGCCTGTGCGGCAAGCTGGAAGAAGACCTGGCCCTGATGTCCGACGAAGAAGACGCCCTGTTTCGTGAGGAGTTGGGCGTTGGGGAACCGGCCACGTTCCGGGTGATTAACGTGAGCTACGGGACGCTGGGACTGATCTCTTTCTTGACTGTTGGTGAGGACGAAGTGCGGGCATGGACCATTCCGGCAGACCTTCCCGCCCAGGAAGCCGCGGGCGCGGTGCATTCGGACTTTACCCGGGGGTTCATCCGCGCTGAGGTCATCCCTTACGACGACCTGGTGCGCTGCGGTGGTATCCCCCAAGGGCGAAAGGAAGGGGTGCTGCGCTCCGAAGGGAAGACCTATCCGGTTAAAGATGGGGACGTGATTAACTTCCTGATCAACGTCTGATACCTGAACCTAATCCTCAAGCCGCCGGGCGAAGCTCAGTTCGTGGCCGTCGGGGTCGGTAATGTGGAAGTAGCGCTCGCCCCAACTAGCGTCTTGCGGGGGCGAGTCAGGAGAGAGTCCGGCGCCGGTCAAGCGATGGTAAAGAGCGTCCACGTCGTCCACGTGAAGAATCAGCCGGCCCCACCATGCCCAGTCCCCATCAGTTGCCAGAATGAGATTCAAGTAACCTGGCCCCACCTTGAAGCTGGTGAATGCCGCCGTTGGCCCGCCGTAGAGAAGCTCCAGCCCAACTTTGACTTGGTAAAAGTCGACCGCCCGGGCCATGTCTTTCACCGCTAAAGTCACCGCGCTGATGTTCTGGACCGTCACGTTGCCTTGACCTCCCGGCTATCCTTCGCACCGACCGGCTTAAATTGTACAATACTACCAATGCCGCCCAATGCGGATACGCGTGCCCCTGAGAGAGGTGCCCCTTGCGGATAGCGTATATCCAGTCGATCGGTGGAGCCAGCGGCGACATGCTGTTGGGGGCCTTGCTGGACCTGGGTCTTTCTTTGGAAACCCTGCAAAGCGACCTGAACAAACTGGACATATCAGGCTACGAGTTGCAAGTAACTCAGGACACCCGCTGTGAGATGCGGGGCACAAAGCTCAACGTTCAGATCCAAGACCCCACACGCTACACTCCGCGCTTCTTGTTGGACACGGTAATGAATAGCGGCCTTCCCGAGGGTGTAAAAACCCGCTCCGGAAAGGTGCTATCAGCCCTGTGGCGCGCCGAATGCCGCGTTCACGGAGAATCCGAGGAAGTACTGGAGCTAGAAGAGTTGGGCAGCGTCGATACGCTGGTTGACGTGGTGGGCGTGGTGTCCGGGTTGGAACAGTTGGGGGTGGAGCGGGTCTATGCCGCGCCCTTGGTGCTGGGCGAATCGACGCCTCCCCGCTGGGCCGGCGGGTACTCCAACCCGGCCCCGGCCACACTGGAACTGGTGGCAATGTCGGCGGCCCCAGTGGTGGCGGACCTGCCTCTTCACCAAGGAGCCGGAGAGTTGACCACGCCGACGGGGGCTTCGTTGATCACCACCCTGGCCGACTTTCAACGGCCCGCCTTCTCGGTCACCGGTGTTGGTGTGGGGCTAGGGACCAAAGACCCGGAGGGTTTCCCCAACGCCATCAGGGTTTGGCTGGGCGAAACAGCGGAGCAGTCTCTTGCCGGACGGCAGGGGGGAATCATTCTGCTGGAAACCAACTTGGACGATGTATCAGGCGAGCTGGTGGGATACGCCCAGGAGCAGTTATTTGCTTTGGGCGCCCTGGACGTATGGTATACGCCCATCCAGATGAAGAAAAACCGTCCCGGTGTGATGCTATCCGCTCTGGTGCCTCAGGAGTTGGAGACTGCGGCCTTCGAGCTGATACTGCGGGAAACCACCACGCTGGGCGTTAGAACCCGGCCCGTGGAGCGATATGTGGCCGAGAGACGTAGCGAATCCATGGAAAGTGTTCTGGGTGTCATCAGTGTAAAGGTGAAATACCTTGGTGGGAAGGCCGTCAGCGCCTCTCCGGAGTATGAGGATTGCCGAGAGATCGCTCTGGAGTCGGGAATATCGCTGCAAGATGTTTACCAGCAGGCGATGGCCGAGGCCCGCCGCCAATACCTAGTTTAACCATATCCGGTCCGGAACTTGGCAGCGCATCATTTCCAATAGCACTGAATAAGAAATTGAATCGCCACACCGGCGTAGGCTGGTGTCGAAGCGCGTCCGCAGTTGAGACGCTCTATGGATTCCGGCTTTCGCTGGAATGACGAGTGAGTAACTGAGCGACTGCCTGGAGATTAGGCGGAGTGACATTGGCCGGCGCCGGATGATGGTTAATACCGTCTCCGCCGAGCTCGGCCGGGCAAGCCCGGATATTTCCCTTCGTCCAGCACCCACTCGACACGGCGTTGCAAAGACGTTACCTCGTCAGGGTACAACTGATCAACCAACTCTTGAACGCGGCCTTCGGGGGCTTCCAGTTGTCTGGCCAACTTGCGCACTGCGTTCAGGTGAGATTTGGCGATGCGTCTTCCGCCGAAGTCCCAAATCACCGTGCGGATCTTTGTATCAGAGTGAAATGTCAGGCCGTGGTCGATGCTCCACAGCTTGCCGCCGCCGTCCACCAGCAAATGGTTCGGTTTCCGGTCGGTGCTATTGGCCAACAGATCGAAGCAAGCAATCTTCCGCAGTTCGTTGGCTTTATCCTCGGCGAGATTGTAGTAGTTCTGCTTTGGATCGTGATCGACATAATGTTGAACCGTGCCGATGCCGTAGGGACCGTCGCGTATGGTGGTGTAGGGAATGAAGTCCCACCCCAAGATCTCGCTGAGTAGGAAGGCGGCGTACTCCCGTTTGTAGAGCGTGCCACTGGGAAAATCCCACAGGGGTGACTCCCCGTCTCTGGGCTTGTAGATCGCCAGCCCTTGCCGGTCGCCTAGTTGGAGTTGGGCTAGGAATGTGTAGTTAGAACCAGCGGGAGTGAGCTGGCAAGAAACGATTTCGCCGTCATGAATGAGGTCTAAAGTAGACTGATCTAGGTTCAACGGGACCCCTATTGCTGTTGCTCCTTGGGTCAGCCGGCCTCCAAAACGGTGTGGCCGTTGGCCCTGGGACAGATGTGTCCATCGGGGTTGATCGGCAGCCCGCACAAGAAGCAACGGGCGCGACCGGCGGCGCAGATCCGCAAGGCTTCCTCGGCGACTGTTACGGCTTGAGGTACGCTGATCCAGAAACTCACTGAGGAGGTTTCCTGGGTGGCCTCTTCTTCTTCCCGCTCATAAGCCAGCATCCGAAAGGAGTTGCTGTCTTGGTCGTAGTTCAGCATCACCTGGCCCACTTTGAAATCCAAGGAGATACCCTCCCCGGACCATGCCGGCTCCTTGTCTTGAGTGGGCCGGGCTTTGTCTTCGCTGGGAAGAGACTCCACCGCTTCCTGAAGATAGACACCCAGTTGATAAAGCTGCTCTTTCTCCAGCCAGACGGTGCATCGAGCTTCACCGGACTCCAGCACCAGATTAAAGGTGCGCTGTCCCGGTTCCCCGAAGGTGTTGGGTTCGATTCGAGACAGCGGACCCAAGGTATATTTGACTTCTGGCGGCTCCATGGCGTCTATGATAGCCCCAGGTTACGGGGGCCGCAAGGGAAAACCCGGAAAACCGCCAACGATTTTACAGAAACCGTCATTTCGTGGAATTTAAATGGAAAGAACAACATCGATGATTGAGATTCGCCCTTGCCGCACTGCGTCCAATCCGTTCCGCAGGGCCTGCGTCAGTTTTGCTGGGTCTTCCACCCGCTCGCCGTATCCGCCAAAGGGTTCCACCAGCTTGGCGTATTCGGGTCCGGGAATATGGACGCCATGCCAGATGTCCGAGGTTGCCGCGTCGCCATCCGGATAGTAATGCAGGTGGTTGCCGCGCATGGCCTCGTAGTTGCCGTTGTTGAAGATCACGGTCATAAAGGGCAGGTTCGCTTCGCCAGCGACACCGAAACTCTGAGTTACCGGGTTGTAAAGGAAACCGCCGTCACCCATTAGAGCGATCACCGGTTGGTTGGGCTTGGCCAGCTTCACTCCCAATGCCAATCCCAATCCTTGGCCCAAACCGCCGCTGGGGTGGAGATAGCGATGGGGATCGTCCCAATCGACGTGGCGGGTGATTGCTCCCCGGTGGGAAGTTGTCTCCTCCACGTATATGGCGTCTTTGGGCATGACTTCGTTCAACGCGGCGCAGAGCCACACCGGATCGATGGGAGATTTTGTCTTGGCTGCTTCCTGGGCCGCCTTGATGTTTTCAGCGATCTTGTTGTGCTCGGCTTCCCAGCGGCTTCGCCGCTCCGCGACCTTGCTGACGTTGACCGCGCCGCTGGCTCGCACCGCATCTACCACCAATCCAAGACTGATGGGCAGGTCGCCCTCAACGTAATGGTCGGCCAGCAAGTTCTGGTAGACCATGTGGCCTTTTATGGGGGTTTCGCCCATGGCCACCACGGTCGCTTGGTTTGGACCATCGTAAGGGGGATACCAGGGCGCCCGGCTGGCGATGACCACCACCACATCCGCCTCGTTCATGTAGGGCTTGGGATTGAACCCCATATGCAGCGGGTGGCTCTTGGGGAAGTTGGAGTAGATCGGCGCGCTTTCAACCACCGGGATGGCCAACAGTTCGCACAGCTTCAGCAGATTGGCGAAGCCTTCGGCGGCTCGTCCGGCCGACTCGGTGATGATGAGAGGGTTCTCGGCGCTGACCAGCAATTCTGCCAGGTTGCTGATGGAATCGGGTGTTGGCTGAAGCTTGGGCGCCGCAGGCACTTTTCGGATCTTGGCCGACGGTGACCAATCGTGGATCATGGTTTCAATGGGGATGTCCAGGTAGGTCGGCCCCTTGGGAATCCTCTGGGCCAGTTCTCCGGCGCGGACCAGTTGCTCATAGAGAGTGTAGGGACTGGTGGCCTGGCCGCTCCACTTGGTGAAGGGATCGACAAACTTGTTCGGCCCGCCGACCACGCTTAAGTTGCGATACCACTGGCCTTGGGGGTCCATCTCGGGATTCTCGCCGTAGCTGTTGGCTTCACCGGAACAGACCAACAGGGGCACCTCTCCCAAGGTGGCGCCGTGGATGCCGATGCCACCCTGGAGCAGTCCCACTCCGGCATGAAGCAGAACAGCCTGCATCCTGCCGGTGATTCGAGAGTAGCCGACGGCCATGTTCACAGCCAGCGTTTCATGCCAGCAATTTATGTAGGTGGGGCCATCTGTTTCGGTGATCTTTTGCCGGGCCAGGGCCTCCCAAACCGGAGACCATTCGGAGCCCGGAGAGGAGATGATGTAGTCTATATCCAGATTCCGGAATGCCTCCAGAATCGCTTCTCCACCGTCTTTTGCTTGCGTCAACGGAACTTCCCTCCTGATCCAATTCGGTTGCCAGGACATGCATAGTAACGACTGCTAGTTTCTCAGGGAACGCGGTCTAATTGCAACCGGGGAGCCGATACCGGCGAGTGAGGTCACAGGGCGGGGACGATCTCATCGCACAATAGCCGCAGGCTTTCTTCCACGTTGGGACCCAATTCGGAGTACATCAACTGTTTGAATCCGTACTGCTCAGCAGTATCTCGAAGCTCGATCATCCGGTCCCGGCAGTGCTCCGGTTCCCCGGCGACGAATACTGCGTCTAACATGGCATCTGTCACCAACCCGGTGAACCGCTCTTCGGTTGCCCCCTGGCGCTCAGCTTCGTCCAAGCAGGCCACGTCTTCCGGCGCCACGCCTAAGGCCAGGATGTCCTCCGGCCCGTAGCCTCGCCGGCTCAGGTTCAACAATCTCCGTCCGGCGGTGGGTCTGGCGAATGCCCGGGCGGCCTCTTTGTCCCTTGATACCGAAAGCTTTATCTCGGCTATCTTGGGATAGCTTGAACTCTTGCCCGCCTTGGCGGCTCCCTCTTCGAATTTACTTAACACGGCCGGTAGATGTCCCGCCCCGGAAATGGCTTTGAACTCGCCGCCCACAATGAGGCCGTCCATGAATTCCCCGCCCACGGCCAGGCCCAAGGGTCCGTTTCCACCGCAATACAAGCGGATCGGTGTCTTGGGAGCAAAGTTCAAATTAAACGACGCAGTGGGATTGAAGTTGAAGTAGTCGGCCAATGCCGGATAGTCGCCGAAACACACCGCTTCCCCGGCCAGCAGGAGTGCCAGGCTCTGGGCCATCTCCCGTGCCATGGTGAGTGGCTTGGGCGTTTTGACGAAATTCGGGGTGTTCCCGTTCCCTCTGGCGATGCCTATGCTCAACTCGTCCCCGTCCATTATTTCGCTGATGGCCGCGACCGAGTCGGCCACATCCACCGGGTTGCGGAAGTATTGGACGGTAACCGCTGTGCCCAGATTGATGGGGATGTTAGCGGCGAAACCGGCCAGGACCACGAAAGCGTTGCGGCTTCGCAGGTTGTCGGTAACCCAGAGCTGTTTCACACCGGCGGCTTTGGCCACTTTCCCCAGGTTGATAAGTTCGGGAAGCGAAACGTGGGCGTAGGTTGGCAGATGGAATTGAATGCCTGTTTCGATGGAAGCCATCTATCTCGGTTCCTTTCCAGCGGTTCGGACAGCGTCGATGCCGTCAGAGTTCCCTCGTGGGTCCGGTCGGATTCTACCACATCTGATGAACCGGCCATAAACCTTCGCCGGTTAGCCCGGTCAGGGCCTTCAAGATCCGTTGCTGTGGCACGATTTGGCCGCAAAACCAAGTGAGGGAGGCGCGATCATGCCGTTCGGAGGGAATGATTGGCTGGCGTTAACGCGGGAAGAGACCTTGGAACCGGATATGCCCATCTGCGACCCGCATCACCATTTCTGGGACTTCCGCACCGTGCGTATTCCGTATCAGAGGTATCTTCTCCACGAGCTGGCCGCCGACGTCAACAGCGGTCACAATATTCGGTCTACGGTTTTCATTGAGACTAGAGGAATGTACCGGCCCGACGGACCGGAGGAGCTACGTCCAGTGGGTGAGGTGGAGTTCGTCCAGGGTCTTGCCGCCGCCAGCGCCAGCGGTCTTTACGGCCCCACCCGGGCCGCCGCCTCCATCATCGGTCACGCCGACCTGAAGCTGGGCGAACGGGTTGAGCCCGTGTTGCAAGCCTTGCAGGCCGCCAGCCCCAACAGGTTTCGAGGGATACGTCATTCCGTTGGTTGGGATCCCCATCCGGAGGTGGAAAACCGGGAGACGGAAGGACGGTTGGCCAGCGATAATTTCCGGGCGGGTGCCAAGGTGCTGGCCCGGATGGGGCTTTCTCTGGATACAGGAACGTTCTTTCCCCAACTGCCCGAACTAGCCGAATTTGCCAGGGCCGTCCCCGATCTCACCATCGTCTTGAACCATATTGGAGGACTTATGAGAGTGGGGCCTTATGGCAATCGGGATGACGAAGTGCTGCCGGTCTGGCGCAGCGGCCTCGCCGCCGTGGCCCAATGTCCCAATGTCGTCGTCAAACTGGGCGGCATCGGACAGCCTCGCTACGGTTTCGACTGGCACGAGTGGGACCGGCCGGTGGGCTCGGAAGCGCTGGCCGAGGGTTTGGCGCCGTTCATGAACTACTGCATCGAGCAGTTCGGCCCCGACCGGTGCATGTTCGAGAGCAACTTTCCCCCGGACAAAGTGTCTTACTCCTACAATGTTCTATTCAACGCCTTCAAGCGACTGTCCAAGGGCTACTCGGACACCGAACGCGCCGCCCTATTCCACGACACCGCCGCTCGCGTCTACCGGATAGACGTTTGACCGAGAAACATTGACCTGAGCCTCTCGGGATATATTGCGTGGAGATTGATTGTGTACGACTTGATTCTTAAGGGCGGCAAGGTGGTCGACCCGGCAGATAAATAGCCCTCTCCGCAGATTTGCGAACAGGGCTATTGGCGGCTAAGACCTAAAGATGGCTCCTCAGCCTATTGGTTATCTATCCTGGCGCTCTAGTTCCATGAGTCATTAAGCCTGGTCAGACCGTCGGCTTGATATTCTGGTTAAGACGGAACAGATTCGCCGGATCTTACTTGTTCTTCAGGGCCAATAGCCGTTGGTAGTTGTTGCCGTAGGCTCCCTGAATCCGGTCCGCCTCTTCCGCATCCAGGTGGTTAACATAGACCCCACCGGTGGTAAAGGGCTCTACCCGGTTAAAGAAATCACGGGTCCACTGAATGTGCATGTCCGTTTCCGAAGGGTCAGTCCATTGGGAGATGATGTCGTAGTCCCACTGGTCTTCCCGTAGCCCGAAGGAGGTCTCCTCCGCCGCTACCCGCGTGGCGGCGCCGTGGACATGGAAGAAGCCAACCATCGACATCGGTGAAAGTATGTCGGAAGCTCCGTCCACTAGAATGTCGATCACCTCGTCTCCCAGGTTTTTAATGAAACTAAACTTCCAATATCGCTGGACTTCACCATAAGGGAAGGCGCCATTGATCATGGAGTT
>Ga0209445_1001885_pt1 | contig 10943 bp, 8 predicted proteins | sample MarorgKNORR_S2LV_4_FD_188223 | JGI IMG/M metagenome (GOLD analysis project Ga0209445, IMG submission 188223) | Marine microbial communities from the Southern Atlantic Ocean, analyzing organic carbon cycling - NADW_A/KNORR_S2/LV (SPAdes) (version 2) | ecosystem: Environmental > Aquatic > Marine >...
TTGAGGCCGAGTCCCAATCCGTGCAACACGATCACGAGATTGTCCATTACCCTGCGGGTCTGGAGCTCTATACCCTCGGCCAGTGGCCGGTCATCGTCGTTTGGATCGGTCGGCATTTGCCCGGTCAGTTGAATCCAGCCGTCGCATTCGACCGCGTGACTAAACGGCGCTACCTGGGTTGGCGCTTCATTAAAGTTGTGAAAGATCGGTGCACTCATGATAGAGGTCACGCGGGATGCAGGAGAAGGATCTGTACATCGGCTACGTTGGTGCCGGTGGCTCCGGTTACGAGAAGATCGTCGGCATGGCGTAGCGCATGATACGCGTCATTGTTATCGAGCAGTGCCCTGGGATCGTATCCGGCGGCGCGAATCCGGGCCACGGTGCCTGAATCGACGAGTCCGCCTGCTGCATCGGTCGGCCCATCGATCCCATCCGTTCCGCCACTCAGGAAGACCCAGGCGTGATCACAGGGTAGTGACCGAGCGGCAATGGCAAAAGCCAGCGCCAGTTCCTGATTGCGCCCGCCAAGACCGGACCCTCGGACGCTGACCGTGGTCTCTCCGCCGGCAACATAAGCCCGGGGGCGTTCGATCGGGGTTGAGACTTTCGCCGCCAATTGCTCCGCAACGTCCCGTGCTTCACCGATTAACGCCTCGCTCACGACTTCGACATCGTATCCGGCTGCCTTGGCATGTTGGCAGACGGCATCGAGACTGATTCGATTGCTGCCAACGATGGTGTTGCAGACATCCCGGAATATTTCGTCATCCGGCAACGGTGTTTCTTCGATCAAGCCGTCGCAGCCACGCGCCAGGCGGGTACGCACGGAATTCGGAATCTGGTCCCAGATGCCCCGTCGGCGAAATACCTCCTTCGCATCCGCAAAGGTTGTTGGGTCTCCGGCAGTCGGCCCGCTGGCAATGGTGCCCGGGTCGTCACCCAGAACATCGGAAAGGATCAGCGCATTGAGGGCCGCCGGTTTCGCGAGGCGTGCCAGGCCCCCACCCTTTAAGTCCGAAAGATGCTTGCGTACGGCATTGATCTCGTGAATGCCCGCGCCACTCGCGAGCAGCAACTGAGTGGCCTCACGTTTGTCCTCGAGCGAGATCGATGACGGCGGCATGGGCAGCAGAGCAGATGCGCCGCCACTGATCAAGGCGAGAATCCGTTCATCCTCTGTTGCGGCATCAACGGCTGCTGCGATCGTTCTGGCTGCGGCCAGACCGTCGGCATTTGGCACGGGATGGCCCGCGCCAAGTATCTGCATGTGGGCGCGCTGGGAGACATTCTCGTAACTCGTGACGACCAGGGGAGGGGCTGATAATTGGTCGTCGGGAATGCACTCGAGAACCCCGTCGGTCATGGCGATCGCGGCCTTGCCAAATGCCACGATCCGCACCCTGCGCCTCGTGGTTCTAAGCGGTTGGGAATTTTCGGCTTTTGGCCCTCCGTTTGTGAATACACTCAGTTCGGCCTGCAGTGCCGCCACAACCGCAGCCTTCGGGTCAGCCGCCTCAATGCCACTCGTGAATACGGCGCGTGCGTGTTCGCGCAGTTGCGCGAGATGGTATTCGTTATTATGTTGATAGTCTGTGGCCACCATCGGTGTGCCCCTCTAGGGTTCTGATCGAACCTCTCAAGGCAGACATAGTATCGAAATTCCCTAATCATATTTTTCACCGCGACGACTATCGAATTTTGTTGACAATCGATAGACTGCCCGCCCGGCAGTCGGCAGCACGAGGTTGTGCCGGGCACGGCTTTGAATCAATCGACCAGCGGTTGGAGTAGACAACAATGGCCATCGATTTTGATACCGAATGGGACCACCGGGGTTTGAGTTCCTTGAAGTGGGAGTTCATTGTCCGGGACGGCGAGCCTGAACCTTGGGAGGGCACCGACCCGGAGTTGGGTGACGACCGCGTGTTTCCGATGTGGGTGGCCGATATGGATTTTCGCGTGGCCGAGCCCATCATTGCCGCACTGCGGCGTCGGGTTGAAAGCGGCATCTATGGGTATGCCAGCAAAACGTCGGGCTACCTTTGCGCAGTCGCTGATTGGATACAACGGCGTTATGGGTGGGCTGTTGACCAGGATTGGATCGTTCCTACGGTCGGGATCGTTCCGGCTCTCCACATGATCGTCCGGCAGTTTACCGAACCGGGCGCTGGGGTCCTGATTCAGCGACCGGTGTATCACCCTTTTTCTTACGCTATTGTGAACAACAACCGGCAGGTGGTTTGCAATTCGCTCCGTCTTAACGGCGACCATTATGAGATGGATTTTGACGACCTGGAAATCAAGGCGAAGAATTCGAATGTCAAACTTGCGATTCTCTGCAACCCGCATAACCCGGTCGGCCGGGTCTGGTCGGAAGAGGAGCTTTCCCGATTCGCAGATATCTGTCACCGCCACGAGATCTTGGTGGTCGCCGATGAAATCCACGGCGACCTGATTCTGCCGGGTCATCAATTGACGTCGTACGGCCTGCTCGATCCGGAACGAACGGAAAACAGTATCGTTTGTACCGCGGCCAGCAAGACTTTCAACCTGGCAGGGCTCAAGACCTCCAATCTGATCATCCGAAATGAAGATTTGAGGGCCAAGATGAAGGGCGAGATCCGTGCCACGGGACTTTGGGGCCTCAATCCGCTCGGTCTTGTCGCGACGCAAGCGGCCTATGAAGCGGGTGAGCCCTGGCTAGAAGAGGTAATCCAGTACATCGCAAAGAACCATGCGTACCTGGCCAGCTATATCGGAGAACATATCCCCCAACTCCGGGTCATTCCCGCGGAAGCGACCTACCTCGCCTGGGTCGATTGCCGCAACCTGGGACTTGATGAGAATGCCCTCAGCCATCTGATGATGGAAAATGCCCGGCTCTACCTCGATGACGGATCTATTTTTGGTCCCGAAGGGTCAGGCTTTTTTCGGATCAATCTGGCTTGTCCTCGCTCCCTATTGGAGCAGGCGCTCGGTCGGATTCGACAGGCAGTTGAGCATGCATTGTCATGACAACAAGCGGAAAAACTTTTGTAAATGCTTGGCGTACCTGACAGATTGAACACCCTTGCTGCAGGAGGCAGGTGTTCACCACCCCTTATACAGTCGGGAGCGATGAAGATTTATTCGGGGCGGGCGAACTTCAAAGCCTGATCGCCGGTTCCTACGAAACAATGCTACAGATGGGCAGTATCGAGTCGGTCAGCCATTATAGTTTCGGCCGCGCAGTACAAGTTCCAGCCAGCTGGATTCATCAATGTTACTGCCGCAAAGAATGGCGGCGACCCGTTTGCCTTTCAGTGCGCCTTGCAAGGGGCCGGTAAGCGCGGCGATCACTGCCGCGCCTGCCGGTTCGAGGGCAAACTTGAGTCCATCATAAACCCGGGCCATGGCCTGGCACATTTCATCATCCTCCACCAGTACCATCCGGTCGATGACCTGTTGACACACGCCAAAACTCATCTGGCAGTGAAGTGGAGCCCCCATGCTGTCAGCAATCGTACTGACAGATACCTTCTCTAGAGGTCGCCCGAGTTCCAGGCTCTGAGTTAACCCTGCAGCTCCTACGGGTTCCACGCCGATGACTTCGATGGCCGGTTGCATCTGCTTGAGAGCGCTAGCGACGCCACCGATCAAGCCGCCCCCGCCGACGGCGACGAGTATGGTGTCGAGATCTTTTAACGCGTCGCCGATTTCAAGACCGAGTGTGCCGGTACCCTGCAGCGTTGGCGCGCTGTCGAATGGGTGGATGATCGTACGATCTTCTTTCTCTGCGATTTCGTCGAGAAGGACAAAAGCCTGGTTGATGTCGTCTACGAGCAGGACTTCGGCTCCGTAATGTTGGCACTTTGCTACACGAAGGGGATTGGCTTTTCGATGCATCAGCACTTTGGCCGAGATCCCGAGGGTCTTGGCCGCATAAGCCACCGCAATCGCATGGTTGCCCGCACTGACTGCGGTCACACCCTGGTTACGTTCGGCCTTAGGTCTTGTCAGTGCATTGTTGAGTGCGCCGCGGGGCTTGAAGCTGCCCGTCTGTTGCAGGAATTCGAGTTTTAAATGGAGCTCGCCCTCTCCAAGTTGGCTTCGAACCCAGGCGTCTTGCCAGTGAAAAATAGGAGTGTGATGCAAGTAGCCTTCGATTCGACCAGCAGTCTGTCGAATTTCATCGAGCGTCAGAGCAGGGTGACTGAGTTGGTGCATTAAGACTAAGCAGCGAAACGAAATTGACGTACGGCGACTGTTGCCGGCTATTGAAGATGTCGTATGGCTAAATTTAAAGAAATTCTCTAATTGTTTGGCGCAAGATTCAGTGATTACCTGCCGCGCAGGCGCGGATCCAGTGCATCGCGCAACCCGTCACCGATGTAGTTGACGCTGAGTACCGTCAGCGCAATAAAGACGCCGGGCCAAATGACACGGGAGGGCGTGATCTGAATAAAGTTCGTGCCGTCAAAGAGAAGCCGACCCCAGGTTGGAAAATCAGGCGGGAATCCCAGCCCCAGAAAGGACAGGGCAGATTCGGTGATGATGGCATTGGCAATACCCAGGGTGGCCGAGACCATGATGGGACTCAGGATATTGGGAAGGATATGGCGGAAAACGATGCGGTGGCGACGGGTGCCGATACTGTGTGCGGCGATCACAAATTCGCGTTCCTTGATGCTCAAAACATCCCCTCGAACAATCCGAGCCGTATGCATCCAACTCGTCACACCGATGAGGCTCACAATTAAAAGAAAAATACCTTTTTCGGGCCCGAAAATGGAACGTAAGGGGTCACGAAATAACATGATACTCACCAGAAGGAGCGGCAGAAGCGGCAGCGAAAGAAATACATCCGTCAAACGCATCAGCGGCCCATCCAGGGATTTGACGAATCCCGCGAGTACCCCGATCAGCGTGCCGAGGAATAATGCAATCAAGGCGGCAGACAGGCCCACCGCAAGCGAGACCTGGCCGCCGGCGAGCATCTGCGCCAGTGTGTCGTGGCCAATGTTGTCAGTACCGAGGGGGTGGGCCCAGTGCGGTCCGAGGTTCCTCGCTTTGAAATCAATCGCATGTGGATCCACTCCATGAATCAGGGGGCCGACAGACACCGCGATGGTAATAAATGCAAAAACAAAGACCCCGACAAGAGCGCCTTTGTGCTTTCGAAACTGACGCCAGACGTCGGTCCACAAGGATCGATGTTCGGTTTCGATTACAGCGAAATCCATCGAGGCCGCGCGCGCGTTCATCTCGTGGTTCGTCGGTCAGTCATAGCGAATACGCGGGTCCAGCATGCCGTACAGCACATCTGCGATGAGATTAAAGAGCACAATCAAAATGGCGAAGAGAAATGTCAACGTCTGTACCGTCGGAATATCCGCCCCTTCGATTGCGATGATCAGCAGCTGGCCAAGCCCGTTCACTCGGAAAATCTGTTCTGTGATGATGGCACCGCCAAAAATAGTCGGGATGCCAAGCGCAATTAATGTCACCACCGGAATCAAACTGTTGCGGAGCACGTGAATTATTAATACCGCGTTCTCGCTCCGACCTTTGGAGCGAGCGGTCCGGACGTAGTCAAGGTTGAGGTTGTCGAGAATTGAAGCGCGCATGAACCGACTCAGCTGCGCAGCTTGGTAGAACGCCAGTACTGTTACCGGCATGATCATCTGCTTCACTTGCAGCACGAAATTATTCCAGCTGGTGATCTCCAAAGTGGTGTCATAGATCATGGGGAACCATTTCAGTTGGACGCTGAAAAGGATGATGGCAACCACACCGGTGAAGAAGGTCGGCACGGAAAAGCCGACCATGGCCACGAAGGTACCGATCTGGTCAAACAGAGAATACTGGCGGTAGGCCTGTACGATGCCAATCGGGATAGCCATCAAAATCCCAAAAAGAAAAGAGAGCCCTACGACCCAAAGCGTTTGCGGTGTGCGCTCGACGATCAGGTCAATGACGGGGCTGCGCGTCGCCCAGGACAAAATACGGGTCCGGTTTTCTGCATCGCCAATCGTGATACCAAAACTGTGCTGCAGAATGTTTAACGGCTCATTGATAAAAAACTGCACCACCCACTTGTAATAACGGATGTGCATGGCCTCGCCAAGGCCAAGCGACAGACGGATTTTTTCGCGGACTTCCGGCGGCACCGTCATCGGCAAGCTGCCGGTCGGATCGCCGGGCGCCAGATCAAGGAGCGCGAAAATGACGAAGCTGATCACCAGCAGCGTCGGGATTGCAGCGAGAAGGCGCCGAATAATGTACTGAATCAATCCGGTACGCCTGGTGACTAGTTAAGACAAAGCGGTTTGCGGGCAAAAGCCCGCAAACCGCACAAACAATGGCTCAAAGAGTCCGCTTACTTAAGATGCCATTCTGCGATATTCCACAGTTCGGAATCCCATTCGTTCCCTCTGGGACCCTCTACCGCATTGGAAAAAGCGGACACGCCCCCGCGATGGATGAGCGGGATCATGGCGTAATCTTGCATCAACATATCGTTCATCGCCTTCGCTAGGCGAATCCGATCATCAAGGTTGGCGGTCGTGGCCATCTCGGCGGAGAGCGCATCGTAATTCGGGTCGCACCAACGCGGCATGTTGCCGCCGCCCCAGGTGTTTGCTTTCCGGGAGACCTGTTTACAAGTCCAGTTGGCCATGTAGGTCTCAGGGTCCGTACCGCTGAACGTATTGGTGTACATCTCGATGTCGGTATAGAACTTCTGGTAGGTGTCGGGACTGGCGGGGTCGCCACCAAAGAATACCGACGCACTCAGGTTACGAAGTTCTGTCTCGACCCCAATGGCCTTCCACATTTCTTTAATAAAAGCCTGCGTGCCTTGGCGCACCGAGTTGGTCGAGGTTTGATAGAGAATGGAAAGTCTCACCCCGTCTTTCGCGCGAACGCCGTCGGAACCGGGAATCCAGCCGGCTTCGTCCAGAATTCGGTTGGCTTCATCGACATTTTGGGTTTTGCACTCATCATTGGCGTCAGAGGCGTAAATGGCGGGTGCCGGCAGGACGTTACAGCTGATTTTTCCGGCAAAACCATAACCTGCATCCACCAGGATCTGGCGATCAATGGCCAATGACAGGGCCCGGCGGACCGCATACTCCGAAAGAAAAGGATGCGGATTGCGGTTGTTGTTGCCGCCAAGATATTCGGAGCGATGCTCCTCGTTGGCCGGGTTGGGATTGGTGAAATTCACCATCAGTCGTTCTACCGCCGTTCCAAATCCCGCAATGATCGTGCCTTTCCCCGCTTCAGTCATTTTGTTCAGAATTTCGGGCTCGACTTGCAGGTTCCAGGCAAAATGCATCTCGCCTGTCTCGAGCACAGCCCGGGCTGCCGACGTTGCATCGCCACCGCCCTTAAAAAGGACGCTCTGGAATGCAGGTTGGCCTTCCTCGCGATAAAGCTCATTGGCTTCGAACACGATCACATCGTTCGGTTTGAAGTCGACGACCTTGAAGGGGCCCGTACCGATGGGATAGAAATTCTGCTCGGTGCATTCCTGCGCTTTGGCACCTATACAGCCATCAAACTGCGCCGCTTGTATGATCGGAGCGTTGTAGCCGACGAATGGGGCATACGGAAACGGTTTGGCTACAGTGAAATTGATCCGGATGGTGTGCGAGTCCACCGCATCCACCGACACGATGTCGTTGTAGTAGTTGGATGACGTACAGCCGGTGTCTGGATGGGAGCAGTATTCGTAGGTAAATACCGCGTCTGCCGAGGTTAACTCGGATCCATCCGACCATTTGATTCCGCGTCTAATTTTCCAGGTGATCGATTTCAGGTCTTCTGAAATGCCACCATTTGCGACGGTTGGAATCTCTTCGGCAAGCCAGGGGTGCATCTTACCGTCGGGGTCGTAACGAGCCAGTGGCTCAATCACGATCGACGAGGCTTCCAGCTCCTTGGTGCCGCCCGAGAGGTACGGCATCATGGTCGACGGCGCCTGCCAGTAGAGCAGCCTCAGCTCGCCGTCTCGGCCTTGTTCCGCAGCCCAGGCGGTGCCCGCCAGTGCGACCGCGGACGAAAGCGCGATACTAAGAAGAAGTGTTTTCTTCATTTTTCCTCCCTCGTGTTGTAGTGTTTGGCAGACCCGAAGGTCAGCCGGTTTACCAAGAACCAAAATACAGCGACAGTTCGGGTCACCTATGCTTATTCGATCACCTGAACTTCACCGCAGTCCGGTTCTACGTCAAAGTCTACCTCAATTTCTTTACTCCACCAGATGACAGGCCACCCAGTGGCCTGGACCCAGTTTTTTCGGTTCGGGCATTGAGACGGCACAGCGCGTTTCTGCCACCGGGCAACGGGTCCGGAACGGACAACCCGTGGGTGGATTGGCGGGGCTCGGGACATCGCCTGAGAGGATGATGCGCTCTCGTTTTGCTTCACGAACCGGGTCGTGCAGCGGCACCGCAGAAAGCAAGGCCTTGGTGTAGGGATGTTGCGCGCGGGTGTAAAGGTCGTTCGCCGGCCCCAGTTCGACAATTTTACCTAGGTACATCACCGCCACCCGTTTGGAGATGTGGCGGATCATCCCCAGATCGTGACTGATGAAGAGGTAAGTGAGGCCCAGTTTTGCCTGCAGGTCTTCCAGCAGGTTGACGACCTGGGCCTGGATCGATACATCGAGTGCCGCAATCGGCTCGTCGCAGATAACGAGCTCAGGATTGAGCCCCAGCGCGCGGGCGATTCCAATTCGCTGGCGCTGACCGCCCGAGAACTCGTGCGGATAGCGGTTGGTGTACCTCGGGTTTAAGCCCACGGCGTCCAGCAACTCTTCGACCCGATCGCTGCGCTCCTTGCCTTTGATGACGGTGTGTTCATCCAGTGGTTCGGCAATGATGCTGCCGACGGTCATGCGGGGATTAAGGCTGTCCTGTGGGTCCTGGAAGATCATCTGCATTTTCGGGCGCAACGCGCGTAAGGCGGAAGGTTTAAGGCGGGTTAGATCGATATTGTTAAATAGGACCCGGCCTTCGGTCGGTTGATAGAGGCGCAAAATGGTGCGTGCAAGCGTGGTTTTCCCGCACCCGCTCTCGCCGACGAGCCCGAGATTCTCCTGTGGCAGCAAATCAAAATCGACGCCGTCCACCGCCTTGATCGTGCCAACCTGTCGACGCAGCAAACCGGCCGTGACCGGGAAATGTTGCTTCAGGTTTTTTACTTGAAGCAGGGGTTCTAAAGAGTGGGCATCACTCATGGGTGTATTCTTTTTTGGTCAGCTGGATTCATCAGCCTGTCTCTCGCGGCGCATTTTTCTCCATGTCCCACCAGCAAGCGACCTCATGGCCTTCGGCTACGAACTCTAAAAGGGGATTCTCCCGGGTACAGCGCTCGAACGCATAGGCGCAGCGCGGTGCAAACGGGCAGGAATCCGGTCGTTGTAATTGGTCAGGCGGCTGACCCTCGATGGATTCCAGGCGCTGGGCCCGTTCTCCTTCCATTTCCGGCAAAGTCCGAAGCAGGGCGTGGGTGTAGGGATGTTTCGGCGCGCTGTACAGTTTTTCGACACCTGCACGCTCGACAATAAAACCGCTGTACATCACCATCACGCGGTCCGCAAGACTGGCAACCACACCGAGGTCATGGGTGACCCAGACAATGGCCATACCAAGCTCGTGTCTGTGGGTTTTGATCAGATCAATAATTTGTGCCTGGATCGTTACGTCGAGCGCTGTGGTTGGCTCATCGGCAATCAACAGTTTCGGATCACAAGACAACGCGATGGCGATCATGACTCGCTGCCGCATACCGCCGGAGAATTGATGCGGATAATCATCGAGCCGGTTCTTGGCCATCGGGATCCCGACCAGCTCGAGAAGTTCCACGACGCGTTGCCGGGCAGCAGACTTCGACACATGCTTATGCAAGCGCAATGCTTCCGTCAGCTGGTAGCCGACCGTTAGAACCGGGTTGAGTGACGTCATCGGGTCTTGAAAGATAAAACCGATTCTCCCGCCTCTTATTTTTTGCAGCGTATTGATATCAGCTTGGATCAGGTCCTTGCCTTCGAAGAGTGCCGAGCCCCCAATGATTTTTGCGGGCGGCATGGGCAGCAATTTGACCAGCGACATCATGGTGACGGTTTTGCCGCAGCCACTTTCGCCGACGACGCCCAGCAATTCTCCCTCCCGAACATCGAAACTGACCCCGTTCACGGCATGCACCGTGCCGTCTGCCGTGTCGAACTGGGTGACGACGTCGGTTACGGACAGCACAACATCTGAGGCGGGATTTGATAGCATGGCAGTGAGTGTCTAAGTGAATACCCTATTGAACCGGCAGGTCTTGGTCCTGTCAACGGAATGCCTGTGCCCTCTCACTCTGGGATAGGAGACACCCTGTGTCCAGGCCGCGAGATCGGGGCTGCTCGTCCGGGTTTGAGATAGAGTTCAATACAAATCATGAGGTATGCGATGAAAAATGGGACCAAGCAGGGAGGAGATTCAATAACCGGAGGGTTCAAATGGCGCTGTATCGGCCCACCGCGAGGCGGTCGAGTCGTGGCGGTGGCCGGCGATCCCACGGATTCGATGACGTTTTACTTTGGCGCCTGTGCTGGCGGTATCTGGAAGACCACGGATGGCGGCACTTACTGGGAATGCGTCTCGGATGGGTACCTGACCAGCGCCACTATCGGTGCGCTCGCAGTTTCGGACAGTGATCCGAATGTGATTTACGCAGGCACTGGTGAGACCACGATTCGCGTCGATGTCTCTTTTGGTGATGGCATCTACAAGTCGACCAATGGCGGTAAAAGTTGGGTTCACCTGGGTCTTGAGGAGACTCGCCATATAGGGGAGATCCGTATTCATCCGGAGAATTCGGACATCGTTTATGTGGCCGCACTCGGTCACGCGTTTGGGGAGAATCCAGAACGGGGGGTCTACCGGACCACCGATGGGGGTAAGCACTGGGAC
>Ga0209445_1001886_pt1 | contig 10942 bp, 9 predicted proteins | sample MarorgKNORR_S2LV_4_FD_188223 | JGI IMG/M metagenome (GOLD analysis project Ga0209445, IMG submission 188223) | Marine microbial communities from the Southern Atlantic Ocean, analyzing organic carbon cycling - NADW_A/KNORR_S2/LV (SPAdes) (version 2) | ecosystem: Environmental > Aquatic > Marine >...
GGCCAAGAAGGCTGTCGCGAAGAAGGCTCCGGCCAAGAAGGCTGTCGCGAAGAAGGCTCCGGCCAAGAAGGCTGTCGCGAAGAAGGCTCCGGCCAAGAAAGCCGTGGCGAAGAAGGCTCCGGCCAAGAAAGCCGTGGCGAAGAAGGCCCCGGCCGGCAAGAAGCCAAAGTCGCCATTTGGGAAGACCTTCCTCGACGGGCAGAAGAAGCGCCTTCTCGAGGAGCGGGCGCGCTACGTCCGAAGTGCCAACACCCTCGAGGCGGAGGCCGACTCCCTTCTCGATGGCCGGGAGCCCGGAGACGTCCAGTTCGACGAGGAGTCGGGTGAGGGCGACACCTTTGCCGTGGCTCGCGACCTCGACCTGGCGCTCAGCGCCCAGGCCCGCGATGCCATCGACCTGATCGATCTCGCCCTCGAGCGGATTCGCAAGGGTGTCTACGGCGTATGCGTCCTCTCGGGCAAGAACATCCCGAAGGAACGGATGAAGGCAATCCCCTGGGCGGCTGAGCGGGTCGAGTACAAGGCCGGCGGGCTCGGCCGACGTTGAGTCCGGGCGTGGCCCCCTGGCGGGGCGCGCTGCTGGCCGGGGCCTCGGTCCTGGTGCTGGACCAGCTCACCAAGTGGTGGGTGGTGGCGGCCCTCGAACCGGGTCGGACGATCGACCTGTTCTGGACGCTCCGGTTGCGCCTGGTCTTCAATACGGGCGCTGCCTTCAGCCAGGGCGAGGGGCTCGGTCCGATCTTCGCCGTGCTCGTGCTCACCGTGGTGGTGCTCCTGGTGCGCCTGGGGGCGAAGGCGGGAGATCCGATGGCGAAGCTCTGTGTCGGCGGCATCGTCGGAGGGGCATTCGGCAACCTGGCCGACCGTGCCTTCCGAGCCGGGGATGGCTTCTTCGGGGGCGCCGTCATCGACTTCGTCGACCTGCAGTGGTGGCCGGTGTTCAATGTTGCCGACTCGGCGATCGTCGTGGGGGGCATCCTGATCGTCGTGCGCGGCCTGCGTGCCGGGGAGACCCCGTAATGGACCTGCAGGAGACCGTCCCGGTGGCACTCGACGGGGAGCGACTCGACCGAGTGGTCAGCCTCCTCACGGGCATCAGCCGGAGCCGTGCCTCTGCTGCCATCGAGGAGGGGCTGATCCTGATCGACGACGAGCCGGTGCTGGTCCGTTCCCGCCGGGTGCAGGCCGGTGAGGAGTTGACGGTTCCGGACCTCCCCGAGAGTGAGGCCCTGCAGCTTCAACCAGACCCGGGCGTCGAGGTCTCCGTCGTCCACGAAGATGCCGAGGTCATCGTCGTGGACAAGGCGGCCGGCGTCATCGTCCACCCCGGGGCCGGCCACGACGAGGGCACGCTCGTCCATGGCATCCTGGCCCGCTATCCGGAGGTGGCATCGGTGGGCCCCGCTCTGCGCCCTGGCATCGTCCACCGACTCGATCGTGGCACCTCCGGACTCCTCATGGTCGCCCGCACGGCCACGGCGCACGCCGCACTGGCCCGCCAACTGTCGGATCGCCGGGTCGACCGTCGGTACCTGGCGCTCGTCCACGGCTGCGTCGAGGCCGACGAGGGTCGTATCGAGGCACCGATCGGTCGTTCACCGCGCGGTCGCACCAGGATGGCGGTCGTTGTCGGGGGACGGGAAGCACGTACCGCCTACACGGTCCAGGGCCGCTGGGAGCGTCCCGGCACCACCTTGCTGGAGTGCCGCCTGGAGACGGGCCGCACACACCAGATCCGGGTCCACCTGACGGCCATCGGGCACCCGCTGGTCGGTGATGCCGCCTACGACTCCTCTCGGGACCACCACGGCCTGGGCCGACCCTTCCTGCACGCCGCACACCTCGGATTCGTGCATCCGTCGTCCGGTGCGGAGATGGCCTTCGACTCGTCGTTGCCCGCCGACCTGTCCACGGTGCTCGCAGGCCTGGCGCACCCCCTGGTCTGAGCTCGCAAGGCCGGGATCAGGCCTCGGGCCAACCCTCCTGGCCGCGGGCCATGCTGGCGATGTCCTCGAGGGTGAACGAGTCCAGGTAGCGCCGCATGTGCGAGCCTGCGCTGGCCCAGATGGAGAGGAGCACGCACTGCCCCTCGTGGTCGCAGGCGCCGTCGGTGTGCGGCTCTGAAAAGTCACCGGCCACGATCGGTCCGTCGACGGCCGACACGATCTGTGAGAGCAGGATCGTCCCGGGCTCGCGGGCCAGCACGTAGCCGCCGCCGACACCGCGCTTCGAGCGCACCAGACCGGCTCCCTTGAGGGCCAACAGGATCTGCTCGAGGTAGGGCTGGGGGAGGGCCGTCTGGTCGGCGATATCACGGACGGAACGGGGCGTCTGCCCGTCGCCATGGAGTGCGAGGGAGAGCAGCGCCCGACTCGCGTAGTCGCCACGGGTCGAGACCTTCACGGAGTCCGAGCCTAGACGGCCACTCCCGCGCTACGTTCGAGTCGTGAGGGACGAGTTGGATCATTCGATCGAAGGGCCCCTGCTTCCCGACTACGGCGACGCCTGTGTGACCGGACTCGTCCCCGCCCTTCTCGAAGGATCCCATGAACCCGACTGGCTCTCCCACGACCTGCTCGCCGCCCGCCGGGTCCTGCTCCTCGTGCTCGACGGCCTGGGCTGGAACCAGTTGCAACAGCGCCGCGGAGCTGCACCGGTACTGGCGTCCATGGAGGGACGTTCGATCACCACCGTCGCACCGAGCACCACGGCGGCGGCGCTGACCTCCATCTCCACCGGGTGCCCACCCGGCGAGCATGGTGTCGTGGGCTATCGGATCGCCGTGGACGGTGCGGTCCTCAACGCCCTCCGCTGGACGACCGGCGACGGGGACGCCAGACGGCGGATCGATCCGTCGACCTTCCAACCGTGTCCGGCCTTCGGCGGCCAGCACCCACCGGTAGTCACCCGGGCCGAATTCGCCGGGTCGGGCTTCTCACGGGCCCACCTGTCGGCGACCCGACTCGTCGGCTACGCGGATCGCCAGGACCTGGTGGACCGGACCGTTGACCTCCTCGCCTCGGGTGAGCCGTTCGTCTACGCCTACTGGGACGGCATCGACCGCACCGCCCACGAGCACGGCCTCGAGGACCGCTACGAAGAGGAACTGGCCGACTGCGATGCGATGGTCGCCGCAATCATCGACCGGGTGCCGCCCGGGACCGCCGTCGTCGTGACTGCCGATCACGGCCAGGTGCACGTGGGGGACCGGATCCTCGACCTGCCCCCGGAGGTGACCTCCTGCCTGGACGGACAGAGCGGCGAGGCCCGGTTCCGGTGGCTCCATGCGCGCCCGGGGGCCGCTGCAGAACTCCATGCCGCAGCAGTCGGAGCGTTCGGGGACCTGGCATGGATCCGGACCCGTGACGAGGTCGAGGCCGAGTGCTGGCTGGGGCCCCGACTCGGGGCGGCGGCTCGCTCCCGGCTCGGCGACGTGGCCCTCGTGGCCAGGGAGCAGGTCGCCTTTCGGGACCCCGCCGAGGTGATGTCGATCCGGCTGATCGGGCGCCACGGCTCGCTCACGCCGGACGAAATGCTGGTGCCGGCCGTCGGCGTCGTGACGTGACCACCGGGTGGCCGACGCGGCCAGCGCGCGTCCTCCCGTCGGCGTAGAGTCGGAGCGATGGAGGCGACGAGCGGACCGGGTGGCGAAGACCCCCGGATGGACCAGCCCGAGATCCTCAAACTCGACGACCAGGACCTTCAGGGCGACGACTCCGTCGACGAGACGATCGAGCATCCGGCCAAGGTGATGCGGGTCGGAACGATGATGAAGCAACTGCTGGAGGAAGTCCGTGCCGCCGGCCTCGACGAGGCCAGCCGCGACCGCCTCAAGGAGATCTACGAGACCTCGGTCGACGAACTCGGATCGGCCCTCTCCGAGGACCTCCGCAACGAGCTGGGCCGGCTGGCCCTGTCGTTCGGCGAAGGCGAGGCGCCGAGCGCCGACGAACTGCGCATCGCCCAGGCGCAGCTGGTCGGTTGGCTGGAGGGACTCGTCCAGGGCATCCAGGCGACCCTGTTCGCGCAGCAGATGGCCGCCCAGCAGCAGTTGGCCGGTATGCGCCGGGGCGAGTTGCTCCCTGGCCAGGCACCGCCCGGCGTCGACGCCCGACCGGGCACGTACCTCTGAGTCGGGCCGCGGGTCCCGTGACCGATTCCTTCAGCCACCTCCACGTCCACACCGAGTATTCGCTGCTGGACGGAGCGGCCCGGATCGAGGACATCGTGGCGGCTGCGGTCGCCGACGGCCAGCCGGCGATCGGCATCACCGACCACGGCAACATGTACGGGGTCGTCGACTTCTACCGGGAGTGCAGGGAGCAGGGAATCAAGCCGGTGCTGGGCACCGAGGCGTACATGGCGTACGAGTCGCGTAGCGAACGACCCACCCGCCGTGGCCGACTTGACGACTCCGGCGGTGAGACCGAGGGCGGGCGCAAGCTCTACTACCACCTGACCCTCCTGGCCGAGAATTCCACCGGCTATCGGAACCTGATCCAGGTAGCCAGCCGGGCGTTCCTCGAGGGCTACTACTACAAGCCCCGGGTCGACTGGGAGGTTCTCGCCGACCACAGCGAGGGGCTCATCGCCACCACGGGCTGTCTCGGCGGCCAGGTCCTCCAGGCGCTCCTCGCCGACGACTACGAAGGGGCCCGGGAGCGGGCCGGGCGCCTCCAGGACATCTTCGGCAGGGACAACCTGTTCGTCGAACTCCAGGACCACGGCATTCCCGAGCAGCAACGCACCAACCCGCAGCTCATCCGCCTGGCGGAGGAGCTGGGTGCGCCGCTGCTGGCCACGAACGACAGCCACTACACCTGCGAGGAGGATGCGGTGTCGCACGACGCACTGTTGTGCGTGCAGACCGGCTCGCTGATGAGCGACGAGAAGCGGTTCCGGTTCCACGGCTCCCAGCACTACGTGAAGTCCGCCGGCGAGATGCGTGACCTCTTTCGTGAGGTTCCGTCGGCGTGCGACAACACGCTCTGGATCGCCGAACGCTGCGACGTCGAGATCGAGTTCGGCAAGCCGCAGCTCCCCGACTTCCCGCTGCCCGAGGGCTTCCCCAACGACAACGCCTACCTCGAGCACCTGACGTTCGAGGGCGCCCGGAAGCGGTGGGGCGACACGCTCTCCGACACCGTCGTCGATCGTCTGGCCTACGAGTTGAAGATCATCGGAGACATGGGCTTCTCCTCGTACTTCCTCATCACCTGGGACATCATCAGGTACGCGCGGGACCGGGGCATCCGGGTCGGCCCCGGCCGGGGCAGTGCTGCGGGTTGTGCCGTGGCCTACTCCCTCGAGATCACCGACCTGGACCCCATCCGGTACGACCTGCTGTTCGAGCGCTTCCTGAACCCGAGCCGGAGCAACATGCCGGACATCGACATGGACTTCGACTCCCGCCACCGGGACGAGGTCATCCGGTACGCGGCCGAACGCTACGGCCGGGACCATGTCGCCCAGATCATCACCTTCTCGCAGATCAAGGCTCGGGCCGCCGTCCGCGATGCCGCCAGGGTGCTCGGATACCCGTACGGCATGGGCGACCGGGTCGCCAAGGCGATGCCGCCACTGATCATGGGCCGCGACACCCCGCTTGCCGCCTGCCTCGAGGAGACCGAGCAGCACGCCGACGGCTTCAAGATGGCCACCGACCTGCGCCAGATGTACGGAGACGACAGCGACGTGCGCAAGGTCGTCGACGTGGCCCGGGGACTCGAGGGCCTCCGGCGCCAGGACAGCATCCACGCCGCCGCCGTGGTGATCACCAAGGAGCCCCTGACGAACTACCTCCCCATCCAACGGAAGCCTGAGTCCGGTCAGGATCCCGACGATGCGCCGGTGGTCACCCAGTACGAGATGCACGCCGTCGAGGACCTCGGGCTCCTCAAGATGGACTTCCTGGGCCTCCGGAACCTGGACGTCATCACCGACACCCTGGCCCTCGTCGAGGCCACCCGGGGCGAGGCCGTCGACATCGACGAGGTGCCGCTCGACGATCAGGCCACCTTCGACCTTCTGGCGCGTGGCGACACGATCGGCGTGTTCCAACTCGAGTCGGGGCCGATGCGCTCCCTCATGCGATCGCTCGCTCCGACCTGCTTCGAGGACGTTGCAGCGCTCGTTGCCCTGTACCGGCCGGGCCCGATGTCCACCAACATGCACAACGACTACGCCGACCGCAAGAACGGCCGGCAGCCGGTTACCTACTTCCACGCCGATGCCGAGGAACTCCTCTCCGACACCTTTGGGCTGATGATCTACCAGGAGTCGGTCATGCGCGTGGCGCAGAAGTTCGCTGCCTACTCGTTGGCAGACGCCGACAAGCTGCGCAGGGCCTGCGGCAAGAAGGACCGCGAGGCCATGCAGAATGAACGCAAGAACTTCGTCGCCGGCTGTGAGGCGACGGGCTACGGCATAGCCCTGGGCGACGATGTCTTCGACAGAATCGAACAGTTCGCCGACTATGCGTTCAACAAGAGCCACTCGTACGGCTACGGCTATATCGCCTACCAGATCGCGTTCCTGAAGGCCAACTATCCGATCGAGTACATGGCAGCGTTGCTCACCAGCGTGAAGTCGAACCTCGACAAGGCAGCCACCTACCTGAACGAGTGTCGGATCATGGGCATCGACGTCGGGGTCCCCGACATCAACACGGCCCGCAGTGACTTCCATGCCATCCCGGGCGACGATCTGGACGCCAACGGATCGGGTGCCGGTCGGATCGTGTTCGGGTTGTCGGCGGTGCGAAACGTGGGGGAGGGGCTCGTCGAACTCTTGCTGGTCGAGCGCGATGCCGGGGGCCCGTTCGCCGACTTCTACGACTTCGTCGAGCGCTGCTCCAGCACGGTGTTGAACAAGCGCGCGGTCGAGTCGCTCATCAAGGCCGGGGCCTTCGATGCCCTTGGGCATCCCCGACAGGGCCTCCTGCTCGCACACGAACAGGTGATCGAGCACACCCTCGCCCGGCGCCGGGAGCACGACATGGGCGTGATGTCCCTGTTCGGGGAGGGTGAGTCCGACCCCCTGTTCGACGAACGGACCCCGATCAGCGAAGTCGAGTTCGACAAGTCCGTCCGCCTGGCCTTCGAGAAGGAGATGCTGGGGCTCTACGTCTCGGAGCATCCGTTGTCGGGCTACGAGGTCGCCCTCCGCCGCAAGTGCGACCTCGGCGTCTCAGAACTGGCCGATGTCGAGGACGGGATGCAGCACACGATCGGAGGAGTCATCAGCAACCTCCAGAAGAAGTGGACCCGCAAGGGCGACCTCATGGCGGTCTTCGACCTCGAGGACCTCAGCGGGTCGGTCGAGGTCATGGTGTTCCCGAGGACGATGACCGAACACGGCCACAAACTCGATGAGGACGCCATCGTGCTCGTCCGCGGCCGCCTGGACGGTCGGCGCGAGGGCGTCCCGAAGTTCCTCTGCCACGAGGTCGAGGTCGTCGAGATGGGCGACCTCCCCTCCTCGCGCCCGGTGCGGGTGCGACTCCCCATCGAACAGGTGAGCGAGTCGACGGTCGACGAGCTCAAGGCGCTGTTGGCGGCGCACCCCGGCGATGCCGAGGTCTACCTCCACCTGGGAGAGCGACAGGTCCTGCGGCTCCCCGCCGACTACTGCGTGAACCCCTCGGGGGGCCTGGTCGGCGAACTGCGGGTCCTGTTGGGTGCCGAGGCCGTGGTCGTCGGCTGAGCCAGCGTCGCGGCCCGCTCTTGTCCGATCCGAACCGGCCGCGCAGCATGGCCGGGTTGGGATCGACCCTCTGGGACGGCAGGCTGTAGGGACGTGTGCGGCAGTCGCCACGACCGGTCAGGGCCCTCCTCTTGGTAGCCAGGCTGGTGAATCGTCCGAGAGCAAGGGACCTGAGTCGATGGCGATCGAGGTCGAGACCAAGGACTGTTCGATGCTCGGCGATGCCGAGATCGAGGACATGGCAGAACTCTGCGAGGTCGGGCCGAATCCCCTGGGCATCGGCCTGCTGTCCAAGGAGAGCGAGGATTGGGTCCTGGCTACCACCGCCCGCGACGGTGGCCGCCTGAAGGGCTTTGCCTTCTCGACGCTCGAACGCATCGGCGGCACCCCGAGCGTGATCGTCGGATTGGCGTCGGTACGCCGAACCAGCAAGCGCGACACGGTCCTGCGTGCTCTCGTAACCGAGCTGCTGCGACGCGCCGTGCTCGCCTTTCCCGACGAGGACGTGGTCATCGGCACCCGCTTCAACAGCCCGGCCGGCTTCGAGGCGTACCGGTCCCTTGCTGATGTGAATCCCCGTCCCGGCCACCGTGCCTCGGGCGAGGAGCGAGCCTGGGGACGTCGGTTCGTGAAGCGCTTCGGCCTCTCCACCCTCAACTATGACGAGCATGCCTTCCGCTCGAAGGGGTCCGGCAGCCAAGCCTGCGTGTTCGACCACTGCAGCCTCAAGCCCGAGATGATCGACGCCGATGTGACCAGCCTGTTCGACGGCCTCGACACCGGGAGGGGCGACGTCGTCGTGGCCTGCGGCTGGGCCCTGGCCGAGGACCTCGAGAAGCTCCTCTGAGCAGCGCTCCTGCCGACCCGGCCCAGCCGGGGCAGGCAGCCGACGATCGAGGGAGTTCGAAACAGGGAGTTCGCGAGGCGCTCGAAGCCCGACGGTCGTGCCGTTCGTTCCTCGATCGCTCCCTCCCTCCGGGCCTCGTCGACGACCTCGTCGATCGTGCCCGCCGGACCCCGTCGGCCGGCAACGCCCAGGGCGTGGAGTTCCTCGTCCTCGAGGGCCCTGAACAGACCTCCGCCTACTGGACGGTCACCCTCCCCGAGCAGGACCGCGACGCGTTCCCCTGGCCGCGCCTGCCGCTTGCACCTGTCCTGGTCGTGGTCTATGCGGACGCAGGCCGCTACCTCGACCGGTACTCGGAGCCGGACAAGGCCTCGACGGGGCTCGGTGGGTCCGACGAGGAGTGGCCCATCCCGTACTGGTTCATCGATGCGGCGTTCTCGGCGATGGCGCTTCAACTCCTCGCGGTCGACGAGGGTCTGGGCTGCTGCTTCTTCGGCCTGTTCGGGCACGAACGTGATATCTCCCGCAGGTTCGGCATCCCCGGTGGCCAGCGGGCGATCGGGGCGGTCGCCATCGGGTATCCGACACCCGACGACCAGCGCCCCTCCACATCGGCCGAACGGGGCCGGCGAGACCTCGGCGAGGTCCTGCACCGTGGCCACTGGGGGATCCCCGATGTTCGGCTCCCGGAGGCCGGACGGTAGGGTCACCCCGCGCTCCCTCTGCGAACCGATCCACTGACCCGGAGACCCGAATGTCCGACGAGACCTCCGCCAGCCGTGTGCCGATCGTCGGCTACCTGCAACTCGGTGACGATCCCCACCTCCGCGCCAGTGAGTGCACGGACTGCGGGGCGCGCTACTTCGATCGGCGCAACGCCTGTGCCAACTGTGGGGGGACAGGGTTCTCGCAGGTACGGGTCGCCGGTGCCGGCGTCCTGAAGGCCTACAGCGTGGTCCACAACGCGGCACCGGGCATCCCGGTCCCGTTCGTGTCGGCGATCGTCGAGACCGAGGACGGCACCTCTGTCCGCTCGAACGTGGTCGGCCTCGACGATCCGATGTCTGCAGAACTGGGAATGCGCGTCCAATTCACCACCTACGTCTGTGGGACCGACGACGATGGCACGGAGTGCGTGGCCTATGGCTACGCCTCTGCCTGAGAGCCGCACGGACCCCACCGAGCGGCGGTCACAGCAACAGAAAGGAAGGCATATGTCTGGAGATTCAGTCTGGGTCCTCGGAGCCAGCATGACCCGCTTCGCCCGCTACCCGGAGTTGGACGCCTTAGACCTGGCCTCGCGGGCCTGCCTCGACGCCTTCGCCGACGGCGGTGTGGGAATCCACGACATGGACGTCCTCGCCGCCGGAAGCCTCTTCCAGCCGCCGGGATTCGGCCAGCGCCTGCAGAAGCAGATCGGCCAGACGGGCATCCCCGTCTACAACGTCACCAATGCCTGCGCCACCGGGGCGACGGCCATCAGGGTGGCGTACATGTCGATCAAGGCCGGCGAGGCCCAGATGGGCCTTGCCGTCGGTGTCGAGCAGATGGGCAAGATGGGCCTCCTGGCTGGCAAGTCCCGGTCGGAGCGCAAGGTCTTCGAACCGACTGGCCGCTATGAGGCGGTGACGTCGATCGACGGGATCCTCGGCACGGAGACCATGCCCGGAGTGTTCGCCCAGGCGGGCACGGGGTACGCCTACGAGAACGAGGGCGTCGGGTTCGAGCAGTTCGCCAAGGTCGCCTACAAGAACCACCTCCACTCGACCCTGAACCCGCTGGCCCAGTACCAGAAGGAGTTCAGCCTCGAACAGATCATGGGCTCGCCGGTCCAGAGCTACCCCAACACGACGCTCATGTGCTGCCCGACGGGCGACGGGGCGGCGGCCGTGGTGCTGGTCTCCGAGGAGCGTCTGCGGTCCCTGCCCGCCGAGGCGCAGCAGCGGGCCGTCAAGATCTCGGCCTCGGTCCTGACGAGCGACCCGTGGGTCGAGTCCGGCCAGGTCCAACCCGACGTCAATACCCTGACGCGCAGCGCCGCAGCCCAGGCCTACGAGGCGGCCGGAGTCGGACCCGAGGACCTCGACCTGGTGGAACTCCACGACTGCTTCGCCACGGCGGAGCTCATCCACTACGACAACCTCGGCCTGTGCGAGCCGGGCGGGGCCGGCGACTTCATCGATTCCGGTGCGCCGTTCCGCGACGGTCGCCTTCCGGTGAACGTGTCGGGTGGCCTCATCTCGAAGGGTCACCCGATTGGAGCGACCGGCGTCGCCAACGTCTACGAGGTGGCCACCCACCTGCGGGGCGAGGCCGGCGACCGACAGATCGAGGGGGCGAGGGTCGGCCTGGCCCACGTGATCGGCCTCGGCTCGGCCTGCGGCATCCATA
>Ga0209445_1001890_pt1 | contig 10926 bp, 8 predicted proteins | sample MarorgKNORR_S2LV_4_FD_188223 | JGI IMG/M metagenome (GOLD analysis project Ga0209445, IMG submission 188223) | Marine microbial communities from the Southern Atlantic Ocean, analyzing organic carbon cycling - NADW_A/KNORR_S2/LV (SPAdes) (version 2) | ecosystem: Environmental > Aquatic > Marine >...
CGAGTTCAATGTTCGTGATCGGTCGGGTATCGAGGACCTCGACCATGCGATCGCGGACGTCGCGATGACGAATATCGAAAACCAGAAAAATCAGGCTAACAAGAAAGAGAATAACGGCGATAAATCCAGCGCTCGCTACCGCATAACGCGGATTCATCGCCCCGAGACTCGCCGACAAGCCCGACCCCATCGCGTGGATGAAAAAAGTCTGTCCAGCGACAACAGAGACGAAAACAACCGAGAGAATGGTGAACGGCCAGTATCGAGCCAACCGACGTGTTGAGCGTATCTCCGCGCTAGCAATCGCTTTAATCATCGCGATGCTCACGAAACTGCCTCCTTGATTTTAAGTTCCTCTAATTCCATCACAGACGGTTCATCGATCAATTCACCGTCTTGGCGTGCCACAGATGCACGACCGCGCGCGGACATAAAGGCCATGTAGCTTTCTTCCAACGTGGTCTCATCAACTCGGGTTGCGCCTGGCGGCAACCCGTCCTCCGAAGCAATGGCACGCAGCGTGACTTGATCGCCCGTCGAAATACGCGACACCACCTCATGGTTCTGTTCGGTCTTATCGGCCATCTCCGGCGACGTGATTAGTTCAAATACCGCACCCACCGAGCTTCGAAACAATTCAGCAGGCGAGCCACTGAATACGGTTCGACCTGTATCCAAGATCGAGATCTCGCGGCACGCGGCACCAAGGTCGGCCACAATGTGCGTCGACAATAAGATGGTTCGGTCCCGGCCGATTTCTTCCATGAGTTTCCGAAACCGTATCCGCTCTTCAGGATCCAAGCCCACAGTCGGTTCATCGACCACTAAGACCCGTGGCTCATGAACGAGCGCCTGAGCGACCCCCAATCGACGAACCATCCCGCCTGAAAGTTGCTTGACCTTGCGATAGGCCGCATCGGCGAGGCCGACTTGTTCAATGACCTGTTCGACGCGTGCGCGACGGGCTTTTCGACCAAAGAGCCCCGACAGCTGAGCCAACGTATCGACCACTTCGATCACTCGGTGTGAGCGCCAACCCCCAAAATCCTGTGGTAAATAGCCGATCAGCCGTCGCACCTCACGGTGTTGCCTTGTGACGTCGTAACCACATAGTTCAACGTATCCTTCGGTTGGTCGGATCAACGTGCAGAGGATCCGCATTAAGGTGCTCTTGCCTGCGCCATTAGGCCCCAGCAGACCGTACACGCCGGTCCCGCAGGTGAGGTTGACACCGTCGAGTGCTACGTGCCCGCCCTTATAGACGTGGCGCAAGTCACGGACTTCAATGCTTGGACTTGTTGCGTCGAGTTGCGTTGTTGCTCGATTCACCGAAATCGCCTATTCACATTACTTTTACCGTAACGGAAACCACCCAATTACGGTTGGACTTAAGATATAGAATGTAACCTATACGTTACATTTAAGGCAAGAACAACGGCGGAGCGATGCGAACTAGGGTCCGCCGCTTCATTCCGGTTACGGGGTAGGGATATTTACGTTCTCGGCCGCCGCTAACGCTTCTTCACGGTCTTTCTTGGCGCGCGAAATGATGTATTGCCGAATTCGCTCAACGTCTTCATCGGAATATAAATCCGCGTAACTGGCCATTCCCCGGTCCTGATAGAGACCCCCTCGAACGATAGCTTGAAAAAGCTCGTGCGCTTCTGGATTGAGCATTCGTAAGTCAGGCAGTCCGCCGCCCGAGTGAACGCCAAACCCATGACAAAACCCGCAAACGTCGTGGTACATGACGTCGCCACGGTCAATGTCGTCGGCTGATCCAGTTAATGCCGGCGGTTCCGGGATCGTTAAATCGCGCAACGGGGGAACCGGAATGGTCCCGTTTGCTCCCAATTTAAAGACCACCAGCTGACCCGTACTGCCGTACTTGTAGGACGCACTATCGATCGCGTTGTTCCCGGAACCCGTCAGAATTGCCAGGTATTGCTCACCATCTAACGCGTACGTCATGGGAGGTGCGACGATCGACGCATACAGGTTGTGGCTCCATAGCTCGGTGCCACTACCGACGTCGTAGGCTGCTAGAAAGCCACTCGCGTTACCTTGAAAAACGAGCTCACCCGCCGTCGCCAGCGCACCACCATTCCACGGGTGCTCCAACTCTACCGACCACGCCGTCTCTCCCGATAGCGGATCAAATGCGATGAAGTAACCCTTCGATTCGGGCGGCTCCTCGAACGCCTCCACCATTTGGTTGTACCGACCAAACTCGACCGCCGTATTCCACGCGCCTGGGCGGTGTTTGTAGATTCCGGTTTCAAGATATTCCTCTGGCATCGCGTACAGAAACGGCATCTCTTGAATGGGGAAAAACATGAGTCCGCGATCGGCGTTCCACGCCATCGCCTGCCAATTATGTGCGCCTTGCGGGCCGGGCAAGATCCATTGCGGATTCTGAGCGTAAACCGTATCCGGATTTTCGACGGGGCGACCCGTCGTCAAATCAACATGACTCGCCCAGGTCACGGCGCCGTACGCATGTGCGCGTAGCAGTTGACCGTCTTGGCGATCGATCACGTAGAAGAAGCCATTCTTGGGCGCTTGCATCAATACTTTGCGATCAACACCGTCGACGGTGAGATCGGCCAGCATCATGTCTTGCACCGCCGTATAGTCCCAATTATCTCCGGGCGTCGTCTGGTAATACCACTTCATGGCACCGGTATCGGCGTTGAGAGCAACGATCGACGAAAGAAACAAATTGTCGCCTCCTCCAGGGGATCGAATAGCGCGGGTCCACGGCGTACCGTTACCGACACCAAGATAGATTGAATGAAAATATGGATCGTAAACGATTGAATTCCATACAGTTCCTCCACCCCCTATCTTCCACCACTCGCCGCCTTTCCAGGTTTCGGCCGCCAACGCCATTTCCGGATGCTCGAACGGTAATGAAGGATCACCCGGCACCGTAAAGAAGCGCCATACTTGATCGCCCGTGGTCGCGTCATAAGCGGTGACGTAGCCGCGCACGCCATATTCCGCACCGCCGTTACCAATGTAGACTTTACCGGCCGCGACCCGCGGCGCGCCCGTGATGGTGTAATTCCGTGAACGATCAATGATGGTGTCGACCTCCCAAACGAGATCGCCTGATGCCGCATCGAGAGCGACAAGTCGGCCATCGAGAGTGGCGAGATAAACCCTTCCCAAGTAAACGGCGAGGCCTCGGCTAATGATCCCGCAACAGGCGTCGCGAGCCGTTTTACCAGGAACCTTGGGATCGTATTTCCAAATTTCGTCGCCGCTCCTAGCATCAAGCGCGTACGCCACGTTCCACGTACTGGTGAAATACATGACGCCATCAACGACTAAAGGTGTCGCTTCCACCGCATGCACTGTATGGAGGTCCTTCGTCCAGGCGATCCCAAGTTTGCTAACCGAGTCCTGATTAATCTCGGTCAAGTTGGAAAATCGTTGTTCTTCGAACCCCTGACCATAGGCCAGCCACGCGCCGGGCTCGTCGACACTCGAGCTTCGGATTCGTTCATCATCGACCGATCCAACGGGGAGCGTTGGTCCAATCGGCGGATCTAGTGCTTGGTCAGGTACGCCTACGTCCCGGTACATCCATACGGCAACGCCAATCGCGACTACCCCAACCAACGCGACAACGGCAATCGTAGAACGCCCTATCTGATCCATCGGCATTGAACTTGCCCGCCCTGCACCACAACCTACGTCACGACAATAGCAGACCAACACCCGTGTCGCGTCAGCGTAATTGCGTGGAAGCGCGCTTGACGAGCCCGAAGCGTCCCAAGCAGACTCCCAAACGTTATCGAAACGCACGGAAACCGTTCATGTCGACGGACTTAGCAATACCCCTCGATCAACGATTCGAATTGGCATCGGCCGATTGGGTTCGCGAAGCCAATCGCTTCCTCTCAGAGCGGCGCGAATCGATCAAACATTTCGTCCGACCAGTCTCGTTCTCGGTTGAGTTCGATAAAGCCCCTGAGCACCTGGATTCGTCTGGCACGCTGGGCTATACGATCGTTCTCGATGGCGCAGAAACAATGGTGATCGCCAAACCTGATGCCACAGTTGATTTCTTCCAGCATTGCATCTATGACCACGCCATCCCGCCTGCAACCATCGTTCACGCGGACAATGAAGACTCGGCTCGCCGTCGCCGACGCGAGTACGAACATCTGTTTGGTGATTCGCTAGGTTATTACCTCGACGCCTTCGAAACGAATACAGACGTGTCCGCGCTGCTCATGGCATTCCACGATCACATGGCAAGGAGAACGGTCAACAATCCCGCGATCGTTCATCGAGCCCACCAGCTGGGACTTGAATCCAACTTACGGGAATTGGATGCCGTTGGTTACACGATACTGCCCGCAGCGTTTAGCCATGCGTTCGCCGACGAACTGCGCGAAGAGACCCACCGGAACCACGCTGGTCGGTCAGAGGGCGCCAGTTTCCGCGCCACCATGCTGTTACAACGCGGGGCAATATGGGAACAAGCCGCCCTGCACCCTTGGGTACTTACGCTAGCCGAATACCTTCTCGGTCGCGGCTGCCTGATGTACCAGTCAGACACCATCGTCAAAGAAACCGGACAGGAAACACATCCTGGAATGCATTCCGACTACGGTGCGTCGCGTATCAACGAACCGTTCCCCGATTATTGCCTTGAAGCCACCGCGGTCTGGGCTATCGATGAGTTTCAAGTCGAACACGGACCGACCGTCATTCGCCCAGGAAGCTTTAAAGAACGGCGCCAGGTCCCACCAGGTACCACCCAGGAGGGCGCACAGCTTATTGAAATGGAAAGGGGTTCGATCGCGTTTTGGCACGGGGCGACATGGCATGGCTCAACACCACGAACGGCGCCCGGTCAACGAACATCGCTTCACAACGCCTATTCACGAAATTTTGTTCGAACCATTGAACGCTACGAGGACATTGATCCTGCCATCATCGCCCGCAACCCGCCGGCTTTTTCCACGCTTTGTGGGCTTGACGATCCGTTTGGAAAAAGCGGTGATGATGGCGCTGATTTCGAACGCCTTATGTATTGTGCCGCGGCTGGATACGGCCAAGCAGAGCTTCTTGAGCAAGCGTAAAGTCAAAGACATCAACTGTGACCCTAGCGATGATATGCACAAATCAATGCGCTCTCGCGGGGATACGAAATCATTTGCTAAGGTTGCGAGGACTGCTAACACGCTTCCCACTGAACAGTCAGTGACGGAATGGGAACAGGTATGAAGAAATTTCTGATCGTGCTGGGCGTCGTCATCGGTGTCTTACTTATTTTGGGATATGTCTTTCGAGGCGTTCTGCAATTCGCCGTCATGGCATACATGATGCGACCGGATGCTGGATTTGCTGAAACAACGCCGCCTGCAGCTCCCGACTACAGCATCGCGTCGAATTGGGCCGCGCTACCCGGTAGGGAGGACGCGGCCGATCGAACGCCCATCGCGAACACCGAGACATTGCAATCGGCCGCTGACGTTGATGTCTTTTTCATCCATCCAACCACGCTTCTCGGCGGCGACGGTTGGAATCAGGCTTTGGATGACGAAGAGATCAATGGGCGAACGGACTACAGCACCATCATGGGTCAAGCGAGCGCGTTTAACGCGTGCTGCCGAGTCTATGCACCGCGATACCGACAAGCGACACTCCTTTCCTTTTTCAGTCCACAGGGGGACGGAGGAGATGCGCTTGAGTTGGCGTATCGCGATGTCGTACAAGCATTTCGTTTCTACATGGATAACTACAATAACGAACGCCCCTTCATCTTGGCAGGCCATAGCCAAGGTGGATTCCATCTCGACAAGTTGTTGGGCGACGAAATCGCAGGGACGCCACTCGAGGCGAAGCTGGTCGCTGCCTATCCAATCGGCTACTACATCGATGACAGTAACGGCATCCCCGTTTGCCAGTCAGCCGAGCAAACGGGATGCCAGGCGACCTGGAACACGCTCTCGCTGGACGCGAGCTCTGGAGGGTCTCCTGACTCGATTTGCGTCAACCCGCTCAATTGGTCGGCCAACGGCCTGCACGCAGGCTTCGACAAGAACCTTGGATCCGTGTCGTTTGAAAGAAACCAAGGGAAAGAAGATAACTACCCGGACATTGAACCTGGTGTCGTTGACGCCCAGTGCCGCGACGGGGCGCTCCGAATATCAGCAATTCGATCGGAGAACTACGGTCGCTCGTTCATAACCGAGGGCAATTACCATCTCTACGACTACAGTTTTTTCTACATGAACATTCGAGAAAATGCGGTCGTACGAAGCAAAGCTTACCTAGCAGGGAAGTAAACGAAGCCCGAGTCTTCTAGAGAAGATTTGTCGTGCGAAGAACCCTCAAGACGAGATCATTCAATTCCACGTGCGGTAACGAGATACGTCACAAAACTACCCAACCAGTGAGTACCCTCGTAGTGTTGCCCCGTGATGGATGCCAACGCGGTTTCGCGGTGACTTAAACTGGCGGCACAAATGCTCGGTAATCGCTGATCATCGGGGGATAGTCCAGTGGCAATTCCATCCAGCATCCATGCACGGCTTAAATTGAGGCCGTCCAAATGTGCCAACTTGGGGTCAGCTGGGTCGCTGACCTGAACCGGTGCCAACCAGTTATCTTCACCCGTCGTCGGCAGGAACGGCATGAAACGTTCCAACCAATCTCCGAAGTCAGACGGGTCCATACACCGGCGCATAAGATCCGCTTCAGCTAAACATGGCGACAGGAAATCGTGACCACTCGGTTCCCAAGCTAAGGGCGCTTCACAATCCGATCGAAAATAGTCATGTGCTCGTTCGATCAGTAGCGTCTCAAACGACGCTTCATCTGCGGTCCGTGACCAATCGAGGGCAAGGCCCATCGCAAAAGCTGTTTGCGAATGTTCTCCTGACCGGATCGGGTAGGTCAGTTTCCCCAGCCATCCCGCCAATCGATCCGCTGCCAACTTCTCGAGCGGTTCGATTCCTATTTTCCAGTTCCTGGCACGCTCCGCGGACCATGGCCTTAATTCCGATCCAAGTTGCAGGAGCCAGGCAAGGCCGTACGGTCGTTCGAACGTCTGTCGATGATCGGCATTGAGGTAGTCGAATTCCGCCTCGAAACCGTCCGCGACAAAACTTGACGCAAGTGAATCCAAGGCACGATCAGCGTAAGGAGCTTCCGGAAAGAGACGGACAAGACGCACTAACATCCAGTGACTGTGCACGGACGAGTGCCAGTCATAGCATCCATAAAAAATCGGTGTGTGTTGGCGAGGTTCGGCAAGATCTTTGGCATTTCGTAAGCTATGCGAGACATGATTCGGGTATTCACGGTGGATCGATTCCAGCACCCAATCGGCGTAGACAGCCATGAGGTCGATTAACTCTCCTCGGGTTGGTTTCAACACGATCTAACCGCACCCGTAACCAACGAAGAGATGAATGACCTCAAGGGGAGGAAATCGCAACGAAAACAGTCGGTCTTTAGCAACTTTCCTTCCAATTCATTGAAGTAAAAACGATAACCTACTTTACAGCGACGGCTCGGTCGCATTTACTTACATGTACGGGGGCAGCTGTACAAAGAAAGCAAATGGCAAAAAAACCAAGTTACATCGGTACTCTAACGGCAATAGCCAATGCCGAACGAGGAGGGTACGAACTCTTTAAGGCCTGGGCATCCAGTACGCGGGACACTCGCCTAAGGACGGCGTTAAACACGGTCGCCGTCAGAGAAGCCGAACACTCATGGGCGTTCGAAAAAAGACTCAGCGAACTCGGCTACCCGCTGGAGTCAGCGAAAAGTAAAGACGCCAACGAGATCGTTAAACTCGCGGGTTCAAGAAGTGCCGACACCAAGAAATTTAATGCTTTAGGTATCGGTGTTAAACGGACTGCGAACTCGGATGATCAAGGAGATCGGCTCCTCAGTTTACTTTCCGATACCACAATCGACTCGCAAACGGGCGAATTACTCGGTCGGTTCATCTGCGAAGAACGTGATAGTGGTCGACTTCTGATTGAGGCGTACAAATCCTTGCAACGGCGCATCGGCTACAAGAAAAAACAAGAAAAATAGCTGCGGCATAGTCGCTGGGCATGCCGACGCCCGTATTTCATACTGACACGTCGTTGACGAGTTTTTCGAAATGATTCACCCGTGGTTTCAGCATTGCGACCGTTTCGCGCCAAAAATCAGGTCGCGTGAGGTCAACGTCCAAATGTTTAGCCGCTAAATCCTCCGCCGTCATCCGTCCCGTATCAAGGAGCAAGCCTTCGTATCGCGGGAAAAACTCGTCGCCGAAACTTAGCCGTTTGGCGTACACCCCGAGACTAAAGAGATACCCAAAAAGATACGGGAAATTGTAAAAACTCAAGCCTGAAATGAAGAAATGGAGTTTATTCGCCCAGAAGAGCGGGTCCGGTTCAGAAAGACTCTCGCCGTACCATTTTTCCCACGCTTGACTCATCAATTCTTTAAGTTCATCCGGTAGTAACGGACGTTCCTGACGGGCCTCATAAAAATTCTTTTCGAATTCAAAGCGTGTCGGAATATTCAAAATAAACGAAACTAGCGCTCCCATTTCCTCCCAAGCGATCGCTAATTCTTGCGACGGCGTCGCAGCACGCTCGAGCAAAGCATCACGAACAATGGTTTCGCCAAACGTACTCGCGGTTTCGGCGAGTGACATTCCATAACTTCGCTGACTATCGGGTAGATCCTTCATCGTCCACGAATGAAAAGCATGCCCCAGTTCGTGGGCCAACGTGATCACGTCGCTCGCACCCCCGGTGTACGTCATGTATACGCGAGGCGTTCGTGATTTGGGAAAACCTGTGCAATAAGCGCCAGGACGTTTGCGCGGACCAACGGTACCTTCAATCCACTTTCGCTCCGCCATCATTTCAACAAATTCGCCCATCGTTGGATCGACGCTGCTATAGGCATTAGCGATGAGCTCCAACGCTTCGGTATAGGGAATCGACCGATCTTCACCCCCGGTGGAAGGTGCCGGTGAGCGCTGGTCCCATGGACCGTATCGGTCCTTACCGTATGCTTTTGCTTGTAAAAGGGCTGCGCGCCGGGCCAGCGGAATTGATTCCTCCGCTACCGAGAGAACGGCCTCGAGAGTCGCGTGAGAAATTCTATTCATGTGCGCTGGAGAATCTAGGAAATGGACCGGCCTTTTACTCGAGCGACGCCGGCCCAATTCCAGTCGCCATCCTGCAATCGCATTGATCGCAGCGGCGCAAGATTCGACCTGCGCGCTCCATGACTCGTTGATCGAACGCCACGCGTTCTCACGTGTTCTATCGTCGGGATCTTGTAGTAATCCACTCGTTTCAGCCAAACCCATCAATTGCGATTCGTTGCCGACTAAAACATCGCATGTCAACGTCCCCGCAAGCTGGTCATATAAACGACCCCAGGCATGGATCCCGTCCTGGGCCAATCCCGAAACAAGGTTTTCCTCACCGAGACTTAGGTTGAAATCACGACGCTTTCTCGCGTGCTCAACGACGAAGCGCGCTGATCTCGTCAGTTCGTGATTAAGATAGTCCTCTATGATCTTGACCGACACGAGATCGAGAAATTGTGACAGCGGTTGAGAAAGCTCCGTATACCGTTTTTGGTACGACTGCAGTCGGCCGGACAACACTTGCGCCGCTTCGTCATGGCTATCCACACTCATGCGACAATCCGCATAGGAGTCAGGATTTCCAATGAGCGATCGAACATCTTCACTGATGCGATGGATTTCACGGGCCGCCTCGATACCGGCGGTCGCTTCCTCAACACCCAATCCATCAGCCTCTTCAATGAGAGGGAGCAGCACTAAATTGTACTGGGTCATTTGATCCATCAACTCTCTCGCCGAATTAAGATCGGCATCGATAGCGGGACAATCGGCGCTCTCGTATTCGCTCGATAGATCCCAAGGAACACCCTGGACGTTGTTATTCATATCCGACATGCCTACCTCATTTTGCTTCGGCTAGGGGGAAGGGTGAATCGGGTCAACCCAATGCAATCCCTTAGGGTCTTCAAGCACGGGCATATCCAGATTGATGACAACGGCGTCTTGATCGCTCCGTACAAGGACACAATACAAAGGCTCTTTCTTGTCAGCATTAATCTCTTGATGCGGGACGAACGGCGGGACATAAATGAAATCACCCGGGCCCGCCTCCGCAACATTCTCTAGTCTTTCGCCCCAGCGCATCCGCGCTCGACCTTTAATGACATAAATAATGCTCTCCAATTCACCATGATGGTGGGCACCGGTTTTTGCATCTGGATGTATCTCCACCGTACCCGCCCAGAGTTTTCTGGCACCCGCCGTTGCAAAATTGATGGCGGCGGCTCGCGTCATACCATCGGTCTGCGGTGTATTTCGGTCTAAATGTTGGCCACTAATGACTTTAACGCCATTGTTACGCCAATCCTTGGACGGTTCACTCATGATTTCGTTTTCTCGAATTGTCCCCATCGATAACACGTCAACATACGACAAGCAGTACTCGTATCGTTTCGATCACCATAAAGGCCCAGGAAAGAAACCGTCAAGGATCAAAACGTCGGTAGCATTCATAGGAACATTCTCGGTTTACTAACGTATTCTTGTCTTAAAACTCGAAACCGTGGATTCAAAATTAGTGAGAGAACAGGGCGAAGGAGTAGACCATGAAATGGCGTAACGACGAGGTAATTAAAAAGGGGATGACTGAACGGGGGTTCGATCTCTCCGTCAATGGTCAAAACGTTCCGGGCGTGTATTGGCAGCCAGAGAGCGGCGCGGCCAATCGAATCGCGCTACTCGGACACGGCGGTTCGACACACAAAAAGGTCGAATACATTCAGCTAGTTGCGACCATGCTCACCCAACGCGGCATCGCCGCAATGGCCATCGACGGACCCGGACACGGTGAA
>Ga0209445_1001892_pt1 | contig 10924 bp, 8 predicted proteins | sample MarorgKNORR_S2LV_4_FD_188223 | JGI IMG/M metagenome (GOLD analysis project Ga0209445, IMG submission 188223) | Marine microbial communities from the Southern Atlantic Ocean, analyzing organic carbon cycling - NADW_A/KNORR_S2/LV (SPAdes) (version 2) | ecosystem: Environmental > Aquatic > Marine >...
TACAAGAGGGCGTGCTGTCGCTCATGCAGATGGCCAAAACTACCATCGCCGCGAACAAGATGAACGAGGCGGGCCTGCCTTACGTCACTGTCCTGGCGAACCCAGCCACTGGCCAAGCCTTCGGTAGCTTCGCCAATCTGGCAGACATAATCATGGCAGAACCTGGGGCGATTGTCGGATTCTCGCCCTTTGGAGTTCTCAAACGGGTCAGCAACGAACCTCTCTCGACCGAGTCCCACACCGCCGAATCCAGGCTCGACCACGGCCTGCTGGACGTCGTCGTGGACAGGCGAGAACTCCGCACGGTGCTGGGTGTGCTGCTGGACCTCCTCGGGCCTCGCTACCGCCTTGAACGCGCTGACGACAGACGCCCCGGAAAACCCACCGATCTCTCCCGGACGCCCGCCTGGGAGTCTGTTCAGCTGTCCAGGAATAACGCCCGCCCTACCTCTGGAAACTTCATGAAAATGATGTTCTCCAACTTCGTCGAACTGCACGGAGACCGCAGTTACGCTGACGACTCGTCGATCATATGCGGCATCGCTCAATTGGCAGGCCTGACGGTGATGGCAATCGGTCAGGAGCGGGGGCATGACGAGATCAGCACAAGAATCACCCAGAACGGCAGGACTCGACCTGAAGGTTTCCGCAAAGCCCAGCGAGGATTGCGGTTGGCCGCGAAGTTCAATATGCCCATCGTCACGTTTATCGACACTCCAGGCCCAGACCTGAGCCAGGAAGCGGAACAGCGCGGTCTCGGCAACGCCATAGCCAGCACGATGGCCCTTATGGCTCGTCTGGACGTGCCATCGGTCTCGGTGATAATTGGCGAAGCCGGAAGCGGCGGAGCGCTGGCGCTCGGAGTCGCGGACCGCACTCTCATGCTCGAAAACGCGACCTACTCGGCGGTTTCGCCAGAAGAGGCCGCAGAGATAATTTTCCAGGACGTAGACCGCGCCGACGAAGCCGCGGAATCCATGAAGCTGACCGCGTACGACTGTCGAGACTTGGGTATAATCGACACCGTCGTGCCAGAGCCTCCTGGAGGCGCTCACCTCGACCCGGAAGAGGCCGCCCGCCAATTGCGCCGGATGATCGTCAGCGAACTCGTGAACCTCCAGTCGACGGCCACGAAGAAGATGTTGAAAGATCGCTACAAGAAATACCGGAACATTGGTGAATACAGTTCCTACTTCAGCGCCGCCCTCACCAGGGAGGTGAACGCCCTCCAGAACCTGGTCTCCTCAGGGGCACGGTGGATAACTCGCCGGAGCGCTCCCACCGACTCTCCTCCGAAACCCGAGAAACCGGACTAGACGCCTCGCTCTAACCCAGTAGACCCGCCTGGGCGAGCACAGACCTGATCTGGTCCACATCCCCGCGCCCAAGCTCCGAACGGGGATGGCGGGGCGCAATTCCTTCGAAACCCAACAGACCCAACGCCGCCTTCACTCCTGCCACGCCATGCTGCCCGATTAAGCCATCCATTCGGGACGCCATTCTCTGCAAAGGTCGAGCCTCCGCGACCCGACCGTCGTAACCCAACGCGACAATATCTCGGCAAATCGCAGGCGCAATATTGCCTAGCCACATGCACGTCCCGTTCGCTCCCATCGCCGCGCCCGCCAACAGCAGGCCACCGTTGCATATCCAGAATTTTTTGTCTTCGGGCGCGTAGATGCGAACTCGGCCTTCGAAACGGATATCGTGGTCTGTGATATATCCGAACACGTTGTCCAGCGAGACCAACTCTCCGATCAAATCTGGAGGGGCCGCCGGAACACCTGTGAACGTCTGATGAATCACCACAACAGGGACCGGCGAACCTTGAGTCACCTTTTGGAAATACGCCTTAATCTCAATCGGAGACATAGGCCTGGGGATTCGAACTCTGACCATGTCGGTGCCCGCTTTGGCATACGCTTCCGCAAGCCTCAGCGTCTCAGTTGAAGACGGATTGTCGATTCCAGCGATCACGAATCGCTCGCCGCCGTGAGCCTGAGAGACCGTCTCGACGATGCCAAGCTTTTCGGCATCGCTGAGCGCCAACTCTTCGCCGTTGGCCGTCCCGAGAACGAATCCAGACAACGGCGTCTTAAGCCACCGCTCGACATTCCGGCCCAAAGCGTCGTAATCTACTCGATCTTCAGAGTCGAAGGGCGTCGGAGTAGGCGCAACGACGATTGGGTCGGCGCTAGGAATCATAGTGAAGCCCCATCAATCAGACGAGTCCAATCCCAACAGCCTCGTCGCGTTGCCGCCAAGAATCTTTTCCTTGTCGATGTCGGAAAGATTCGGAGCGTCCAAAACCCATTGGGCCGGAGAATCGAAACCCATGTCGAAGGGGAAGTCGCTCCCCAACAACACGTTATCCGACGTTACCGTCTCCAGCAAATAATCCAACGCAGGGTAGCTATGGGTCAAGCAGTCGAAATACAGCTTGCGAAGGTAGGAGCTTGGAATGCCTTGAATGTCGTTGACCTTGCCTTCATCCCGCACCTTGTATGCCCTGTCCATCCTGCCGATGCCGTAGCAGGCATAGCCGCCACCATGGACGAAGCAGAGTTTGATGTCAGGAAGCTTGTCGAGAACGCCGCCGAATATGATGCTCGCGACTGCAATGGCCGTTTCCAGCGGGTTGCCGATGGCGTTGGCGAGATAGTAGGAGCCTGTGCGATCAGAAGCCGCGGGCGCGTGGGGGTGGAAGAGCAAAAACGCTCCCATGTCTCGGGCCGCCTCAAAGAATGGCAAAAGTTCCGGGTCGTCGTAGTTGCGCCCGTCCACATGGGTGCAAAGCTCCGCGCCCTTGAAGCCGTTCGCCATGTTCCTCTCAAGCTCTTTGATCGCGACGTCAACGTCCTGCATCGGCACGGTCGCAAGGCCACCAAACCTGTTCGGATATGCGACCATCGCTTCGGCGATCTCGTCATTCAGTTCTTGAGAAGCAAGCAGCGCTTCGTTGATAGGCAGGTGGTAGTTAAAAAAGTATGGGGGCGTTGAAAGCACTTGCATATCGACGCCTATGGAGTCCATCAGCGCGACCCGCTCCTCCAAGTTAACCGTCCAGTTCGGCTCGACGGGGCCGGCCTTGCGGTCTCGTGTCATGATGAACTGGCGGCCGCTCTGTTCATCCAGCGTCGCTTGATACCAGTCCTTGCCTTCAGAAGCTGCGTTCCAGAACTTTTGAGGGATCAAGTGGCAGTGAATATCAATTCGCATCGAGTTATCCCGTGACCACGCCGCCGTGAATCCCACGCTGTGACTCGAACTTGGAAATGTCGTCCTCACGTTCCATCGTCAGGCCGATGTCATCCAGACCGTTCAACAGAGAATAACGTCGGAAGGGTTCGAGATCAAAAGTCGCAACCACCTCTTCAGAGTCATCCCAAACCCGCTGGGCCTCGAGGTCTACATGCAACTTGTAGCCGGGGTCCTTCTCCGCTTTTTCGATTATCTGTTGCACAGTCTCCTCCGGCAGAATCACCGGCAGGATGCCGTTCTGGAAGCAGTTGCCATTAAAGATGTCGGCGAAGCTGGGAGCGATGACACACCTGAAACCGTAGTCGCCCAACGCCCAAGGCGCATGCTCTCTGGAGGAGCCGCACCCGAAGTTACGACCAGCCACCAGAATATCCGCGCCTTCGTATCCCGGCTTGTTCAAAATAAATTCCAGGTTATCGGAACCGTCGGCGTTGTAACGCCAATCGTTGAATAGGAATTGGCCGAAACCGTCCCGCTCGACACGCTTGAGAAACTGCTTGGGTATGATCTGGTCGGTGTCGACGTTCACCCTGTTCATGGGCACGACACCGCCGTGGACTCTAACAAATGGCTCCATTATTTCAACTCCTAACTTAGCGAATTAAACGCCTGTCATACTGAGCGGGGCGAAGTATCTGGTCGATTCACGCAACAGTCGAGACTCTAAACCAGATTCTTCGACTGCGGTCTCAAAATGACAAATCCTGACACCTGACCACCTTCGTTACCACTCACGGATGTCAACGAAATGCCCTGCAATCGCGGAGGCGGCGGCCATCTCCGGGCTGACGAGGTGAGTCCTGCCGCCCTTACCCTGTCGGCCTTCGAAGTTTCTGTTGGAGGTGGACGCGCACCGCTCGCCGGGGTCCAGAATGTCTGGGTTCATGCCTAGACACATCGAGCAGCCGGCGACCCGCCAGTCGAATCCTGCTTCGGTTAGAATCTTGTCGAGTCCTTCGTCCTCGGCTTGGGCCTTTATAGCCGCAGAACCAGGAACTACCATCGCGTAAACGCTGTCGGCCACTTTCTTGCCTTCCGCGACTGCAGCGGCGGCGCGGATGTCCTCGATTCGTCCGTTGGTGCAGGAACCGATGAAGACTCTGTCCAGGGTGATGTCTTCAATCCGAGTGTCCGGTTCAAGACCCATGTAGTCCAGCGCGCGGCCCACTGATTCTCTGTCGCCCTCGTCATCATACGAGTCTGGATTAGGCACCCTGCCGGTCACAGGGGCGACCATCCCGGGGTTGGTTCCCCAGGAGACATGAGGCTCGATCTCGCTGGCCGGAATGATCACGACCTTGTCGAATACCGCGCCTTCGTCGGTGGCAAGCGCGCGCCACTCCTCGATCGCTTTGTCGAAATCAGAGCCCTGAGGCACATTGGCGCGCCCGCGCATATACTCAAAAGTTGTGTCGTCGGGAGCGACCATTCCGGCGCGTCCCCCGCCCTCGATGGACATATTGCAAACCGTCATCCGGCCCTCCATCGAAAGCTGGCGGATGCCCTCTCCGGTGTACTCAATGACATGCCCGGTGGCTCCGGCAATGCCAATCTTGCCAATAATGGCGAGGATCACATCTTTGGCCGACACGCCGTTGGGGAGCGGGCCGTCGATTCTGACTTCCATGGTTTTGGGCTTGAACTGGCGAAGGGTCTGAGTCGCAAGCACATGCTCGACCTCGGATGTTCCGATGCCCATAGCGAAAGCACCGAAGGCGCCGTGTGTGCTGGTGTGGCTGTCGCCGCACACTATCGTCTTGCCTGGCTGCGTGTGGCCCTGTTCTGGTCCGATAATATGTACGATGCCTTGCAATGGACTGAAACGGTCATACAGCGTGACGCCGAACTCTTTGCAGTTGCGCTCAAGGTAGTCAAGCTGAGTTACGGCGATGGGGTCTAAAATGGGCTGAGAGAGGTCCCAGGTCGGAGTGTTGTGGTCCATTGTCGCGACTGTAAGGTCAGGACGACGCACCTTACGGCCCGACATTCGTAGCCCGTCGAAAGCCTGGGGCGAAGTCACTTCATGGACAAGGTGCAGGTCGATGTATATCAGGCTAGGCTGCCCCTCTTCCTCGTGAACAATGTGGGCATCCCAGATTTTCTCGAACATAGTTTTTGCGATCATTTAACGGCCTTTTTCTTGCTGACTATTTGCGTTCGTAGCTGGGGCGCACGAGTGTGCGCCCCAGAACCGTGATTATGGCATCCGAATATTGAAACTACGGCGAAGGGTCGGTGTTGTGAGTGTAGCCGTTGCCATCGCCCAACAGTCGGTTCAGGGCGTTCATGTATGCCTTGGCCGAAGCCACGATAATGTCCGTGTCCGACCCTCTGCCGATGTAGGTTTGGTCGTCCTTTTCTATGCGAATGGTGACGTCGCCCAACGCGTCGATGCCCTCGGTCACGGCATCCACCCGATACTCGGTTAACTTGTTGTCCACCTTAACAATGCGATTTATTGCTTTGTACACCGCATCCACAGGCCCGGTGCCGGTTGCCGCGTCGGTCGTTGACGTGCCATCCGAAGAGACCAGTTTGACAGTCGCGGTCGGGACTTCGTGATTTCCAGAGGCCACCTGGACATGCTCCAGCGTGAAGATGGCTGGAACATCCACAACCCGTCGCTGGCTGGACATCAGGGACACCAAATCAGCATCGCTGACTTCACGCTTCTTGTCCGCCAACAGCTTGAACTGCTCGAACGTCTCGTTCAGTTCTTCCGCTTTAAGGTTATAGCCCAACTCTTCCAGTCGAGATCGCAGGCCCGCTCTTCCGCTCAGTTTGCCCAGTACCATCTCATTTGAGGGCCAGCCCACAGCCTGTGGGTCCATGATCTCGAATGTGGTGCGTTCCTTCAGAATGGCGTCCTGGTGAATACCGGAGGCGTGCCGGAAGGCGTTCGCCCCGACGATGGCTTTGTTGGGCTGCACCGGGAAGCCAGTGATGTCGCTAACCAATCGGCTGGTTCGGTAAATCTGGCGCGTGTCGATGTTTGTGCTGACGCCAAAAAGGTCTGGTCGGGTCTCTATCGCCATGATAATCTCTTCGAGAGCAGCGTTGCCTGCTCGTTCGCCGAGGCCATTGATGCAACCCTCGACCTGTCGCGCTCCAGCTGTAATGGCCCCCAGGCTGTTGGCAACAGCCATCCCAAGATCATTGTGGCAGTGAACGCTTATCACGGCCTTGTCGATGTTCGGCACGTTTTCCTGAATCAGCCTGATGCGCTCGGCGAACTCCGTTGGGAAAGTGTATCCCACTGTGTCCGCGATATTAACCGTTGTCGCGCCAGCATTGATAACCGCCTCCAGCATGGCGTACAGATAGTCAGGGTCAGTACGAGTGGCGTCCATCGGCGAGAACTCGACGTTGTCGCAGTAACTCTTGGCCCTCTCCACCGACTGAACCGCCAGGTCCATGACGCGCTCTGGGTCGCTCCGAAGCTGGTTCAGGATCTGAACGTCGGAGCTTGAGATGAACACGTGGATTCGCGGGTTCTCAGCGTCCTTGATAGCCTCCCAGGCCGCATCAACATCGCCGACATGGCATCGCGCCAGAGACACGATCATGGGTCTTCGGAGTTCCCGAGCGATGGTCTGCACCGCCTCGAAATCGCCAGGGGAGCTGGCTGCGAATCCGGCCTCTATGATATCGACGCCCAGACGATCTAACTGCCTGGCGATCTCCAATTTTTCCTGCACAGTCAGTCCGATTCCTGCGGACTGCTCGCCGTCGCGCAGCGTGGTGTCGAAAATCAGCACTTTTTCTTCTGACATTTTTACCCTTCTCTATGAAAGCTGTCCCTTTTGATTCAGGTTTTGGAGTGTAGATACAGTCACTATCGAAGGGCCACGCAGTGCGCCCGGCCTAGCCCTGCTGGGGCTCGACCGATACGGCACACTACGAATGTCACCTCTGGTTCTTTCATTTTCAGTCCCCTTGTGATTGGGCCAATTGATTTAGAAGTCCCTCTAATCAGTGTCGCTCAAGAAAGTCATCATCCCTCGAAGTTCTTTGCCGATAGCCTCAATGGGATGCCCTGCGTTCTCTTCTCTCAGACGATTGAACGTTGGCCTGCCTTCGTCGTTCTCGGCGATCCACTCCCGCGCAAAACTGCCGTCCTGAATTTCTGCCAGCACCTTCTTCATGTTCTCTCGAACGTTATCGTCGATAATCCGAGGGCCCCGAGTGTAGTCGCCGAACTCCGCTGTGTCGCTAACCGAGTATCGCATGTACTCAAGACCGCCCTGATAGAACAGGTCAACGATGAGTTTCAGTTCGTGCATGCACTCGAAGTACGCCGACTCTGGCTGATAACCGGCCTCGACCAGCGTCTCGTAAGCCGACTTGACCAACTCAGCGACGCCGCCGCACAGCACTGCCTGCTCGCCGAAGAGGTCTGTCTCTGTTTCCTCTTTGAATGTAGTGTCCAGAACGCCAGCACGAGTGCATCCTGTGCCTCTGGCATACGCGAGACCGATGGCATGAGCATTGCCAGAAGCGTCCTGATGCACAGCCAACAGACCAGGAACGCCTGACCCGCGGGTGAACACCTCGCGCATCCTGTGACCAGGAGCTTTGGGGGCCACCATTGAAACATCGATACTCTCCGGCACCACAATGGAGTTGTAGTGAATATTGAAGCCGTGTGCGAACATCAACGTCTTGCCCGGCAACAGATGTGGAGCGATCGACTCCCTGTAAACCTCGGCTTGCAGATGGTCAGGAATCAACATCATGATGATGTCTGATTTTTCCGCGACCTCTGCAACCATACCAACTTCAAGACCTTCAGCCTCGGCCTTCGCTATGCTGCTGCTGCCCTCATACAGCCCGATCATCACGTTCAGGCCCGAATCCTTCAGATTCAGCGCATGGGCGTGCCCCTGGCTTCCATAACCGATGATCCCTATCGTCTTGTCCTGTATAAGCGACAGGTCTGCATCGTTTTCGTAATACATCGTTGCTGCCATTCTGTAAATTCCCTCTCAGTTGTATATTTTGCTTTGGTTAGGAAGCCAGGAAGAGTCAAATGCCTTCTTACAAGCCGGACTCCATCCGGTGGGTTGAACCGCTGTTGTCCTTGTCCGTTTGCTCGTCACTCAGCCCTCGATCCATCGCGATAGTGCCCGTTCGCATGACCTCAAGCACTCCGAAACTTCTCAGAAGATTCTGTAGCGAGTCGACCTTGTCCTCATCGCCCGTCACTTCGATCATGAGCGAGTCAGGCGCGACGTCTACAATATTCGCTCGGAAGATGTCCACGATCTGCATGATCTCGCTTCGAGTCTGAACGTTGGCCCGCACTCGCACCAGCGCCAACTCCCTCGAAACACAGTTCTGAATGGACACATCCGAGACCTTGATTACGTCCACCAGCTTGTGAAGGTTCTTCGTGACTTGCTCAACGGTGGATTCGTCGCCCTCGACAACGAACGTCATGCGCGACAGATTCGCGATCTCGCTGTGACCCACCGCGAGGCTGGCGATGTTGTAGCCCCGCCGACGGAACATGCTGGAAACACGATTCAGGACGCCGGGTTTGTCCTCCACCAGGGCGGTGATGGTATGCTTCGGACTCTCAGTTGTTGTCATTGTCGGATCTCCTCGGGCTTCGGCTCCTCGATCATGCTGGCCACAGAGGTCGCCGATGGGATCATCGGATAGACGTTCTCTTCCTGTTCGACCACAAAGTCGATGAGCGCAGGGCCGTCGTGCTCCATCGCCTTGAGGATCGCTGATTTCACCTGGCTCTTTTCCGTGACTCTAGCCCCATAGATACCAAAGGCGTCAGCCAGCTTGACGAAGTCAGGATTGCCAGAGTATCCGGTCGCAACGTAGCTCTTCTTATAGAATATCTGCTGCCATTGCCTGACCATCCCCAGAAATCCGTTGTTCATGATGGCAAATTTCACAGGGATTTTATTCTCAGCCAGAGTCGCTAGTTCTGACATCGTCATCTGGAACCCGCCGTCTCCGGCGATGGACCACACGACCTTGTCGGGCCTTCCTACCTGCGCGCCCATCGCCGCAGGCACTTCAAACCCCATCGTTCCGGCCCCTCCAGACGAAATGAGACTGCACTGCTCTTTGAACGTGTAGTGCTGCGCCGCCCACATCTGATGCTGTCCAACGCCCGTGACGATGATGGCCCTGCCGTCCGTGAGTTCCGAGAGTTGTTGAATGATGTGTTGAGGCAACAATTCGTCGGTGTCGCGCTCGTGCATCAAGGGATGATCGCGTTTGAGGTCCTCGACATGCTGAACCCAGTCAACCCGTGTTGTCGGCTTCACGCGCTCGTTCAGGACTTTCAAAACCAGTTTCAGATCGCCGACTATCGGCACATCCACCGGAATGTTTTTGCCAATCTCAGATGGATCGATGTCAATGTGAATCTTCTTGGAGTTCACTGCGAATTTTGAAGTGTCGCCGGTGATACGGTCATCGAATCTCATACCCAGAGCGATGAGGAGATCAGCCTGGTCAATTGCGAGGCTGGCATATGCCGCGCCGTGCATGCCGGGCATTCCGACACTCAGAAAATGGTCATCAGGGAATGAACCGATGCCCAAAAATGTCGTCACCACCGGAATCTGCGCCTTCTCGGCTAGTTCCATCAGTTCGTCGTAAGCCTTAGAGATTATGACACCGTGTCCAGCCAAAATGACGGGACGCTCCGACTCCTCAATTAGTTTCGCTGCCTTACGAATCTGATTGGGATGGCCATGAACAGTGGGCTTGTATCCGGGCAAGTCCATTTTTTCGGGATACTCGAACTCACCCATTTCCTCGAACACGTCCTTCGGAATATCTACGAGCACAGGCCCCGGGCGCCCGGTGCTGGCAATGTGGAAAGCCTCGTTTATAACCGCAGGGATTTCTTCGGCTGTCATCACCAGATAGTTGTGCTTGGTGATAGGAAGCGTGATGCCAGTGATGTCCGTCTCCTGGAACGCGTCCGAGCCAATTGCGCTACGCCCGACCTGCCCTGTCACGATCACCATCGGCACAGAATCCATGAACGCCGTGGTGATACCAGTTACAAGATTCGTGGCTCCTGGCCCCGAAGTGGCAAACGCTACACCCGGCCGGCCGGTCGCTCTCGCGTAACCGTCGGCTGCGTGGGAGGCGCCCTGCTCGTGGCGTGTGAGGATGTGACGAAGCTTAGGATACTCGGGAAGCGTCTGATATAGCGGCAGTATCGCGCCGCCGGGAATGCCGAATATCACTTCGACACCCTCCCGAATCAGACTCTCGCAGACCATCTGTCCTCCGGTCAGTTGCATTTCGTTCCTTCCTTATGGTCTTCCAGTGCTTGCTATTCATCGATTCGATTGAAAAACGGGGTGCGTCTGAGAAAACAAAAAACCCGCCCCTGAAGGGACGGGATCAAGTTACGAAAACTCCCGCGGTACCACCCTAATTGTCCGGCCCTTTATGAGGCCGAGCCACTCAGAGGCATTGATATCGGCGCCAACCCGTCCAACCTTACTCAGAGGCATTCCGACAATAACTCTCGGAAACTCCTTCGGGCCGAATGCTCCGGAGCGAGTTCTCACCAGTCCAACCGTCGGATTTCCACCATCACCGACTCTCTATCGCTGGAGACTGCTGGTACTACTCCCCATCATCGCGTTTGTGAATATTTTTACAGGTACAGTAACGG
>Ga0209445_1001894_pt1 | contig 10919 bp, 7 predicted proteins | sample MarorgKNORR_S2LV_4_FD_188223 | JGI IMG/M metagenome (GOLD analysis project Ga0209445, IMG submission 188223) | Marine microbial communities from the Southern Atlantic Ocean, analyzing organic carbon cycling - NADW_A/KNORR_S2/LV (SPAdes) (version 2) | ecosystem: Environmental > Aquatic > Marine >...
TGTGGATTGGGTTACTCATTTGCTTCAACCCCACAAATATAACCCCCGGGCATGCACAAGGCAAACCCACGGTGTGGGCATTAAGTGAGGAAGGGGTAGGCGCGATGCACAGTTTTCACGAGCGCCGAGTACGATCTCACAGACCCAGCAGTTGCGCCGCGTTGGCGCCGCGGACCAGACGTGACTGTTCAGGACTCAGCCCGGCCTGCTCGAATTCGTCCAGCGCACGTCTTTGAGTCACCAGTGGAAAATCGCTGGCAAACACGATTTTTTCGGCCCCAACCGCCCGCGCCGCCACATCGAACACTTCGGGCGTGTACAGGAACGAGGATGCGGCCGAGTCGAAGTACACGTTTTTCAGTGCCGACTTCACTTCGGGCATCAAGCCATAAAATGGCAGTCCCCCGCCGAAGTGGCTGAATATGAACGTGTTGTTCGGAAAGGCGCTAACGAGCGCCATCAGCAGGTCGGGTGTAACAGTCCCTTTGCCGGGATAACCGTGGCCGACCGGTTCCGACGCATGCACCAGGATAAGCATGTCAAGCTCCCTGGCAGCATCGAAAACGGGTGCCAGCGCCGACATGTCTGCGTCGAGTATCCCCTGCGTATCAGGGTGCAGTTCTCCGATACCCTTCGCACCCGCCCTTCGGCAACGATAGACCTCGGAAACTGCATCATCGCCCCAGAGCGGGTTCACACTGCAAAACGCGATGAGCCGGTCAGGGTGTGCATGCGCCGCCGCGAGGTTGCAGTCGTTCGACTCTCGGGCGATACCGGGGTCGGTCCAGCCGAATCCTGCGCAGACCGCCATATCAATGCCCGCCCGGTCCATCGAGGCAATAAGGTCATCCGCCTGGACGACCTTCGCATTCGGGTTTTCGAAGAGGCTCCGGAATGTAGCGTCGGCCCGTGAGATACGCTCCCGCTCGGATCCAAATGATGGTGGCAGCACGTGCGTACTCGTGTCGATAGTCAGCGAACGGGCATCTGCATCGTGGTCTGAAATAGGCATGGGCGGCCGTTGATTAGTCGGGTTCGTATCGATAAGGCAAAGTTACACTGAAAGGGTACTGCGCCAGCGTGGTCAGGATGCGTCGGGCATCGCTATTCTTATGTCGCTGCCCGCGCGCAGCCGCACAGGTTCAACGATTCCCATAAACGATTCACGATTTAAGGGCAAATAACACTGATGGTCTCGATGATCACGGACGACAAACGGGTAATGACGCAGCCCGATATTCCGCACGCTGAACCCAAAATGGGCAAGGTTGCGGTTATTTACACAACGCCCGAAACCGTCATCGACGATTATGCACGACTGCTCGATCTGGCCGATTACCAGACTGCCCTGACACCCAATATCGAAACCTTTTTAAAAGTTAATATTTCCTGGCAGCACTACTACCCCGCCTGCTCGTCGGCACCCTGGCAGATCGACGGAGTAGCGCAAAAACTGCAGGCCGACGGCTTCGACAAGCTGACTGCCGCCCACAATGGCACTGTGGTGGTGAATGCCGATGAGGGACGTGAAAAGAACAAACACGGGGTGGTCGAAGACCGACTCGGTCTCAAACACGTGGTGCTCGATGTCCCGCCGATGAAGTGGATTCCATACAAACCCACGGCGAAGATGCTGGTGCTCGACGACATATACAAAGACGGCCTCTACATCCCCGAGGTCTTCCCGGGAACGAACATCGTCCAGCTGCCAACCGTGAAGACGCACGTATTTACAACGATGACCGGGGCGATGAAAAACGCGTTTGGCGGATTGCTGCACCGCTACCGCCACTGGACCCACGCGGTAATTCACGAAACCCTTGTCGACCTGCTGCAGATCCAGAAAGAGATTCACTCGGGCCTTTTCGCCGTGATGGACGGCACTTTCGCCGGGGACGGACCCGGACCGCGGGCGATGCGGATTCACAACAAGAACGTGATCCTAGCTTCGGCCGACCAGGTGGCGATCGACGCTGTGGCCGCGAAGATGATGGGCCTCGACCCGATGTCGATTCCGATGATCCGTATCGCTCACGAGATGGGCCAGGGTGTGGGCAAACCTGAGGAAATCGAACTTGTCGGCGACGACGTGGCCGATGTGAACTGGAACTTTTCCGGCAGCGAACAGACCCTCGCCTCACGCGGCCAGAAGCTGATCTATCACGGTCCGCTAAAGCCGCTCGAAAAACTCTTGCTGCGGTCGCCGATAGCGCCGTGGGCCTACTGGGCATCCAACGTTTATCACAACAAGTTCTGGCTGCCCCTGATTGGCCGAAAACGGGTCAAAGAAGCGATGAAGACGCCCTGGGGCAAACTGTTCGAGCAGTACTAAGGCCCGTTGAACCGGCCAACCTGTGATCTGTGTGAGATCGTATCGCCCACAAAGTAACGAGCACCCGTAGAACATCGAAAGATGTTCAGGTGCGCTACTCGTCGACCTCTACGATCAGTGCGCAGTGAAGGCCTAGGGGCGAGCGGTTCTACGCCCCCGCGGGTGGTGTGGTCGTGCCGCTGTCGCCGTGGCCTTCGTGGATGTTCGGGTCGTTGTGCGTAAACACGCCCAGATCGCGACCTTGGTGCACGTGTATCACCAGGTCGTCTCGCTCGACCCCGATCGCATCGGTCAGGTCTTCGTCGATCATCGACATCAGTTCCTGGATCGCATCCTGGGTCAGGGATTCAGATACGACAAGCGTGCCATGAACGATGCCCGGCACGAAGTGAAGGTCGAGCCGACCGATCGACTGGCCGTCTTCAAGAACCGTGTAACACTCGCCGTTGGAAGTGCGGACCTCGCGTTCAAAGTAGTACTGCGCCATGCTGATTAATGCCTGATCTGGCCCTGTCCGCGGACCTTCCACTTGTAGCTGGTGATTTCCTTCAGACCCATCGGGCCGCGAGCGTGGAGCTTGTTGGTTGAAATCGCCACCTCGGCTCCAAGTCCGAATTCGGCGCCGTCGTTGAAGCGAGTCGACGTGTTTGCAAGCACAACCCCGGCGTCGACCTCGTTAAGAAATCGCTCGACCGTTTCCGCGTCCTCCGCCACGATTGCCTCCGAATGGCGGGAACCGTATTCGACGATGTGGTCGAATGCATCGTCAATCGAATCGACGATCTTTACCGAGGCGATTAGCGCCAGGAATTCGGTTCCGAAATCGTCCGATTTTGCAGGTGAAACGTGCGCCCCGCCGGCAAGGGCGCCGAGAACGCTCATGGCTCGACCGTCGGCGCGCAGTTCCACATCGTGAACCCTGAATTCAGTTGCCAGCCGGGGCAGAAAATCACTGGCGACCCCCTGGTGCACCAGCACCGTATCGAGGGCGTTGCAAACGGTAGGCCGCTGGACCTTGGCATTCACCACGATCGCAAGGGCTTTCTTGAGATCCGCGCTGGCGTCGACATACGTGTGAGAAACCCCAACTCCGCCGGTGATTGCAGGCATCTTTGCGTTCTGGCCGACAAAGTTGACAAGGTCGGCGCTGCCGCGGGGGATCATCAGGTCGATCACATCGTCCATTTCGAGCATCTCTCCGACGAGTGCACGATCGGTCGATTCGATGAACAGCACCACATCACGCGGTATCCCCGCACTCTCGATCGCATCCTTCACGATGCCCGCGAGCACCGTGTTTGTGATGATGCATTCCTTCCCGCCCCGCAGAACGACGCCATTGCCGGATTTCAGGCACAGCGTCGCAATATCGATCGTAACGTTCGGGCGGCTCTCGTATATCACACCGATCACGCCCAAAGGTACTCGTACTTGTTCAAGATCAAGACCATTTGGCAGTTCGCGATGTTCCAGTATTTCGCCGATAGGATCATCAAAAGAAGCGATATTGCGGGCAGCGTCGGCCATGTCTTTTACGCGGGCCTCGTTCAGTGTCATCCGGTCGCGCATGTGGAAACTGAGACCGTCCCGCTTCGCCGCATCGAGATCTTGCCCGTTTGCTCGCAAAATACTGGCGCTGTTCGATTCGATCTGTTCGGCAATAGCGATAAGCGCCGCGTTTTTTACCTCGGTTGACGCAGCCGCCAGTCGATGGGCCGCAGCGGCGGTCGAAACGGTCTGGTCGTGGAGAGATTGTGCAGTAGTAGTCATTGTTCAGGATCCGGCAGGTTTTTCGGCGATACCCGGCTAACGCAGGGCCATATTGTTGCGGTGGATAACCTCGGCACCGTAATAGTGGCCCAAAAGCTCGGGAAGCTCCTTTGAATTCTTACCTTTTATCAACTCGACTTCGCTCGACGGGTACGAGGTTAGCCCCCAACCGATCGTCGTTCCATCAGTTTCTGTCACCTCAATGATATCGCCCCGCTCGAACGGGCCGACAACCGAAACTATCCCAACCGGCAAAAGACTGTTGCCACGGTTCTGCAGCGCATTCGCCGCTCCGGCATCGACCGCGACGCTGCCCCGGTGCTCGGAACGGCCGGTAAGTATCCAGCGTTTGCGGCTTTCCCGTCGCGAAACATCCGCCTCGAATCGCGTGCCGATTTTTTCTCCCGCGCAGATCGCCTCCACGACGCCGTCGATGCGACCCGAAGCGATGACCATCGGTATCCCCGAATCCATTGCAAGTCGGGCTGCATCGAGCTTGCTTGCCATTCCGCCACTACCACGGTTGTCGTGTGGCCCGCGGGCGGCTTTCTCTACGGCTGCGTTGATTTCCGATACGATCGGGATGAGTTTGGCGGTCCTGTCGATATTGGGGTCGGTAGTGTACAGACCCTCCATTTCGCCGAGGAGTATCAGCAGGTCGGCATCGATGGCGTTTGCCACCATTGCCGAAAGGCGGTCGTTATCGCCGTAAACCTCGCCCGCAAGTTCCTCCACGGCAACCACGTCATTCTCGTTAAGCACTGGCACCGCACCGATTGAAAGGAGTGCTTCGAGCGTGTTACGAACGTTCAGGTAACGGGCGCGGCTCTGCAGATCGCCGCGGGATATCAGCGCCTGGGCGATCTCCACCCCAAACTCGGCGAAAAGCTGCTCGAACGTCATCATCAACTGGGGTTGTCCGAGTGCAGCAAGTGCCTGCCTGTAGGCCACTGTTCCTTTTTGCAACCTGTCACGGCCCGGTGTTCGCGACAGTGGCCCGCGCCCGGCGGCCACTGCCCCGGAGGTAACGATCAGAACTTCGACCCCGGTCGCTTTAACGGCGGAAACCTGCTTGAAAATCGATCCAATGGTCTCGATGTCGAGCGCGTCGCTCCCGCCCGTAAGCAGGTTTGTTCCCAGTTTGACGACCACCCGCTTCGGTCGCCCTGAGCCCGATGGAAAGTCCTGTCGCGATTTTATTGTTTTTCCAGATGCCATCAGTTGATTGTCTCGCAAACCCCGTGTTCGGTGCCACGATTGTGGCTGAAAACCGCCGTGGTTATTTTGTATCGTCGGGACCTCGCAGTGCTAGCATGGGACTACACCAAGGTCACCGGTTTTGCTCCGATGGCCCTCTCTGTGTGTTGGTCATGATTTGTGACCACGATAACGCGAAACCCGAATATCGGGTATTCGGAAGTGTGAATGAGTCTGTCGGGGTTGCTCCCGCTGCTCGGCGAGACCGAGCAATTTGCGGCGCTTCTAAATAGCCTCCGCCCCCCCAGGGCCCGGGCGGCAGCGATAGCCCCAGACCCGGCCACCGAATACGTGGTGGCGGCGCTCTGGCGCGAGAGCGACGCGCCCATGTTCGTTTTAACCCCGAACCCTGAATCGGCGCGAAAGCTCCACGACAGGCTGTTCACTTGGCTTGGTGACGACGCTCCGATATTCCATTTTGCCGAGTCCGAAGACATCCCGTTTGAACGATATGTCCCGGACCTTGGCGCAAGCCATCAGCGACTCCAAGCCCTCGCCGCACTACGGGGCGAAATCAAGGGCGTGAAGAAACCCCTGGTCGTGGCGTCGATTCGCGCGGCTACTCAGGCAACGCTCGAACGGGCTGCATTCGACTCGTCCACGCACCTACTCAGTGTGCGGGACCGCATCAACCTCGGAGCACAGGTCCGACAGTGGCTCGACATGGGGTATTCACACGAACCAACTGTCGAGATACCCGGCACTATTTCAAGGCGCGGCGGAATACTCGATATCTTCCCCGTATCGCGCGATAGACCGGTCCGCATCGAACTATTTGACGATGAGATCGAAACGATCCGTCATTTCGACCCCGGTACCCAGCGGTCGACCGGAAAAATCCGATCAATCACGATCCCGCCTGCGCGCGAAACCCTACCCCGCTTGGCCAGCGAAGACCGCGTGCAGGAATTGCTCGGGGCGATGGAACTGATCGGTACCTCCGAGGAAGCGCAACGCCGTATTCCATCAGACCTTAGCCAGATGCTCGCAGGCGAGTCGCTTGACGAGGTTTCGTTCTACGCGGGTTTCTTCAACCTGGGCAACATTTTTGACTATCTGTCCGCCGAAAGCCTCATGGTAGTTTTACGACCCGGCGCGATCGAGGAGATGTCACGTTCACTGGACCGTCGGCTGGTGCAGTTGCGAAGTGCGAAGGAAAAACGCGGCGATGTACCTGCCGGATTCGCACAACCCCACATTGAGTGGGGGTTTATTTCGGATGCCATGAACGCGCGGCCAAAAAGCCTGAGCCTCTCGCCCTGGGGTGTCGATTCAGAACTTCCCGGCGGCTCGCTTGGGCTGCCTATCAACCCGTCTGCACTGGTGGGTGGCGGTGTCGAGAAGGCGCTCGAACTCATCAAGAACGGCGTTGCGGAAAAGAAGCGCACAGTCGTGATTACGAATCATGCCCAGCGATTCCATGAACTCGCGCACGAGCAGGAAATCGAAACGGTACTTGCAAAGACCCTTGCGGTTGCCCCCGAGCAGGGCGAAGTCCAAATCGTAACCGGCCACCTGCTGAACGGCTTTTCGATCGACACTGCCGACGGTTCTACAGTTTCGGTCATGAGCGATGCCGAGGTTTTCGGCATACAAAAAGAACGACGTCGCATTCGTAAGCGACCCATTCGCAAGGGCCCCGCGCTCGAGCAACTGAAACCGGGGTCGTACGTAGTTCACATCGAACACGGCGTGGCCCGTTTCGTCGGCACGAAAGTCATGGGCTCAGAAGGCCAGGAGTATCTCGTCCTCGAATACGCCGAAGACGACAAACTGTACGTTCCAACAGATCATCTCGACCGAATACAGCTTTACCACGGCACGGCCGATGCAGCACCCAAACTCACCCGCCTCGGCACGCAGGAATGGAACAAGGCGCGAGCGCGGGCAAAACGGGCAACCGAACAACTGGCCGGTGAACTGATCGCCCTCTACGCCTCGCGCCAGGTTGCGACCGGTTTTGCCGCCTCCGCCGATACGCCCTGGCAGGATTCACTCGAGGCCAGCTTCCCTTACGAAGAAACACCCGATCAGCTCACCACTATTGAGGCTGTGAAGGCCGACATGGAATCGTCCAGTCCGATGGACCGCCTGGTCTGTGGCGACGTTGGCTACGGCAAGACAGAAATCGCCCTGCGGGCGGCGTTTAAGGCCGTTCAGTCAGGTCGACAGGTTGCGATCCTGGTTCCCACTACGGTGCTGGCCCAGCAACACCTGGAAACGTTTACCGATCGGCTTGAGCCCTTCCCGGTCGCGGTCGAAATGCTTTCGAGGTTCCGGAGTGACAGGCAACAGAAAGAGATCATCGTCAAAATTGCCGACGGCAGCGTCGATATCGTCATTGGCACACACCGTCTGCTACAAAAAGACGTCCGGTTCAAAGATCTCGGGCTCGTGATCATCGATGAAGAGCACAAGTTCGGCGTCTCGCACAAGGAACGTCTCAAACAACTGCGCACGCAGGTCGATGTGATGACGCTCAGTGCCACGCCAATTCCACGCACTCTCCACATGTCGCTGGCCGGAGTTCGCGATATGAGCACGATCGAGACTCCTCCCGAAGAGCGGTTGCCAATAAAAACCTATGTTTCCGAAGATTCCGATGACCTCGTCCGCGAGGCGATCCTGAGAGAACTCGACCGTGGCGGCCAGGTGTTTTACCTGCACAACCGCGTCAAGAACATCGAGCTGGTCGCCAACAAGATTCAAAAACTTGTGCCCGAGGCGAACCTCCAGATCGGGCACGGACAGATGCCGGAAGACGATCTTGAACGGGTGATGGCCGAGTTCGAGCGCGGCGAGTTCAACGTTTTGCTGTGCACCACGATCATCGAATCCGGACTTGACCTGCCAAACGCCAACACCCTGATAATCGACCGGGCCGATATGTTCGGCCTGTCCCAGCTTTACCAGCTCCGCGGGCGCATTGGTCGCGGCGCGAACCGCGCCTACGCCTACCTGATGGTCCCGCGGGCAAAACAACTCACCGAACAGGCCGAACAACGACTCAACACGATTCTTGCGGCCACCGAACTCGGGGCCGGGTTCCAGATAGCGTTGCGCGACCTGGAAATACGCGGAATCGGAAACCTGCTGGGCGCCGAACAGTCGGGGCAGATTTCAGCTATCGGGTTCGATCTCTACACGAAGCTCCTGGCCGAGGCCGTACGCCAGCTAAAAGAAGCCGATAGCAGCGACAGCACGGCCACACCACCCGTTCGGGAGTTTTCGACCGTGCGGGTAGATATCGGCATCGACGCCCGAATTCCTGACAGCTATATCGAAGACCTTGCACAGAGGCTGTCGATCTACCAGCGCCTTGCCAGGATCAGGGTTGAGTCGGAAATCGACGACCTCGACGAGGAAATCCGAGACCGATTCGGCCCGATGCCCACCCATGTGAAGTTACTGATGAAGATGGCGAGGATGCGATCGATGGCCGAGCAGGCCGGTGTTGAACTCGTCGCCGCCAAAGAGACGCGGGCGACGCTCACACTGAAAGAGCCGACCGGTGGCGCACGTGCCCCGCTCCAGAAGCAACTCGGTACCGGCGTCGATGTGGGTCACATGCAGATCAGGGTCGAGATAGACCGCGACGACCCCGAGTGGATCGACGAGCTGATGGCCGTGCTGGACCAACTGAAGATGTTCCAGGAGCGCATTGCCCAGATGATGGAAATGGTAATGGCCGCCGAGCGCGGCGACGAAACGGTTATTGCAGCGGTGCCAGAAACCGTGGAGTGACTTAGTCACGTTCCTTGCGAAAATGGCAAGCGTCGGTCTAACCGGCTGACCCTCGCTGAGTGCTATCGGCTCACCCGGCGAGGGAATACTCGCCAGTACGTCAATCGCTCAGCATCTCACGCCTGCCAGCAAACCTGTAACCTGCGGCCCGGACAATCTCAATAAATAGCGGTGGAGCCGGCATGGGCGCAAAACGATCACTTGCACTTGAAGTCACTATCATCGGGTGCGGCACGCCAACGCCACTCCCCGACCGCTTTGGTTCTTCCTACGTGGTGCAGGTCGGCGACGAGAAGTTGCTGTTCGACTGCGGGCCAGCCACCACCTGGAAACTTGCCCGAGCCGGTATTTCGACCACCGAGATCGATAACGTCTTTTTCACCCACCACCACTTCGATCACGATGCCGACTTCCCGACCTTCATCCTGACGCGCTGGGACCAGATGATCCCGACCGACAGGATGCTCAACGTCTATGGTCCGCGACTCACCGAGGAGTTCACCAACGGAATCATCGACGAAGACACAGGGCTCTTTGCCCACGATTGGAAGGCCCGCGTAAACCACCCTGCCTCGCAAATAACCTTCGCCGACCGCGGCGGGATCCTGCCCCGCAAAAAACCTGAAGTCGATCCCCACAACATGGGTCCGGGGCTCATCAAGTCGGGTGCAAACTGGGAGGTCACCGCGGCCCGCGCCGAGCATGTACAGCCGTATTTAGATTCACTTGCCTACCGCATCGACACGTCAGACGGATCGGTGGTCCTGACGGGCGACACCACCCCCTGCGACACAGTTACGGAACTGGCGCGTGGGGCCGATGTGTTAATGATGATGTGCTGGGAATCGCACGACCGGATGGACGGTAATGAGCATGCCGGGGCGTCTTCGTCAATTCAGGGTGCCGCCGAAACCGCGGCCGAGTCCGGCGTGAAGCAGCTCGTGATGGTCCACATCGGTGCGCGCCTTACAACCGCAGAAATGAAAGGTCCGCGCGAGATCGAAGCCGCGAAAGCCTGGGACGGCAAGATCATCTGGGGCGACGAAATGATGAAAGTACCCTGGCCCGAGCGGTAATATCGCGGAACTTATCGGGATATCAGCGGCCGAAGACAATCACAGCCGCGTCAATAACGTCCTGGTCGGCATTGAATTTACCGTTGCGCGCAGTAACGGATAAATCGATTAGGTTTTCGCCACCGAACGCTTCGACATTATGTTCACTCGACACGTTTTTCCGTAAATTGCGCACACATGGGAGTTCTGAAGCGAGTTCCCCGCGGCGCAGGTGGCCGGCTCGGCTTGTCCCCTTGTATCGAATCTCGGGGTTAGCATGTTTCGGCCATGACCACACCCGACAAGAAATATCCGAATTCCAACCCACTTGAAATTGTTGTCGAGAGCGATCTAGAGATGGTCACCCGCGACGGCGTGACGCTGCGGGCCGATGTCTACCACCCCGCTGGCCCGGACAAAAACCCGACATTGGTCTGCCGTACCCCATACCAGAAGCTCACTCCCCGCTACATCGAGGTCGCCACCGATCTCGCACAGCGAGGCTACTGCGTTGTGTTGCAGGACTTCAGGGGCCGCTATGCCTCCGATGGCGACTACGAATGGATGTGGCGGGAGCGCACCGAGACCCACGACACTCCGGACGGCTACGACACGATCGAGTGGGCGGCGAAACTTGAGTGGAGCGATGGCCGGGTTGGCACGTGGGGTCACTCGAATGCATCGTGGGCGATATGGATGATGCTCGACTCACAGCCGTCCAGCCTGACATCAACCCTCGCAAGCGGAATTTCACAGAATAT
>Ga0209445_1001895_pt1 | contig 10916 bp, 8 predicted proteins | sample MarorgKNORR_S2LV_4_FD_188223 | JGI IMG/M metagenome (GOLD analysis project Ga0209445, IMG submission 188223) | Marine microbial communities from the Southern Atlantic Ocean, analyzing organic carbon cycling - NADW_A/KNORR_S2/LV (SPAdes) (version 2) | ecosystem: Environmental > Aquatic > Marine >...
CTGTTTTTGACTCGCACTCATGCTCGATACCATACGCCCACGCGTTCTCTGATGATGACGGCGGTCGCATGTTGGCTCGCGTGCCTGACCTTCAATTTTGTCGAAGCTCTGACGATCAATAGTGTCATCCGCTTAATCACCTACGCGATTGTTTGCGCGGCTTTACCGGTACTGCGTCGCCGTCCAGACGCTAGCCCCGCGAATTACATCGTGCGAGCGGGTCCGTGGGCGTCCGGTGGCGCGATTTTGTTATGTGCTTGGCTCCTAACTCGCGTTAGCGTGACCGAGGTACTGCAGGTATTCGGGGCAATTGCAGTTGGCTGCATTTTGTACGTGATTGTTGTGATTCGAAGATAGTGGTGTGACAGCTCACTCCAAGGGGCGTAGCTTTATGGGTGTTTTGGACAAGGGGTACAGATCTGATGGGAGCATGGTCCAGTGCGTCGTATCGTACGGTCATAGCCTTTGTCTTGGTACTGTCATCTGTTCACCTCCTAGCCGATACCCTTGAGAGATCAGTGTTAGACCAGTCAATTGAAGAGCTTCAGGCCCAACTGCAGGCAGGCACACTTTCGTCGGTGGATCTGGTCCGCTGGTACCAGGACCGAATCGATCGGTACGACCAAAAAGGACCGGCAATTAATGCGATCCAACACGCCAACCCGAACGCGAGTCAGCTCGCCCAAGCCTTAGACGAAGAACGTCGGATTTCGGGGCCACGGTCGCTCTTGCACGGAATTCCTGTGCTGATCAAAGACAACTACGAAACGCGCGGCATGCCAACCACCGCCGGCTCGATTTTATTTGAGGGCCATGCGCCGGATAGAGACGCGACTCAAGTAGAACGCCTGAAAAAAGCCGGGGCAATTATTCTGGCTAAAACAACGATGCATGAATTCGCATACGGCTGGACGACTGAAGGTTCAGCGTTCGGGGCGACTAAGAATCCGTATGGACTTACGCGTCACCCGGGCGGTTCGAGTGGTGGGACAGGCGCGGGCATCGCGGCTAATTTTGCGGTTGTTGGTATGGGGAGTGATACCTGCGGCTCGATCCGGGTACCGTCAGCTCATAACAATCTCGTCGGTCTCAGGGGGACGCAGGGACTAAGTAGTCGATTCGGAATCGTGCCGTTATCGAGTACGCAAGATATCGGTGGCCCATTGGCCCGAAGTGTTCGGGATCTTGCGATCACCTTGGATGTTACCGTCGGATTTGATCGGAACGACCCGCAAACCGCAGCGTCCGTTGGCAAAATCCCTGCGAGTTATTACGCGGCGTTGACGACGCTGGACCCGTCGACGCTTCGACTAGGGGTCTTGGTGGACCGGTTCGGTACCGAACCCGAGGAGATCGAACTTGGCAATCGGATCAAGGCATTATTGGGAAAACTTCAAGCGGAAGGCGCTAACGTTATCGAAGTCGCGGACCCGCAGGTATACGCGAGTCTTGTGGAAACCCCCTTTTTTGTTTCTGAATTCGACTTCAGGAAAGACATGACGGCGTATTTAGCAGCCAATCCGTCACTTGGGTTTTCTTCACTCAAAGCGTTATTGGACGATCCACGGATTGTTACCAACGTCGCCAGTCTGCTCAGACCGCTCCTAGGACCAGCCCATGAATCGGAACTCACGTATTTACAACAACGTGCTCAGCGTATGACGACGCGAGGGGCTCTTTTAACGTTGATGCATGAACATCGTCTCGACGCGCTCGTCTATCCCACCGCAACCCGAGAAGCTGTAGAGATTGGCGGGCAACATACTCACTTCAACTGCCAATTGGCGGCCAATTCCGGACTCCCCGCGATTTCGGTCCCGGCGGGATTCGGTGCGCATGGAATGCCCATTGCTATCGAGTTCTTAGCTGAAAGTTGGAGCGAACAGAAATTATTGAACCTCGCCTTGACGGTCGAAACGCTATCGCCGGCCCGCGTGCCACCCTCATTTACGCCGTAATCGTAACTGTCCGGGACGATAGTTTCGCACTGATCGAAAGGTCAGGCCCGATAAGATCCATGATTAGGATTCACCGATCAGAGCGTACGACATCAATAACCGCGTTTCGCTCAAGGACCAGAGGCAGCTAACTCAGCGCTGACTTCGTCCGCTATTCGAGTACCCTTAAAAAAATCGGAATTTGTTCCGGCATATAACTGCACAGAAAAACTGAAGGCAAAATTACGGAAATCTTCTTCGGTAATCAGCTCATGCTCCAATTGTTCGTACGCTTCGGCCGCTGCGTGTCCCATATCAAGCACATCCCAATGTCCAAGATCGAAGCTCATGATGGCTCGAACTTGTTCACCCAACGGATTGGCCTTTCGATTGAACGCCGTGCACGCCAGCGGGTCGTCGGATTCACACCCGAAATAAAAATTAGGGATGAAACGATCCCGAATATCCTCCACTTTAACCACGCCCATGGCATCAAAATCGTCGCGCACGTCCAGGGGTATATCGTGACCCCCGACGCCCAATGTACCGGGGAGCTGTTCAAGCTTCGCGAGTGTGCGGTCATCGCCGTAACGTTCAAATAATTCGTGTGCTTGCTTGAGGTCGATGTTCGCAGGATTTAGGTTTTCGAGACCGGCGGGATTACGCTTGTTCCACCGGCCGACAATGTCACCATACAACCGCGTGCCGTTAACCGCCCCACCTTCCAGTAATGCCACCCGCAAGTCCGGATACCGGTGCGTGACGCCGCCCATCAACAGTCCTTTTGCAAGAACCTCTCCGGCTGCAGCGAAATGGCCCATGTGGTTGTGCATGTAGTTGGAAATCGAGCTCCGATCGTGAAACCCCATACCGCCCGAATGCGCTGCCACCGGGAATCCTAGTTCGATGCACTTTGCCCAAAACGGGTCGTAATCGTGTTCACTATCAATCGATAAGTTGTCGAGCCAAAACACCTGGTTTGCTAGCTCGGGATACTCTCGGGCCACGCGCGGCACCGGACGACGGACGAACGAAGGGATCATCGCTACTTTCAAGCCCAAGCCATGAGCATGTTCGAGTTCGCGGATACCCTCTTCGGGCGTGTGCAGTGGGATCACCGCCGCTACCGTCATGCGATCCGAGAATTCAGCGTAGGATGCCGCCGCATACTCGTTGTATGCATGGCACGCGAGTTGCCGATATTCATCGTCAATCACACTATGGAATCCCAGACCCGTGGTCGGATAAAGAACGGCATAGTCCAAGCCAAAGTCATCCATTCGTGAGTGATAGAGCTTCGGCAGCATGGCGGTGCAACGATCCAACGTGTTCTTAGTTGGCAATGCCCACCAAGGAGCTCGGATCGAACGGTTATCGCGTCGCTCGTCCCAGTTCATCTGGTACCAACCCGGGCCGGTATTCCCGCCACGCATGTTAGAGCGAAAGTCCGTGACGGCATCCTCACCGCCACTTTCCTTGATGTAATCCATCAACACTGGCGTGTACTCAACGATGTGTGAATCCCCGTCAATTAACGGGTGACTGAGGCTTGCGCGAATGCGAGCAGAAGCAGTGGTCATATCAATTTCCTTCAACAAGTTCCAAGATCGTTCCGTCGGGATCCTTAAAGCACACGAAGCGGATTGCCGGGTTGTCGTTTAACTGCACTGTCGCAGGTTCCGACAGAAACTCAACTCCCTTCAACTTGAGAAATTCAACATCGGCATCAAGGTCGTCGGTCGCGAGAGCTATCCGGGCAATGCCTAGATGGTATAGATGTTCGTACGGCGGGCTACTATCGTTGGGATCCAGCCATTCAAGTAAATCGATTACCAACGGCGTTTTCGAGGCCTTTAAAATCAGTAACGCGCCTTTAACCGTGTACGGCGGCATACCTACCGCAGCGGCTACCTCCTTCGTATTTCTTGCGGGGACATCGACTAACTTCTGAAAACCGAGTAATTCATAGAAACTCAACGAACGATCAAAATTCGAACAATTAACGTTGACGTGGACCAAACCGGTGATCCTCATCGCGACATCAGCCCAACCGTGGCGCCGTTATCGATTACCAGCTCGGCCCCGTTGATGTGTTTTGATTCCTCTGACGCGAGGAAAAGCACCATATTCGCAACATCGAGCGGTTCCCCAATACCCATGGCCTTGCGAGTCACCTCTGGATCCTCTTGTTCCATCAAATTAATACCCGAAAGTGTTTCGAGCGCGGCGTGCACCATGGGCGTTGAAATACTACCCGGATGTATCGAATTGCAACGAATGAGGTTCTTTTTCTCTCGACAGTATATGGCGATGGATTTTGTCATCGAACGGATACCACCTTTTGCTGCGGAATACGCTAGATACGGTGACAGCCCGACAAGTGCTGCTACGGACGACATGTTGATGATCGAACCGCCACCGGATTTCGTCATTTCTGGTATGGCCGAACGGCATCCAAAAAAAGTGCCATCAAGATGCACCCGCAAAATATCGTGCCACTGATCGGTCGAGGCTGATTCGATATTGGCGATATGCGCGTTACCTGCATTGTTAACGAGTACATCCAACCGTCCGAACGCCGTGATAGTTGCTTCGATCAATCGGGGCCAAGAAGATTCGTCTTTGACGTCCTGTGCAAAGAAGATCGCCTCGCCCTCGCACTCGTCAACGGTACGTCTGCCCTCCTTCTCGTTAATGTCCGTCAGAACGAGCTTTGCGCCCTCCTCTGAGAGACGATGCGCGTCCGCCTTTCCCAGGCCAGATCCCGCCCCTGTAATCACGACTACTTTATCTTTAACCCGCCCCATGAATTCCCTCCATCGCCGACCCCATTGTGGCTATTCGGAATCGGTACGATCAGCAACTTACCTCATAAACCGGCGCTAAATCCGTCAGTCACTACAGCCAGATTTCCCCAGCATCGTGTATTCACTTTGCCGAAAATCGTCACCACTGAATAGCTGACGGTAGGTCCGACAATGAGAAGCTTGGTCCGCGAAGCTCGCATCGTTAAGAACGCGTTCACGCATGCCTTCACGAGTCAGCCGTATTGACGACATACGGATACCGCCATCGGCTCGGCTATCCAGGATGAGCAGTCGCTTATTGGTTTCGACACCATTTTTCCATCCCGTCCATTCGATTTCACGACCGTCACGGCCACGGCTAGGGCTTCCGGTATACGCAAATTGGGCCCAATACGACATCATGCTTGCGGAAAGCGCATTGCGCGCTGGTATCAAGTCATCGTCGATAACCATGGTTCGATCGATAAGATCAAAATTGCCAAACATAAATGGGATCTCGAAGGCATGGGCGGCGCCGAACAAACCGGCAAGATCCAACGTCATCACGCTTCGAAGCTCGTCCCAGTCAAACCGATACGTGAATACGGAATCCCCCTGTGTGTCGTGAAGTCTCTCGGCCAAGCGGTCGACAGCCCTCAATTTCCACGCATCCGTCCCATATGCCGCATCGCGGTTGTAGCTCGCAGTATCACGAATCCGGTATGGAATCCCAAAGAATCGGTCGGTTACGTTGGGCGACATCGCGAGGAAGAGTTTTACTTCGTCGCGGTTGGTGCCAAGGATCACCGGCGTGACGTTGTAGTTTGATGCGTCCGTAAAGATTTCGTCGGCCTGCGCTTCTGCCGGCAATACATATCCGTCTCCGAATATGTACGGCGTACCACCCATCATGCCACCGCCCTGAGCGGATAATAGTTGCGCCGGACTCGCCCTGTGGAGTACTCCAGCGACATCAGCATCGGTCATGGAAAGTTGCAGGACCTTGGCTTGTTGACGATCTATGACTCGGCCATCAGCAACCAGAAGCCGGTTAACAAGCTCGCGCGAACTGGAATTACTCCCGGATTCTTTATCGTCACGAAAATTCTCGGCGACGCTAAATGGATTGATCGTCAGACCACCGCTTTGCACAATGGCCTTGTGATAGAGCCCAATCGCACGCGGGGAAACCATCATGGTGAGTACGTTAAAACCACCCGCGGACTCACCAAAGATGGTGACGTTATCGGGATCCCCATTGAATTGCGCGATGTTTTCCCGGACCCACTCAAGGGCACGAAGAATATCCAGGGTTCCGTAGTTACCCGAATCGTCTGCGGGATTGCCGGATAATCGGAGCCCGGGATGAGTGAGCCAGCCGAATGGTCCTAAACGGTAGTTGATGCTAACCACAACGACGTCATGTGCCGCTGCAAGATTGGCGCCGTGATAAAGGGGCGTCGCTGCTTCTCCAATGTGATTCGCTCCACCATGAATCCAAAACATCACCGGCCGTTCAGCGTGTGAACGGGGCGGCTGCCAGACGTTCAGATATAAGCAATCCTCAGTGCCGGTTATGGCGGACGTTCCGCCCCCCAATCCGCGTTGCGGGCAGGCCGATCCAAATTCCAATGCCTCGCGAACGCCTTCCCATGGTCGTGGAGGGCGTGGCGCTTTCCATCGCAATTCGCCAACGGGTGGCGTGGCGAAGGGTATTCCGCGCCAGGCAAGGGTTCCGTTCGGCTCTTGGTAGCCGACGATCTGCCCGGCATTAATCTGGCGATGCGTTGCCTTGGACAAAGCGAAGGGTGGCGATCCTTCCGTTATTCGTGACACGTACCAATAACCGGCGCCACCTATCGCAACGACGAGCACCAAGAGCACAAGCAGAATAGTTTTAATCAAGTCACGCCCCTCAGATGTCCCTTCGATGGATTAGGATACGGGTCATGACAATGAAAACAAAATCAGTTATCTCGGTTCGCACACTGCTTACATTCGCGTTCATATTCTTGGTCAGCTGCGACGTTACGAGTCAACCAGAGAGCCGCGGCCCATCATCGCAGCCTGCGACCGAACTCGGCATCTACGCGCCACACCAACACCAATTTTATGATGGACGATTCATCATTAGCGCCAATGGTATCCATCAAGTTGGTAGCCTTAACGACACGCCGCCCTGGGACCATATGGGGGACGATGCTGCGAACGTAAACGCGGTTGATGGAAATATCGAAATTGACGTCAATGAGATCGACAACACCGGTAGTTTCATCGCGCGGCTTGATTTACCCGAAGGCAAGTTTGTTGTATCGCTCGATCGGATCCATGAATTTTCCTCGTGCCAAGACGGTGGTATCGCCGCTTTCCTATACGAACACGGGGATGCTGGTTGCGGCGATTCGAATTGGCCCAAGAGTCTGCTCTACGTCGCTGGGTGGGGATACGGTAGTGCAACATTAAACGGCGAATCGCTCTATCGGGATTACGAGATCCATTTTATGGTCACTCAAGGAATGCGGCACCGGGAGACCCTGGCGGTCACGTTAACCCCCGAATCGGGAAACGCGGGTAGCGTTAATCCCGCGACCCAGCAACTCGACTTCTATATACGCAGTCCAGCTCGATCGTCGCTGAATCATCCCGATCGAGAGATCTTTGACCATTTTTTTGCAATGGAAGTGACCTGGCATTGAAGGCTGAAGTTCGCTAAGGGTTACAGGGAATTTCCTATTCTTAGGACTTTACGAGCATTCTCACTCAAAAATTTAGGCCATACCTCGTTGTTAAATGGGACGTCGTGCATATCGGTCATAATCCTTTCTAACGAAAGTCCCATCGGGAAATAACCCGCATAGATCACTTTATCCGCGCCGCGTGTATTGGCGTAATCAATAATTGCCTTAGGGTAATACTTCGGAGCAAATGCAGACGTCGAGTAATATAGGTTTGGCCACTTGAGCATGAGCTTGACAGCAAGATCTTCCCAGGGCTCGCAGCCATGGCGAGTGACGAATACGAGTTCGGGAAAGTCGTACATGACGTTATCGATACGCTCGACAGCCTGCGGCCACATGGGAAACCTAGGTCCTGGTACTCCGGCGCACGAAAAAATAGGCACATCGAGCTCCACACATTTGGCATAGATCGGATACATGCGTCGGTCGTCGATGGCGACCTGAGGGTTGAAACCGGCATTGAACGCACCGAAAGAACGTACACCGAACTCTTCGTACTGGCGGACCATGCTCCGAACTCCTTCCATGCCCTGATTCGGGTCGACGCTGCCCTGCCCAATAAAACGATCCGCATGGTTATCGAGGGCTTTACGGCTTATATCTCCTCCAACACCAATGAGACCGACGTCGATACCGAACCGATCCATTTCGTGCAACGTGACCGAGATTGGGTCCTTGTTTCCGTACAATTCCTTCGGGACATTTTTGAACATGTACTCCACCGGGAAATCCATATCGGTGGATCCGTCTTTCAGTTGTGCCCTAATAAAGTCGTATTGTGAAAAATCATTAGCCGGAAAGCCGATCATGGTATCGACGATTCCTACCCCCTCGGGCATTACCACAGCTAGTGACCGCTAACCGGCAGCATAGAGTGCATTACGAAAGAGCGCGCAGGTCGCGTCGCGTGGAATTTCATCTCGTGACAACGGTGTATTTACTTCCTCGGGAGTTGGCCCGTACTTTTCAGCTTGCGGCCGAAGCTTGTCGAGATCGAATTGGTATAGTTTCGCCGCGTTCTCACCGAAAACCATGCGGCGTTCGCGCTCCGGTACGTCTTCAAATGTAAGTCTTAGCGATTCGAGGTTATACGGGAAGGTTCCTTCGAAGTGCGGATAATCGTTTCCCCAAAGGATCCGATCGGGCCCTAGTTTGTCAATGCCATCCAAATCCGCCTTGCTCGGAAAGCTGGCCCCGTACCAACAATTGCGTCGCGCATATTCGCTTGGTAGATCCTTTAGTACCCAGTCGCCGTCGTAATGCATCTCGCCGATCGCGCCGTGCTTTATCCCCTGGTGAATTCCATCAAGCTGCGCAAGCATCGGACTCACCCACGCGCAGCCGGATTCAGTAAGGATGTATTTGAGCCGGTTAAAACGCTCGAACACACCGCTCATCAAAAGATGTCGAAAGCCGGCTTGGCAGTAAAACGTTACTTCTGACATCCATAAAGCTTCCCCGACCAAGTCGTCGCCGTACGCCGGCGAGCCTTGGCCGGAGTGCTGATTGATCACAAGGTCATGGTCTTGAATGGCCGCAAAAACTCTATCCCATGCTTTTTCGTATAGAGACGGGAGCCAATCACAGTCTGGGGGAATTAGTGGAAGTAGGACCCCACCTCGCAACCCCGATTTAGCGATGAACTCGATATCTTTTATCGCCTCGTCTAGATCATTCGGCAAGATCAACCCGATGCCAGCGCGACGGCCCGGATCTTCGGCACAGAAATCGACCAGCCAACGGTTGTGCGCACGAATGCCGGCTAAACACATAGGGTACTGTTCGGGGCGAGGTGGCTGTGCGATCACGATGCTCTTGCTGTAGAACGGAGGCACGGTGTTCGGGAAAACCACCTCCCCCACAACACCTTGACTATTTTGGTCGTTCGTTCGGATGTCGTAATCCCAGTTCCGCATTTTCTTCTTGCCGTAATGTTCCTGCGACGGGTTTTTATAGCCGCCGCGCCATTCGTCAAATGCATCTCGGGCTTTCGGATCGAGATATTCTCGATACTGAGCGTGGCTTCCACCCGCATGAGTATCCGCCGTAATCAAGGTATAGGCACTGTTGCTCATATCGTACCTCGGTCGTTCTTGCGTGAGCATAGTCAATGAAATTGTTCTGGTCGAGCACCGCGTATCCTCAAGTTAACAGCAAGATCGTTGTCTTCGCGGAGACAATATTAAAATCAAATAGAAAGTGGTCCGACGTGCTTTTCTTCCGCGGTTTAAAGAGTATATTTCGCTCCCTCAATCAACTTCCGATACTTGCGGTTCCCATATCTTTGCTTGGGAATTGAACGGATGCCTTACATGAACGATCAAGCACGCCTCGCTCTATCTGAGCCAGAAACCTTTCTGGATCAAAAAGCAGTCCATCAAATTTTCACGGAGTTACGACGTGAAGATCCCGTGGCCTGGTGCCCGGAGCCCGACGGCGGGAAAGGGTTTTGGTCGATTACAAAGTACGACGATATCCAGTCCATTTCGAAGAATCCGAAGATCTTTAGCTCCGACCGGCTCCTCGGTGGCATCACCTTGGAATCGGCCGACATGCGGCGACGTCGACAGACTCTCGAAAAAGCGTCTGAAGACGAAGCAGGGGGTACCGGTTCGATCATCACCTCGGGTAGCAGCATGATCATGATGGATCCGCCAGCGCATACCCAACATCGTCGCATGGTGGCGCCCGGTTTCACGCCAGGTCGATTGAACGAGCTGATTCCCGAAATCCGAACACGATGTGTCGAGATACTCGAACGAATTGCCGGTCTTGGCGAGTGCGAATTTGTGTCGGCCGTGGCGGCGGAATTACCGATTCAGATGCTTGCTGAACTGTTAGGAGTGGAACAAGAGGATCGAAAAAAGCTATTCGAGTGGTCCAACGTCATGATCGGTGGAGACGACCCGGACATGCGTATTGATCGCGACGAGGTCATGGCTGTCTTCGGAGAGCTGTTTCAATATGCCGTGACACTTCGCGCGTCGCGCCAAGAAAACCCAAGCGACGATTTACTTTCCATGCTGGCGAATACTGAGGTGGACGGCAAGGCTATGGAACTTGCCGATTACGTCTCCGCGTTCATCTTGCTCGTTGTTGCCGGTAATGAAACGACACGAAATTCCATCAGCGGCGGTGTCTTGGCGTTGAGTCAATATCCGGACGAGCGACAAAAACTTATCGACGACCCATCCCTCATTCCCAACGCGGTGGACGAGATCATCCGCTGGGTTGCGCCCGTTGTGTATATGGGTCGTACCGCGCTCGAAGATACGAAAGTTGGCGAAAAGGTCATAAAAAAAGGTGATCGCTTAGCGCTTTGGTACATGTCGGGCAATCGGGATGAAGACAAGTGGGACGATCCTTTTTCTTTCAGTGTCACGCGCGATGGACCAAGACATTTAAGTTTTGGATATGGGCAGCATCTATGTATCGGCTGGCGTCTGGCAGAAATT
>Ga0209445_1001898_pt1 | contig 10909 bp, 7 predicted proteins | sample MarorgKNORR_S2LV_4_FD_188223 | JGI IMG/M metagenome (GOLD analysis project Ga0209445, IMG submission 188223) | Marine microbial communities from the Southern Atlantic Ocean, analyzing organic carbon cycling - NADW_A/KNORR_S2/LV (SPAdes) (version 2) | ecosystem: Environmental > Aquatic > Marine >...
AGAAGACTGCTTGATGTGCCAGGATCCACTGTTCACAGACCGGGGCTTTAACCAATTTCAGAAAATCGCCGATTTGGACGTGTCCACTGCAATACTTAACCGCGACTGGCAGTTCTACAGGGGCTCGACACTCTTGGTCTTCCAATCCCATGTAACTGAACTCCATCATCTGACTCCAAATCTACAACATCGATTCATGGCAGATGCCTGCCGCATGGCCGAAGCGCTGGTCAAAACCTTCCAACCCTTGAAGATAAACCACGCATTGCTCGGAAATGCCGTGCCCCATCTCCACTGGCATTTGATACCTCGCTATCAATCAGACCCTTTCCCCACTTACGCCATTTGGGAGCATGAGTTCCCGAAATCGCCGCCTAGTGACCAGGAGTTCATGGATATAGCTGAGCAAATCAGGGTCAATCTTTAAACGACTCTCCTGCCCTAAAGTCGACGTTCAGGCCCGGGCGCCCTCCACCTTGGCCATACCCTCTAGTTGGGGGATTATCGTCAATTGTCATCGCTTCTCCTAATAAGTTGTTGCCCAAATCTCTGAGCAGGCACCGGGTAATTCTCGGGTTGCCAAGAAGGTCATAAATTATGGATGTCGTAATAATCGGCATACTTGGGATTCTTGTAGCTGCAGGCTCTGTTTATGTTTATTTTCGGTGGCTCGACAGGTGACCAGATGCGGCCGATTAAGCCGCCTATCGAATTTAGGAAGCCATTAGAATCATTATCTCTCCAAACTCATCAAAATCCGTTCGGCGGTACCTAAGCCCTAAAAAATCCGAGTCGTTAACATAACTTCATGCCCTAATTCGATACTGTGGGCGAGGGTGCTTTTGATGGAAGCACATCGTTGGCTTGCCGCCGGCTTCGTTGTTCTAGTGCTCGTTTCATTCCCGTTCCTTCTATTTGCTCTCGGGTTAGGATGGGTCCACCGTTGGATGGAGGCTAGTCTCCGTAAGCTGACCTTCAATCTCCGGGGTGCTCATATTCCCCGATAAAGGGTCCTTTATTTACCCGGACGTTCAGGCACGACCGTCCGTATCCAGTGGAAGTACTTCGTTTGTTTAGTCCTCTTCAAGCGCCCACTAGCCCTAGTTTTGGCTGCGTCCAAGGGGCGCGCAGAACCAGGGTTTGCGAGGTCAGGTCTTTATCTTTGGTCGAAACCCGTGCGTATAAGCCTATGCGTTCAAGAGTAGTCGTTATCTACACTTGACCACACATGCACAAACGAGTTTTCACATCCGTCATTGCAGGCGCCGTACCTTTCATCATTAGTGCTATCTTCCTCTCCGGTGGACAGTCAGGAGCTGGGATGCTGTGCCTATTGATTGGCATAGCTGCCGCCGTCATTGCGCCCTGTTCCAGGCGCAACCGTCAGCGGATGGCTTTCGCTGGAGCAACACTGGCGTGGATGGGCCTGATCTTCTACCTGTCTTCACTGACTCAACCTGAAACTCCCAAGGTCCCTTTGCTGGGCAACTGGCAAAGCCTGGTGGGGCACCTGGCTCTCTACGGTGTATGCGCCTCCCTGATCGAAGCCAGTATCTGGGCTTGGGTTTCTGAATTCCGGCTTCGTTGGGCACTAACTGCCGCTGCGACCGCAGCGGCGTACGGCGTCTCTGACGAGTATCATCAGTCCTTCGTTGCTGGTCGGCACGCAACCGTCGAAGACGTGTTGGTGAATATTGTCGCTGCGATAGCGGCCGCAGTCGTTTTGTGGTTTTTCGGGAGGCGTTGGGAGCGCCGCACCAAGAACACCACAATCTTCCAGCCGGGAGGGTCGTCGCTCTGCCCACAAACTTCACCTGCGGAAGAAAGTTAGGCGCTAGGTGAGTCGTCCGCCGGTTCCGTGCGGTTCATCTCCCCAATCTAGCCACCGTTCAAATGCTTCCGGTTCCGCCAAATGGTCTATGAGCCGCCGCAGTTCCTGCTCCGTCTGTGGCTGTCGATCCAGGGAAGGAGGATGGAGGAGTTCTAAAGCAACTTGTCACCGAGATAGCTAGTTGCTTTATAATCCAATCGCAGGGGTGCTCGGGGTTAGATCCAAAGTGATTGTATGGGGTGCATCACATCCGGGCCATCGACGTGGCGAAGATGTGGACCTCTAGATAGAAAACGGTTGCCAACCGCCTAAACAGAGGATGTAACAGATTGAAATCCGCGATGCTTTCAGAAATCGAACTTGATCTACTCCCACCGCCGGCCGGCGGCAACCTTTTGGAGTGGCTGTCCCAGAAGACACGAGAAAAGTTGCCCGGTGATGTCTCGCCGGTGCGGTTGGTGGTCACCGCGTCAGACTCCGGCGGGTACCGGTGTGAGGTCACAACCTTCAATGGTGGAATCGATGCCAACCGGATTCCAAAAAACTCCATCCTGGAATTTCGCCACCGCCAGGTGGAAAATACCGGGAGTTTCAACGCCGTCCTGCTGGTTCCCACCGGGATAGGCGCCGACATCGGCGGACACGCTGGTGACGCCACGCCCGTCGCCCAACTTCTCGCCTCGGTCTGCGACACTTTGGTCACCCACCCAAACGTGGTCAACGCCTCGGACATCAACGAGATTCCGGGCAACGGACTCTACGTGGAAGGCAGCGTCATCTGCCGTTTGTTGATGGGCACCGCCGGGTTGCAGCCGGTTCGGTCCAACCGGGTCCTGGTCTTGATGAACTCCCATACCGACCGGCTATTTCACACACTCACAGTCAACTCGGTTAACGCCGCCAGGGCATCCTATGGGCTGATCTGCCCACGGGTAATCGAATTGGAACCGCCACTGATTATGATCTCCGAGTACACCCCTTCGTCCCGGGCGGCGGGACGGGTGGAAGACCTGGGACACGTGCTGGAACTGTTGGACAGACACCGCAATGAATACGACGCCGTGGCCATATCGTCGGTCATAACCGTTCCCACCAACTACCACGGCGACTACTTCAACAGCGGCGGCAGCATGGTCAATCCCTGGGGCGGTGTGGAATCCATGCTCACCCACACCATCTCCAGCATCTACGACGTGCCCTCGGCCCACTCCCCAATGCTGGAGTCCCAGGAAGTCCTGGACGCGGACACCGGTATCGTTGACCCCCGCATGGCCGCTGAGGCCATATCAACCACCTTTTTGCAGTCCATTCTCAAGGGCCTGCAAAAAAGCCCCAGAATCGTCACCGATCGAGAAGCTCTCCGAAACCCCGGCGGGTTCACCGCCAGCGACGTTTCTTGCTTGGTAATTCCAGACGGATGCCTGGGCCTGCCCACCCTGGCGGCGTTGGAGCAGGGGATCCCAGTCATCGCCGTGCGGGAAAACAAGAACTTGATGAGAAACGACCTGACCCAACTCCCCTGGCAGCAGGGGCAACTGCACGTAGTGGAAAATTATTGGGAGGCCGCCGGGGTCATGGCCGCGTTAAAAGCGGGAATCGCCCCCAACTCCGTCCGGCGCCCCATCAACCCAGTCACCGTGGAAAAATCCGCAGGCGCGTCGGCGAAAACGCCGGCCATCAACGCCAATGGCACCGCCGAATCAGGAATCCCCGGCCACCAACCCAGGGTTCATCCGTAGCGGCTTCGGGCTTACCCAACAAGTTAGAGGCCGAACTTCCCCTTCTTTCGTAGCCATGTGTGGATAACACCTAAAAAGTTCCCCTTTCGTAAAGTGGGTTTGGGTGGATTTCCGTATGTTAAAATACCTACCAACTCACCTCCGATTCCTCAATCTTAGAAACACTCCCTAACCTCTATGGCGTGCATGTGCGTTTGATGAGTACCAAACAGGCCGGCGCGAATTCAACCCGTTACTCCCTTTTGGAAGACGTCGGCGCCCTTGCCGGCGGCCTCACCCGCATCTCTACTCCGGCCTTCGTATACGACGAGGCAGTCCTCGACCAACTCCTTACCCATGCCGATCGGCTGCGCCAAGAAGACCGGTGCCAGGTACTGTTCGCAATAAAGTCCTTCTCCTTCTCCGACGCTTTGAAGCTTATGGCCCCCCGATTGGACGGATTCGCGGTAAGCTCCCTTTTCGAAGCCAAACTGGCTCAAAAAGCCAATACGGGAGGCGGTACCCTTCACATCACGGCGCCTGGCCTAAGGAACGATGAAGTAGAGGAGATCGGCTCCCTATGCGACTACGTGTCCTTCAACTCCCTGAGCCAATGGGACATGTACCGCGACCGCATCAAAGATAGGGCCAGCTGTGGGCTGAGGGTAAACCCCCAACTTTCTTTCCTGGACGACGAGCGCTACGACCCTTGCCGGCCCGCATCGAAGCTGGGCGTTCCCTTAGAAGACCTGGTGTCCGCGTTCCATGACGACCCGGCCCGCCTGGCCGGGGTCCGAGGCATCCTGTTTCACTCAAACTGCGACTCGCCCGACTTCGGCGAGTTGCTCTCCACGGTGCGCCACCTCTACTCCAGCGCCGGTAGCATCCTGGAAAATCTCGATTGGATCAACTTGGGAGGAGGCTATCTCTTCGAGGATGGGCAGAACCTGTCCGGTCTGCACCAGGCTTTGGATTTTCTCAAGTCCCGCCTGGACGTGGACGTTTTCTTCGAGCCCGGGTCCGCTCTCATCCGAGCCGCTGGGTACATCGTGTCTACGGTTCTGGACGTATTCCCAAGTGAGGGTTCGATGGTGGCCGTGCTGGACACAAGCATCAATCACATGCCGGAGGTGTTCGAATACGATTTCGAACCCGACGTGGTCGGCCACGACGACGACGCTCCCCACAAATATCTGCTGGCTGGATGCACTTGTCTGGCCGGAGACATCTTCGGTGAATACCGGCTCCCAGACCCACTGAAGGTTGGCGATAAGGTGATATTCAACAATGCCGGATCGTACACAATGACCAAGGCCCACGTGTTCAACGGCATCGGCCTCCCGTCGGTTTACGCGTTAACCGCCCAAGGAGAGTTCGTTCACAAGAGCACGTTCACCTTCGATCAATACGCCGCCCGGTGGGGCTTGGGACCCCACGCTGCCGTATAACACTGGACTGACCCTGCCAGCGGCGGCGAGCGCATCAATAACACGGAATCACGATCAGGATTAAAAACGGCGGGTTTGCGCTTTTAGTGGAAAACACCAACAATCAGATCCTTCAACTGTGGGACTCGGTATCCAACCGGAGATGTACTCTACGTATGGACCCCGGCGACGCCTCTGTGTCTCTGGGGGGCTTGCTGGACAAATATCTGAAGCACGCTCCCGTCAGCCAACTTCTTCAAGAATCCCGGATCACCCAGACCTCCGCCGACGCCCTCTATGCGATGCAAGACTTAGTCTACCTGAGCACGGACGCCGGTGAGCTTAAGGACATGTTTTCCGGTATGGCGTTCAAAGAGGGCGAAGAGTCCCTCGCTTTGGACCAGGTCCCCACCAATCACCAGGTTCAGGTGGAGGATCAAGAAGTTTCGGTGGTTGACTTAACGATAGACCGCATCAACCTGCAATACAGCCGCAATTGGACCAGCTTCCATCGGCGCAAGTGGCTCCGCAACGAATCCAGATACTCCGGATTCGTGCGAGATTCCTTGATTCACGAGTTCGGCGGCCACGAGACCGATGCCATTCTTCAACTGGAATCCACCAGCCACAAATTAAAGCTGTTGAAAGGACTGGCCAAAACGATCTGGGATGGCCAATTTGAAAACTACTCCCGGTTCATCGGCAAGAAACTGGTCTACAAATCGGGCGACGAGACCATTGATAACATCATGGAAGGGGCCGGGGCAATCTGCTCGGAAAAGGTACAGGCGCTGAAGTTCCTCACGGACCACTACGGACTTCAGTCGGAATACATCATCGCCGGAGAAAACGCTACCGGCCCCGTGCCTGTCGAGAAGCTTCGGGAGCTTCTGACCACGTTCGATTTTCGCTTTTCCAAGCGCTATATGCGATTCTGGCAGCACACGGCGTTGTTGTATGATATCGATGGTACCCAGGTCTTGGTGGACGCCACCAACGGGAACATACCCTTCATATTCCTTAAGGACGACGCGGCGGAACGCATCCTGGGTTACCAAAAAAAGCTTCCGGTCACGGTGAAGATGGTTGAGGCGGATGAAGATTTCTACTACCATCGGGTGCCCCAGGATATTCCCGAAAACTTTTTCTTCGCCCTGGAGGGCTGGGTGTCCTTCTCCGACCTGATGCAAGTATTCGATAACGAACTGGGATTGTATCTGTCCAGCGAATTCTACGTGATGCCTTTGGCTTTCAAGGGCGAAAAAGAGTTCGGCAGAGAGCGTCAGGAGTACCTAGACGTTGCGCAGAGGGCCGGGCTGGAATGTTCGGTCACCGCCGACTGGACACTGGATTCGCCCTTGGGAGAAGAGTTCCACCAAGCTGAGCCGGCCGTCGCCGATAATATCTTGCGGGCTGGGGAACATCTGTTGACCCGTCTGGACGAGTGCGACGGCGCCGGCCATCAAGCAGGGTTGGTCATCATGAAGCTACTTAACCAATCACCGGTCCCTCTGGACCGGTAATCCACGCCCGAACACCGCCACATGTTCTACTCGATAAAAAGGTTGATACACCGGATCCGGCGGAGGAGAACCCTCGGCTTACTGTCCATGTTCGCGGTGCTGGTTGCCAGTGTGATTGGGAACGCCCTCACTTTTTTTTACTTCGAGGCCTCCGTCCACCCAGAATATACTCTCGGAGACAGCTTCTGGTATAGCATCATCTCTATCACAACCATTGGTTACGGGGATCTGTCCGCGTCTACCGTTGGCGCCCGTATCGGAACTGTGATTTTTATCGTTCTGGTCGGTTTGGTGGCCTTCACCACCACCGCCGGGATGTTGGTTGACTGGATATTCGACCTTCGCATGAGGGAGCAAACCGGCATGGCGACCGTGCAATCCGAAGATCACTTGCTAATCATCCACTTCCCCAACGAGACCAGGGTCCGCCACATCGTGGAGGAGTTCGTTTCCGACGACAAACACAAAAAAGTTGACATTGTCGTGGTCACCGACACTTTACAAACCCTGCCCTTCAGCCACCCCAACGTTTCGTTTGTCCGTGGCTCGCCCCTCGAAGAAGAGACCTACCGAAGGGCCCAGCTCGATAGGGCATCCAAGGCCATCATCCTGAGCACCAACTACGACGATCCCAACAGCGACAGCGTGGTAGCGTCGGTAGCTTCGGTGATCGGCCACCTGAGCCCCCATGTAAGGGTCGTCGCCGAATGCCTGAGCCTCAGTCACGAGCTCTTGTTCAGCAACTTGGCGGATGTCTCCCTGGTTTATACGGTACATATGGCGAACAATCTCTTGATCCAGGAAACCCAGGACCCGGGCGTGACCATCTTGGCCCAGGCCATGACCAGCAATCTGATCGATGGCACACTGGCCAGCACGATGGTTGACCCTCCGGTTGAAGAGCCGTTAACCTACCAACAGGTCGCCGTGAAGCTGCTGAGCAAGGATATAAACCTGGTTGGGGTGATCCGGGAGAAAAAGGCCCACTTCAAGTTCGGCGACCTGTTTTTGTCCCCTGGAGACCTATTGGTGTACATCAGCTCGAACCGCTATACATGGCAGGGATTGCGGGAGGCGATGGGCTAGGTGAATTCCTTGTTGGGATCATCAGCGTTGACGTTTGGGCCGTTTAACCGGAGACCGGACACGACTTCGCAGCCGAAGCTCGGGCCGCCGAAAGACAGCCGGGCGGTGTTGGACGCGATTCGCCGATACGTCCTGACGGCCTATTCCGACGCAGACCTAAGGGACGCGATTACGCGCCTACGGACACGTCCGCCGAATCCGAGCATCAGTCAAGTCCTGCCGGAAGTCTTCGCCATCGTTAGCGAGGTAATCAGCCGCCGCCTTGGCACCTGGCGGCTGTTTGATCCCGGCTTCGACCGGAATTCCCTCCCTGAATCCCTCCAAACCTGTTGGCGAACGGCAGACCTCTCCCGAGAATCATCCGGGACAGCCGCAACCGGCCCCGATCAACAGACCATCGTTGATGCCATGTTAATGGTGGACCGGGAAATCCAAGTTCGGCCGACTTGGGACATCTCCATGCCCGCCGAGTTTTACCAAGCGTTGCGGAGGCAAGACGGGAAAGGGCTTCTCACCTTTGAAGCTACCGAGGAGCAGTTATTGGCTGGACTGCAGCTATTCCAAGGGAATATCGTCCAGATGAACGCCGGCGAGGGCAAAACCGTCGCCGGGGCGTTTGCGGCAGTGTTACATGCGGTGGCTGGGACCTCGGTTTATGTCATCACCGCCAACGATTACCTGGCGGCCAGGGACGCCGACCTGCTGGCCCCCGTTTACCAGTCCCTGGGCATCACCGTAGGGGCCGTGCTCGGCTACATGGAGGACGATGAACGAAGATATAACTACCGGATGGCAATCGTCTACAGCACCATGCGGGAGATGGGATTCGACTATCTTCGCGACAATCTAAAGACAACCGCCTCCTCTCGCGTCCAGGGTAAGCTGGAAGCGGCAATCATCGACGAAGCGGACCACGGATTGATCGATGAAGCGTCAACGCCGATGATTATATCCGGCGCTCCCCTGGGAAACCGTAGTCCTATAGCCAAAGTGAAGAAGGCCGTCACCCAACTGATTCGGCTGCAAAGGGACGTTGTCCGGGAATTGGCGGCTGAACTCACCCGGCCGGACACGAGCCTAGATGAAGCATCCCACATCCTAGCCAAGCTGCTCCTGGCCGAACCGGATAACCCCACCCTCGAGCAGCGATTACGTGACAACCCCCGCCGCTTCAAAGAGATCAAATCTGAAGCTGAGCAGGAACAGACCGGTCTTACATCGGAGCTTTATTACGTTATCGACCCCGATAGACGTTTCGTTACTCTGGCGGAAAAGGGCCGGGATTTTCTTACCCGATGTTTGGGTCCTTTCTACGACGGCCGTTCGATGGAGGAGTCTCTGGAATCCCTTTGGACCAACGGCGACATGCGCTTGGCGGAGCGCCGCAAGAAGGCAGCGGGCCTAACCACCCGCCTGGCCCGGCAATACAATCTGGGCAACCAGGTTTATCAGATGCTCCGGGCCTATCTGCTGCTGGAGCGGGACGTGGACTACCTGGTGGCCGAGGACCAACTGGTGCTCATCGACAAGGCCACGGGGCGGCCCAAACCCGACGCCATCTACCAGCACGGCTTGCAGCCCGCTCTGGAAGCCAAAGAAGGACTTACCCCCAATCCGGAGGGTGAGACCCTGGGCCATATCTCCGTGGAAGGGTTCGTCAAGCAGTTCCAATCTCTTTGCGGAATGACCGGCACCGCCATCGGCTCCCAGGACGAATTTCAGCAGAAGTACGGATTACCGGTAACCGTGCTGCCACCGATGCATCCCCTGCAACGAGTGGACCTGGGCTATCGGGTCTATCTCACCGACGCTGAAAAAACTTCGGCGATCATCGATCAGGTGATCTCCTGCCATGAACTGGGACAGCCGGTCTTGGTGGGAACCCTCACGGTGGAGCGTTCCCAAGAGATCAGCCGGATGCTCTCGGATAAAGCGATTCCTCATAACCTGCTCAACGCCGTCAATTCGGACACCGAAGCGGAAATCATCAGGAATGCCGGCTCCTTCGGCGCGGTCACGGTAGCAACCAACATGGCCGGCCGGGGTACCGACATCCTACTGGCGCCCGGCCTGGACGCGAAGATTGCGCAGCGTTGCATCCAATTGGTCCACCAGATTCTCGAACGAGAAGGCGGCTCCGTTGAAATCAACTGCCTGTCTCCCCGGGAGGTCATCGTCTTGGAATCTCAATTGATAGCCGATTCCGGCCTTCGCGCAAAAAAAGGGGATTCTCCGAACGGCCTCAGGCTCACTACGCGGCTCCATGACGCCTCAGGTATTGCCGCCGGGCCGCGATCCCTGGACTTCGCCTTAGGTCTTAGGGTCATTGGCACCGAACTCAACGAAACTCCGCGAATCGACCTGCAACTAAACGGCCGCAGTGGCCGTCAGGGAAGCTTCGGTGTGTCCCAAACCTTCCTGTCTTTGGAAGACCGGTTGCTTAACCTTCACGCGGATGGCGTGCTCAAGCTGACCAAGCGCCGCGGTTTGGATGGAATGGGTCGAACCTACTATTCGGGCGAAGAGGTCGACCGGCACGTTCAAGAGATGCAAGGTATCGCCGAACATGAGGGCGAGACCCAACGCGCCTTGGTACAGGATTACGCCTCGGTGCTGGACCACCAGACCAGGTTGTTTTACCGGCGGCGCGGGGAAGTAGCGGTTTCCGGTTCGCCGGGCTCCGGTCCATCTCCCTGGCCCGATCTGGCCGAGGAAAGGGCTCTTGAACTCGTGTCCGCCCATTTTCCCCAGGTCACTCTGGAAGAATACGATGCCCAGTTCGACCGGCTGGTTGAAGAAGTTCAACTGGACTACCTAGTTGATTGCTCCTCACTGAGGGGATGGGACATGAACCTCCTTCCTCAGGAACTTGGCAACTTGTTCATCGACCGAATGGCAGATTTGGAGAGTAGCCTGGGCACCAAAGAATACGCCGCCCTAGCCCGTTCGATCTACTTACAGGCCTGCGATGAGCTGTGGAAAGCGCACATCGTCGAGTTGCAGGACTCTATCTCCAACCAGATACTGGCGTCCCCCGACCACAAGTCGGCGGTGGCCCTCTACATCCGGCGCAGTTTTCAAGCGTGGCAAGGCTTCTGGGAGCGGGTGAACGCCGAGTTCATGTCCCGCCTGTTGACCTTTCCGGTCACCAAGGGATACGCCCCCTCTACACCTACGGTTGAATTAAACGACGAGGTACAAACACTCATAGCCGCACGGCCAATGGCCATGGCTGGGGATTCAGAAACGACAAGGAGGTACTAGATGGCTGGAAAACGTTTCAGCAAGTGGACGGCGGTTTCTTTGGGCGGCGTCGTAGCCGCC
>Ga0209445_1001906_pt1 | contig 10882 bp, 11 predicted proteins | sample MarorgKNORR_S2LV_4_FD_188223 | JGI IMG/M metagenome (GOLD analysis project Ga0209445, IMG submission 188223) | Marine microbial communities from the Southern Atlantic Ocean, analyzing organic carbon cycling - NADW_A/KNORR_S2/LV (SPAdes) (version 2) | ecosystem: Environmental > Aquatic > Marine >...
CCTTTTTCTCAAGCGTAATGTTTTCATCGAGTTCTTGAGAAATCACCGGAGAAACCAGGGCAACACATAAATAAATATGATGTTTTAATTTCATTAAAAATACCAGTTAAGAGGTTGTGTGACTGAAACGGTTAAAAATATGGATGGATCAGATTTATCTTTCTGTATATCCTGCGTAAAACCCGTGATCAACCCCCAGTTCTTCCCAAAGGACCATTGAAGTTCGCCTAGAATTTGAACTCTCGATAATGATGAAGGTCCTACAACTTTACTGAGTTGGTAAAAATAATCAATTTCAAATTTTGTTGAAAATAAATTCATATTATAATCTACTGAATACCCTCCCCTTGCATAGGATGTTTTTTGCTCTGTATTTAAAAAATCAGAATTATCAAATGCAACGCCCATTTCCAGGGTCATGTTCCCTGATTCAGAATTACGCATGAACCATCCTATGCCCTGGTTGAAATGGTACCTCAGATCCACATTTAAGAATGTGTTCTTCTCATAAATAAGTGTATTGAAAGAATAGAACCTATCGATAGATAGGAATCTACGACTGGATTTTTGTCGGATTCGTATTTCAGTATCTGTTTCAAAAAAATGGCCGAAAAATCGAATATCTTTAAAGGAATAGGCCGTGGTCCGTTTTAAACGGGCGTACCCTGCAATTCCTGTTGCAGATGTTTCAGAGTAAACAGCACCCGTGCGATAATATTGTGCCCATTCCAGGCGTTCTTTTTCTGGATCATGTGCGAATAGGCAAGGGACAATCAAAAGGGGAAATATGGTTTTTCTCACTGTTTGATTTTTTTCCCGCTTTGCATGAGCAGAATAGCAGCCAGTGTAAAACCAGCAGTAAGAATTATAGCCATTATAAAACTGATGTGTACATCTGAATCGCTCACGCCCAGAACAGTATAACGCATACCATTGATCATGTAATAGATTGGATTTATAAAGCTCAATGTCTGGGCCCACTCTGGGAGCATCTTTATGGAGTAAAAGATACCGCCAAGAAAGCTAAGAGGTGTCAAAAAGAAATTCTGCATCATGGCTAACTGGTCCCAGCTTTCTGCTAGTTGTCCCAGGAGGAGGCCCATGCTGGAAAAGGCCCAGGAAACAAGAAAAATAAATGCAACTGTCCCCACTGGATCAGTTACAGGCATCCCGATTAAAAGTACACCAAGCAATAAAACCAAAATCCCATTTACCATGCCGCGTACCGCTCCACCAATAATATATGCCAGGGATATCTCCAGACCAGACAATGGTGCTGTTAAAAGGTCTGGCAATTGCTGGAGTAATTTCATCTGAAGCATGGATGATGATGTATTTGCAGAGGCATTGGTAAGTGTATTCATCATGATCAGACCCGGCAGAATAAAAAGGGTATAGGGAACTCCCTGTATCTCTGAAATACGCTGTTCCAGAGTGTATCCAAAAATAGCGATATACAGTGCTGATGTGATCAATCCTGGAAGAACCGTCTGCCTGTAGACAGAAAAGAAGCGACCCACTTCCCGTTTGATCAAAGTGGCGAGGCCCACCCAGTTCATTCGTTGATGCCCTTGCCGGTCAGGTTTAAAAAGACATCTTCTAAAGATGAAGTAGTGGATTCTATACTCTGGATATGGACATTAGCTTTGGACAATTTTTCAATGATCTTAGGCATTGCCAGGTCTGGATCCTTTACAGAAAAATGAAGGCGGTTATCTTCGACAGTATACGTATAATCGGATAAATGAGAATCTATCTCGCCATTTACGTTTCCAAGATGGACTGAAATTCCTGCAGTTCCGAGTTCACGGGTTAGGTCTTTGGGAGCTCCCTCTTTAAGAATTATTCCCTGGTCAATAATGGCCACATTCTCACAGAGCAATTCTGCTTCTTCAATGTAATGGGTGGTTAACAAAATCGTTTTTCCCTGTGCGTGGAGGTCTCGCAGGTATTGCCAGAGATAGTGTCGAAGTTCAACATCCACGCCGGCGGTCGGTTCATCCAAAATGATAATATCCGGGTTGTGTACCAGGGCTTTTGCGATTTGAAACCGCCGTTTCATGCCGCCGGACAACTGACGTAAACGGGAATCCCGTTTCTTTGACAGCCCCAATCGTTCTAAAAGATCATCAATCGTTGGTTTTGACTCTTTTTTTGTGATACCATAATACCCCGCCTGAAAAAAAAGGAGTTTTTCAATTGGAAAGAACCAGTCAACCGAAAATTCCTGTGCAGCGATACCGATCTTGGATCGGGTAAAACGAAAATCCTTAACCGTATCCCTGCCAAATACTTTGGTGGTCCCCTGGTCACGGAATACCAGTCCCGTAAGAATGTTGATTGTCGTTGTTTTCCCGGCCCCATTGGGACCTAACAATCCAAAGAACTCACCTTTTTTAATGGATATATTAACACCCTTTAAAGCATCTACATCTCCATAGGATTTGGTTAATCCTTTGATTTCTATGGCCGGGGCTGGCATTTAGCTTATTTAAAGCCGATATGTTGTTCGAAAGGACTTGGGAAATCGAATCCTTCAGCACCTGGAAAGTGGGCGATGGAAACTATGAACACCCAGGGAATCAGTATGGATGCTTCCAGTTTCTTTGTTTCCTTACTCCCATCTCCGGTAATATTTGGTACCTGGAATCCCGGGTGATGGATCCACATTCCATTTTCATCGTAGCCTTTTACATGGACAAATATTTTATCCTGATCTATCCCTATTTTTTTTAGTGGTTCATGGTTATCCAGTACAAGAAGGATCAAATCACCAACTACTTCTTCTATTTTCATCATAACTGTAATCTTCTATTAGTTAGAGACAAATTTATAGACAGCACCCAAATAATCCACTACATAGAGTTCGCCCGAATTATCTTCACCAAAGGATGAAATAAAGAGAGGGACATCCTTACTGTGTTTTTTCAGTTCTTTACGGAGATTTTTAAAACCAACTGGTTTTCCATCTTTCAGCTTAAAGGACCAGATTCGACCTGTACAATAATCACCGAAAATGTATGTTCCCCAAAGATGTGGATTGTCTGCTCCCCGATAAACATAGCCCCCCGTTACTGAACATCCTGTGGCCTCTGAATTATCCATGCCCATGAGAATTTTCATGTATGCGGCGTTATTCGGGTATTCGTGTACCGGCATAACCAGGCCTGTTGTATCGCAGAATTCTTCCGGGTTATAGCAGTGATTTGCTTCCATGGTCCGCCAACCATAATTAGCACCTTTTGATACATCCCAAGTGGTCCAGCTTATTTCTTCCCAAAGGTTTTGGCCTACATCTCCAATGATAAGGTCATTTGTTTCCCTGTCAAATGAGAATCGCCATGGATTACGTAGCCCGTAACAAAATATTTCCGGTCTCTTATCCTTTTGGCCGATGAAGGGATTATCAGCTGGAATGGAATAGGGATCCCCACTGTTTACATCTATACGAAGTATAGCACCAAGTAGCGTATTTAGGTTTTGGGCATTATCATAGGGATCGCCCCACTTGCCGCCATCTCCGAAGCCAATATAAAGCATTCCATCCCTTGGCCCAAAAGCCAGGTGACCTCCATTATGGTTTCCAAACGGTTGTGCCAACTTTAAAAGTATTTTTTCTGAATTCTTATCTGCTGTTTCCGGATGGTGTGTTACAGAAAAACGGGATACGATGGATGTGTCGTTCCTATCTACATAATTGACATAAAAATACCCATTTTCTTTATACTCTGGATGAAAGGCAAGGCCAAGCATTCCCTCTTCACTTCCAGGCGTTAATGAGCCATGAACCCGGTCAGAAATATCTAGAAATGGTTCATTCAATGTTTTTCCATTTTTAATTATATGGATCTGTCCTTTCTGATTCAGGACAAAGAGGCGATCCTTCTCTAAAGCAGGTTGAGTAATGTACAGTGCTTTTGCAGGGACATTCGCCACTTTAAAAACAGCCAAGTCCTTTGCCCACAACGGAATACCTAATGTAATTAATGTAAAAAATATTTTTTTCTGCATTGTTTATTTATCTCAATGAATGGTGTTCAGCTAGCTTTAACCATTTCTAAGAATTCTGCTTCACTCAAAACCGAAATCCCCAGCTCTTCTGCTTTTTTTAATTTTGATCCTGCACCAATACCTGCTACAACATATTGTGTATTTTTGCTTACGGAACTGGTTATTTTTCCGCCAAGGGCATCAACCATATCCTTGGCATCTTTTCTATTAAACTTTTCCAATCCTCCTGTAAATACAAATACCTGTCCGGCAAAAGGCTGATGTTCATTTTTCTCTACTTTAGCCAGCGTCACACCCATGTCCAAACACGTATTCACTATTTTTTTATTGGAGGGGTCAGCCCAGAATTGTACTACATTGTTTGCCACTACGGGCCCAATCCCATCCAGGGCTTCTAATTCATCGGTGGAGGCTTGAATGAACCGTGACAAATCACCTGAAAAATAATTTTCAAATAACTTTGCCACATGTTCTCCGACATTACGTATTCCCAAGGCAAAAACAAACCGGGCAAATGTTGTTATTTTTGATCCGGTGATAGTTTGAATCAAATTATTAGCAGATTTTTTACCTAATCTTTCCAAACCAGCCAGCTCATCCTGGTTTAGAGAATAGAGGCTGGCGATGGAATTGACGTATCCTTCTTCTACAAGCTGATCCACTACCTTTTCTCCAAGACCATCAATGTTCATGGCCAGTTTAGATGCAAAATGCTGGATTCGTCCCTTGACCTGCCTGGGGCAAGAAATATTTCCACAACGCCATATGGCCTCACCCTCAGAGCGATAGGCCTGGTGACTGCATACGGGACAGGTATCAGGAATATGGAATGGGCGTGTCCCCTTCGGGCGTTTATCTTTAACAACTTTCACAACTTTTGGTATAACATCTCCTGCCCGTTCAATCAGAACCGTATCCCCGATGCGGATATCTTTTCGTTCTATCTCATCCTGGTTGTGAAGCGTTGCATTTGTAACGGTCACACCTGCAACAAAAACGGATTCAAGCTTTGCAACCGGGGTTAAGGCACCTGTGCGGCCAACCTGAACATCAATATCACAAATAACCGTAGTTGCCTGCTGGGCTTTGAATTTCCCTGCGATGGCCCAGCGCGGTGAACGGCTCCGGGTTCCTAACTTGTTTCGCTGTGCATAGTCATTTATTTTGAACACCGTGCCGTCAATTTCATAGGGGAGATCATTCCTTTTCTTTACCAGTTCCTGATGATAGGTTGTTAATCCTGCAGCATCAACAACAGTCTGAATTAATGGATTGACAGGGAGTCCCCAGATTTTTAATGCATTTAAAAAAGATGAATGATCATCAAAATTCTGACCCTGGATGACTCCTGCTTCGTAACAATAAATAGAAAGAGGCCGGGTGGCTGTTACTGATGGATCTAACTGTCGAAGACTGCCGGCAGCAGCGTTTCGAGGATTAGCAAATACAGGTTTACTATCCAGTTCCTGTCTTTGATTCAACTTGGAAAAACCATCTTTTTCAATAAATACTTCCCCACGAACCTCCAATAAAGATGGAACAGCACTATTCTCAGTCCGGAGCCTAAGGGGTATGGCACGGATTGTTCTTAGATTATGTGTGATATCTTCTCCTGTAAATCCATCACCCCGAGTTGAACCATGTGAGAGAGAACCATTTTTATAGACCAACTCTACTCCAAGACCGTCCAGTTTGGGTTCTGCGATATAGGTGATAGACTTTGTTTCTAATCCTTTTTTTGTCCGTTCATTAAAAGCCACCAAATCATCCATGGTCATAGCGTTTGCCAGAGAAAGCATGGGTATCTGGTGCTGTATCGTACCAAATTCTGTGACAGGGCTTGCTCCTATCCGTTGGGTGGGCGATTCAGAATGGATTAATTCGGGATGAGCCTGTTCCAAGGATTCAAGTTCTTTAAAAAGAACATCGTATTCCCCGTCCGATATAATTGGATCATTCAATACATAGTACCTGTAATTATGATCATTTAGAATTTCCCGAAGTTCGGTAATTCGAATTTCAGGTTTCATTGATTCAAACGTGCTTGCTGTTTGAAATACTGGACAGGGTCAACCAACAGTTTATCAATAGGAGTCAGTTCTCCCTGGTCATTTACAGGAGTTCCGTGGAGCTCTTTTTTGGTTTTGATTACAAAATAATATTGCAGGTGAGTACCCGGATAGGTTTTTGGGTCGTAGGTAAAACGGTATAATCCCTGGATTCCTTCTAAAGGAAATTCCTGATAATACGCCATAAAATTTGTCTTAAAAAAAAGAGCAGCTGATAAAACCGAATCACCAGGGATATCAGTAATAAAATCTAAATTATGGGCGCGTTCCTTAAATAAAGGTTTTGGTGGTGCATGGTATAGGCGCTGGTTTTTGAATAGGCCTGGATTGGCATCCCGGACCTGTTTTTCAATTTGGCCTAATAAAATAAAAGGGATGAAAAAAAGGAGTTTCAATAACGTTCTATAATCTGACACTGTGACTCTTTAATAATAAATGGTTCCAGTTTTGAATATTCATATCAATACCCAAATAAGGAAGCATTTTCCCCAAGGTTTTATCCATTTAATGATCCCTGATGGTTAAACAATTTTTTCTCCATTGGCTCTCATTTTTGCTGACATATATAAAAAAATCTTTTGCGCATTCCAGATCTGTTTTTGCCACTACGGGCAAGGTGGTATTCCCAAAATGCATTACAAGAACAGAATGGGTAAAATGGGTTTTGGAAATATTTGCCAGCTGGCTCATTGCTTTAAAACTGAAGACCAGCGCATCATTTACATTATTTACACCCGGCTCAATCTCAATCTGGATGACCGTCTCATCACGGCTGGAATAAAACCAATGCCCAATTAGGGCAGGAGCACTTTTTGATGCTTTAAAATATTCTTTCAGCATAATAACAATCTGTTCATCTCCAAACCGGGGTGTATCGCCCATAATTGTCTGCAGTAAGATTAAATGAAGAATCAGTTTATGCATACATCACGAACGTTTTCTCAACCAATTACCTATTAAAAGCAACAATAAAATTCCAACTGAAATTAAGGTTTTTTGCATACGATCTATAGCATAGACTATGGATCTGGCCCTAAGCGTGTAGGTATCAGACAGCAGGGAATCTAGTCCGAAGTTCCAGATCAGTGTATCTTTCTTCGTGCTGGTGGCATTGGCAGATATTGTTTGCCCAGGCATCAATAATTTGATTAAAAAGGAATCATCATTTAAATCCATACTTGCTTTAAGGATTTGCTCATGCTTTTCCATATGCTGCGCCAGATTAGCCGGCAGGTCTTTATTCACATTAAATGGTTTTAATAGATCTGTTAAAAATCGTTCACGGTTGCTTTGGATATATTCCAGATCTTCTATCCGGGTCATCCGTGCAAACGAATTTTTCAAGTGATTCACCAGTCTTTTGTTCCAGAGAGATTGTTCAGGTGTAAGTGAATCCCGGGCAATGTCCTCCAATCCTTTATGCATCAGAATCGTGAGTGCCTCGGGCAGCCAGTTAAGAGAGTCCATTTTCTCAGACAGGATAGCTTCATGGAGCCTGGGGTATTCTGTTTTAATACGCCGCCCCGAAAATATTAGCTTGAAATCATATTTTGTACTGATCCAGGACTTTGCAATGTTTTTTTTGAAGGAATATCCCAATGGTACCCTATCATTATAAAAAAATATCCGGGATGTATCCTGCAAGGCTCCTTCGGTTATTAAATACCAATTCTTCTCAGAACCCTTTTCCACAGTTTTAGATAATGAATTCCAATCTGGGATATTTTTAGGGTGTAGAAAATCCTGATCAAATACATCTGTAGAATCACCGCGACTCTCAAATTTGAAGTAGGTCTGCTGGTCCGGATGGAGATGAATGTAAATACGGTTTTCAACACATGAAAACACCATAAAAATGGCAGGCAGGTAAAGCATTATTATTTTCAATGCCATGGGAATGAAATTACTGAATGAATTTGTCTTTTGGAGAGTTGCACTACGATATACAAAATTGGTACCTTTGCTTATACCTAGATACGGTGCTATGGTCAAATATCTATCCACATACTTAATTCTCATTGGTTACCTTCTCGCAATTGATTCACCAAGATCATCAGTAGTGCGTACGGATTATGGCTTTATTGACTATGCAAATCGCGTCATTGTATCCCGAGGTACTGCAACTATAATGGAACGGGAAACATCAGAAGGCGACCTTCAAATTATAGAGAAAAACTTAAAACTATCAAAAGGTGAAGCCCGGACACGTGCCAGAAAAAATCTTCTAGATCTCATAAAGCTTGTCAACTTTGACGGTAGAACTGTTGGTGAAATGATGATCAGCGATCGGTTGACAGAAAGCAGGGTGGAATCTCTTGTTGGAAGTGCTTATCAGCAGGGCGAAATAGAATATCTGGAACGGAAAGAGGTTGCAATTGCCCTGGCTGTAAATATGTCAGGTCTTTCCGAGATACTGATCGATGCCAGTGGCTACATGAATGAAAGTATAGCCCAATCCACTTTTCTTATGACTCGCAGTTCCACGCCCAAAAGTGAACGTACATCCGGGATTGTAATCGACGCCAGGAATATCTATCATATTCCGGCTATGGTACCAAAAGTGTTTAATGAAGATGATAAACTTATCTATGGACCAAGGCATTATACACGATCCCGTTCTGTCAATCGTGGACCTATGGGCTATGCCCATACGATGGAAGATGGGAATGTCCACCGCAGGGTAGGGATTAACCCACTATTGGTTGAAGCGATCAGCAGTAATGATACTGTAAATCTGACAATTTCTAATCTGGATGCAGAGCGAATTAGAGATGCTGAAAAGAAGTTCGGAATTCTGACAAACTGTAAGGTTCTTGTCCTCCTTAAATAAATACTTAAAATTTCCCGAACATCATTTGTATTTAAAAAACCCCTTATGAAATCCAGGTATGAATTTTTCCCTGGAAAGGTTATTCTTGTAAAAAGGATGACCTTTTTTTTTAAAATATTTTTTATTAGTGTACATGTTTAATTCTTATTTCAATCAATGAGTAGGGCACGTTTACTTCTTGCTGACGGGAGGTTTTTTGAAGGCATGGTCTTCGGAGCAGAGGGTGAAACTGTGGGTGAAGTATGTTTCAATACAGGAATGACCGGATACCAGGAAATACTTACTGATCCATCCTACTGCCGTCAAATTGTAACTATGACATCACCCCATATTGGTAATTATGGCGTGAATTCTGAAGACATTGAATCCGATCGGATCCAGGTAGCAGGGTTTGTTATAAAAGAAGAAACATCCATTCCATCCAATTGGAGAGCCACTCAAACAATTGGTGATTATTTAAGGGCTCAAAATATTATTGGGATCCAAGGTGTGGACACCCGGGCACTGACACGCCATATCCGCGATAAAGGTGCCATGAATGGTATTATTTCCACAGCCAATACTGATGTGGATTCACTTAAACACACCTTGGACCAAGTTCCTCATATGTCAGGTTTGGATTTAGCAAAAGAAGTAAGCTGTGAAAATCCATATCCATGGTTACCAAATGGGAAAGGGCAGTTTAAAGTTGCGGCCATTGATTTTGGCATTAAGCACAACATTCTCCGTTTACTGAAATATCACGGGTGCAATGTAACCGTATTCCCGGCAAATGTGTCTGAGAGTGAACTGATGGGTTTTAACCCCGATGGTGTATTCCTTTCCAATGGACCTGGTGACCCTGCTGCCGTAACCTATGGAATTGAGATGGTAAAAGCCCTATTAGGCAAGAAACCAATATTTGGAATCTGCCTGGGTCACCAGATTTTGGCCCTGGCCCTTGGTGCAAAAACGTTTAAGCTTAAATTTGGTCATCGTGGGATCAATCATCCAGTAAAGAACATCGAAAAGGGGACCATTGAGATCACCAGCCAGAACCATGGTTTTGCAGTAGATTTAGATTCCCTGCCCAGGAACGTCCTATCTACTCATATAAATCTAAATGATAATACATCTGAAGGAATCAGGTGTAAGGATGTCCCAGCTTTTTCGGTGCAATATCATCCTGAATCAAGCCCTGGGCCTCATGATAGCAGATATCTTTTTAAGGATTTTCAAAAGCTGATGGAAGATGCCAAAACGAACTGACATCAATTCTATCCTGATCATAGGTGCAGGCCCTATAGTGATTGGCCAGGCCTGCGAATTTGATTATTCCGGTACGCAGGCAACCCGGGCATTAAAAGAAGAAGGGTATCGTGTAATCCTGGTGAATTCCAACCCGGCAACCATCATGACTGACCCCGATCTGGCGGATGCAACGTATATTGAACCCCTTACTCCAGAATATGTTGAAGCCATCATTCAAAAGGAAAAGCCGGATGCGATCCTGCCCACAGTGGGAGGGCAAACCGGATTGAACCTTACCATGGAACTCCATAAAAGGGGCATATTGAACGCCTATGATATAAAACTGATAGGTGCTCAAGTTGATGCGATTGAGAAAGCCGAGGACAGGGAACAGTTCAAGGAAGCTATGGATCTGGTTGGTATTGATACAGCCCAGGGAGGGTTTGTCCATTCCTGGGCAGAAGCCAAAGCCATATTAGACGAAATTCAGTTTCCAATAATCATCAGGCCCTCTTTCACACTGGGAGGGACGGGTGGATCTGTTGCCTATAATTATGAAGAATTTCAGGATCTGGTAGAAAAGGGACTTCATGCCAGCCCAATTACAGAAGTTTTGATTGAAGAATCCTTGTTGGGCTGGAAAGAATTTGAGCTTGAAGTAATCCGGGATAGTGCGGACAATGCAATTATTATCTGTTCTATTGAAAATATTGACCCCATGGGCATCCATACGGGTGACTCA
>Ga0209445_1001911_pt1 | contig 10869 bp, 6 predicted proteins | sample MarorgKNORR_S2LV_4_FD_188223 | JGI IMG/M metagenome (GOLD analysis project Ga0209445, IMG submission 188223) | Marine microbial communities from the Southern Atlantic Ocean, analyzing organic carbon cycling - NADW_A/KNORR_S2/LV (SPAdes) (version 2) | ecosystem: Environmental > Aquatic > Marine >...
CGGTGTCGGTGGGCGCAGTCCAGGAGAGCACGACCGAACTGTCGTCGGCAGTCCCCGATAGCGAGGTGGATGTGCCCGGGGTGGTGACCGGCGTGACCGAGGAACTGGCACTCGAGTTGGAGCCGGCACCGTTGGCGTTCGTGGCCTTCACCCGGAAGGTGTAGGCGGTGCCGTTCGTGAGGCCCGTGATGTCACAGGTGAGGGCGGAGGTCGATAAGCAGAACGCTCCGTCCGGTGTGGCGGTCGCCGTGTAGCCGGTGACGTCCGACCCGCCGGTATCCGTCGGGGCGGACCACGTCACTGTGACCTGGCCCGCGCCAGCAGTGCCGGCGACGCCGGCCGGGGCTCCCGGCGTGGTCGACGGAGTGGCGGCTGCGCCGGTCGAGGCGTTGCTGTTACCGGCAGAGTTCGCTGCCGTGACGGTGACCTCATAGGAGGTGCCATTCGTGAGGCTCGAGATGGTGCAGTCGAGGTCCGTATTCGAGGTGGTCGAACACGTGCCGGCTGCCGAGCCGGCCGTCGAGGCCGTTGCGGTGTAGCCGGTGATCTCCGCGCCGTTGTTGCTGGCAGGAGCCGTCCATGTGGCTGCCAGTGTTGTGTCAGCTGCCACGAGCGTTGGGATGCCTGGCGTGTCAGGCGTGGTTCGCGGAGTGGCTGCGGTGGAGATTTCCGAGTAGCTGGAGTTGCCGTCGACGTTCCTGGCCAACACCTTGAACGTGTAGGCGGTGCCGTTGGTGAGCCCGGTCACGGTAACCGACGCATCATCGCCACTCGCTGCGTCGACGCTGATCGTGGAGATGAGCGCCGTGCCGTCCGAGTTGAGCGTCGCCAACGTATAGGCAGTGACGACCGGGCTGGACGTAACCGTTTTCCAGGTGACGTCGACAGACGTGTTGTCCGCAGTGACTGTCGGCGCCGCCGGGGCGGAGGGCGCCGCTGCAGCTGCGGGGTTCGCCGTCGCCCACAACCAGAACCCTGACAGCGCTATGAAGCACACAGCGCGAACCCGCCGACTTCCCTGCCAACCCAAACTGTTCGTCATCATTCCCCCGATCGCGGAATTCCCGGTCTAGTCTCGCCCGCCCTAAATGCTCGCCGACTAGCTGACGGCCGTCAGGGTCTTGGAACCCAAGTCGACCCCATCTTGGCCAGTCACGAAGGTGCCGCCCTGGAAGAGCGTGTCCACGTCGACGGCATCCCCGATCGCCAGCGAGGCGGGCTGCACCTTCAGGTCGCACACGTTGCTGCTCGTGCAACTGTTGTCGGTGATATTTGCGTCGCTGATATTCAGGTAGTAGACGCCACTCGCATTGGTCAACGTGTCGGTGATCAGGGTGCCGTCGGCGGCGACGAGCATCACGAGCGCATTCGCAAGGACGGCGTCATCTCCAGTGCCCGCTGTCCCCATCGAACTCTTGATGGTCCCGAAGTAGTTGCCCTTGGACAACGTGACAATCAGACTCCCGCTGGAGAGGGTGCAGGAGGCAGCCGGAGAGCAGGCGGTGGCTGCGGCGGGACTACCAGAGACTTCGACCGTCACCAATGTGCGCTGGTGGGTGGTATCGGACCACGACGGGAAGGCCGCCAACTGGTAGTTCTTCGCGGCTGCGTTTTCGCCGGCATCGAGGTAGAGGCTGAATGCGCCGGAAGCGTTGACGTCGGCCCAGGTCACGAAGGACTCGTAGCCGTTCTCACCCGTGTTGGACTCGCCGTCGTAATTCTCCATCACGTCAACGAACGAGTACTGGACGGTGGCCCCGTCAGTGTCCTTGAGGGTTCCAGAGACGTTCGCGGAGGCCAACGCCAGCGTGTATCCGCTTTGGCCTGATGCACAGGCGTAAGCCGGGGTGCAGGCCGTCACCGAACCGCTGGCGACCGTCAAGTTGAGCTTCCGACGGATCGAGGTCGTGTCCTCCCACGACGGGTGGACGTCGAGTTCGTACGTACCGTCGGCGAGGCTCATCCCGAACTTGGCGACCGTCTGGTTGTTGACCGAAACGGGTCGGGCGTTGCTGCCTCCGATCCATTCAGGATGGTCACAACACTCGTTCTGGTTGATGTCGCCGTCGCCGTCGGAGTCCTTCCACTGCATCACCGAGATGTGGGACCACGTCGCAGCAGTCTCAAAGTCACCCTGCACGACCATTCCTGAGAAGTTCGGAGTCGAGAGGGGAAGCACATAGGCGCCACTATTGGTGGAGCAGTTTGCCGGGGTGCTGGCGGTGGTCTGACACGCGGTGACCTGGTTGCTCGCGACGGTGACAGTGAAACTGGCACCTGCGAGGTCTGCGGTTCCCCAACCCGGTCGGGTCCTGACGTTGTAGAGGCCGTCGGCCAGCGTGAGTTCGACAAGGCCGGTGGTGCCACCGTTGCCCCAACCGGTCCATCGGGTCCACTGCGCGTTCGAAAGACTGGTGGCCAGACTGCCGTCGGACTGGTACCAACGCTCCACGTCGAGTCCGCCGTCGATCTCTCCGGCATCGGTGGTGGGGTTGTAGATGACCGCCTGGAAGTTCGGCGTCCCCCAGGACATGACCACCGAACCGCTGGACATCGTGCAACCGCCGGGTCCGTAGTCGGTGTCACAGGTCACCGTGCCGTCTGAGGCGACGTCGATGTAGCCGTCGACGGGGGAGGCTCCGGACAGGTTCCAGCCGGGTTCAGCGGTGATCTTGTAGGTGCCCTCGGCGACTTCGGTCGCGAAGGCGCCATTCGAGGAGATGTGGTGTCCGGACGTCCAGTTCCACCAGTCGGCAACACCGTCGCCGTTTTCGTCCTGCGGCGACTGGACGCCCAGGTGGCCGTCGCCCGCCGCCTCGCCGCTCTTCTGCATTACCCCGATCAGGTTGGGTGTGCCCAACGTGACCGAAATCGAAGCACCGGCTGCGCTCTGCGTCGCCACCGACCCACTGGCCGTCGCGACACCATCGGCGATGGTGGCAGTGAACGAGACAGCGGACATGGTGGTGCTGCCGTGCGGCGGTTCGACACGCACCGTGTAGGTGCCGTCATCCAGGGCGATGCCGAAGGTGCCGGTGGTCCCCACGCTGGTGCAGTCCCAACTTCGAGCCGTGGTCTCTTCGGCGCAGAGGTGTCCCCGGTCATGACCCGAGCCGGTCATAGCCGCACTGGTCGTCGGGTCGATGACGGTGCCGTTCAGGTTGGGTTCGGCCGCGGTGATGATGTAACTGCCGTCCGATTCGGCAGTGATTGCAGAGCCGGTATGTCCGAGGACCTCGGTGACGGCGGTGTTGTCGGCGTTCATCGTGACGGTGACCCCGGTCTTGGCCGTGCCTAAGTTCTGGTACTCGTCGGGCATCAGCCAGAGCTTCCAGGACCCTGAGAACACCTCGGAGCCGCTCATGTAGGGATGCAGGTTCAGGTTGATGGCACCGGTCTCGGAGATGTTGCCCTCGATCTGTGCGGCGCCGCTCGAGTCGGTGACTGACATGCATTGCTGCTGCCAGTTGGTGCCCGGGGCCTGGCAGACGTTGATCCACCCCCATTGAATCGCAGTGTCGGCGTCCTTCATGAACGATGCCGTGAAGTTGGGCACCTGGAGTACCAGGTTGACGGTCTGGGCCTCGCCGGTGACCGCCACGGTCTCTTGGACGCCCATGAGGCCGGCCAGGGAGGTGTTGTACCACGGGATCTCGACCTGGAACTTGTAGTTGCCGGCCGTGGTGAGCGCGAACGCGAAGTCACCGTCGTCAGAGGATGGGCCGTTGGCCATGGCGCCGGTGCCATCGAAGTAGCCCTGCTCGTTCAGTTGCATGGCCATCACCCAGAGATCGCCGACCCCTGCGCCGGTGGTCGGATGGGTGACCTTGCCGGTGACGTTGGGTGCGAGCAACTGGATCGAGAAGACCTTCTCGGCGCCGGCGGTGGCGAGGCTGAAGACCTGCTCGTGCATGGCCGCGGAGGTGTCGCCGTGGACGGGTTCGATCTGCAACTGGTATATGCCGGCGTTCGGAACGGCCATCGAGAATGCGCCGTTTTCGTCGGTGGCGCCGAACCCGCCCTCTCCGGTGATCATGCAGAAGCTCATCGCCTCGTACATTTCGGAGTCGCAGGTGAGGGCGATCACGAAGGCGTTCACGTAGGGAGCGCCGCCGGGCGCTAGGACCGTTCCGGTGACGTTCGGGACCGTGAACACGAAGTCCTGTGTGACAGCCGCTCCAGTCAACTGCAACTGAGCCGGTGCGGTCATGCTGGCAGTGGCTGGGTCGTAGGCGAAGGCCATGAACCCGCCCGATAGTGCACCGAGCTTGTAGTTGCCGTTCGCATCGCTGAAGGTCACGAACTCATTGTCCGACGGGCCATGCGCAGTCATCTCCATGAAGAGCACGAAAGCATTTGCCACGGGTCCGCCGGAGATTTCGGACGTGACGGTGCCGGTGATCGCGGTCGCCTGGAGTGTCAACGTAGCTACGGAGGCCGAGCCTCCGGAAGCCACCTGGATCATGGTCATACCACTGGTGGCCTCGCTGGACCCGGAGGGTGGCAGCGCTATGACGCCGTACATGCCCGCATAGATGTCGGTGACGGTGTAGGTGCCGTCGGCAGCCGTGGTTGCCTCGTACGGCTTCGCTCCCGGCTCCTTCTCCATCACGATGACCGTGGCACCCTCGACCGGTGAGCCACTGACATCGTGGACGATGCCCGTAGCGGTACCTGTCTGTGCAGACGCGACAGGGCCACCTACGACAGCCACGGTGGCAAGGAGGGCGGCCGCCACCCCTGCTCGCAGGAACCTACGAAGAGACATGCTTGTTGCACTCACGTCTAAATACCCCCACATAGAAGGCTGGAAAACGAATCGGGATACCGAAGACAGTAGTCCGAAGCGGCGGGCCGGGCAACAAGCGGGCAGAGATGCGTCACCACCTGCGACCAGCGCGACTCGTCACCGAGCCCCTGTACGATCCCGCCGGCGAACGGATACGTGGCTGAGCCCCGCCGGACGCCGGTTCTCGAACGAACGATTCCCCTCCCACCGTGGCCCACCACGACGAAAACGAAGGACCCGAGGATTCTCCCATGAGCAAAACGCCCAACGACCGGTACGACGCCATCGTCATCGGCGCCGGGATCATCGGTTCTGCCGTCGCCTTCGAGTTGGCGAAGAAGGGCTATTCGACCCTCAACCTCGACAAGTTGCCCGCCTCGGGCTACGGCTCGACAAGTAACTCGTGCGCCATCGTGCGCGCCCACTACTCCACCTACGACGGCGTCGCCATGGCCTACGAGGGCTTCTCCTACTGGAAGGACTGGCCCGGCTACCTCGACGCCGAGGACGAGCGGGGCCATGCCCTCTACATACAGTGCGGCACCGTGCTGTTCATGCTCGAGGGCGGCCACCACGAGAAGGTCCTGCCCCTGTTCGACCAGGTCGACGTCCCCTACGAGATCTGGGACAACGAGACGATGGCCGAGCGGGTCCCGTTCTTCGAGCACGGCACCCACGGCGATCCCTGCCGCCCCGAGGACGACCGCTTCTGGGCCGAGCCCGAGGGCGAGCTCATCGGCGCCCTCTTCACGCCCGATTCCGGCTACGTGAGCGACCCCCAACTCGCCACCCACAACCTGCAGCGCGCCGCCGAGGCCAAGGGCGGCGAGTTCCGGTTCAACGTCGAGGTGGCCGACATCCGCCAGGCCGACGGCCGCGTCGCCGGCGTGACCCTCGCCGACGGTACCGAGGTCGATGCCCCCGTCGTCGTCAACGTGGCCGGCCCGCACTCGTTCGTCATCAACCGGATGGCAGGCGTCTATGACTCGATGAACATCAAGACCAAGGCACTGCGCCACGAGGTGCACCACGTCCCGTCGCCGGCAGGCGTCGACTACGAGCGCGACGGCCTCCACTCCTCGGACCCCGACCTGGCGATCTACGTGCGCCCCGAGTCCGGCAACAACATCCTGATCGGCTCCGAAGATCCCACCTGCGACTCCCAGGTCTGGGTCGACGACCCCGACGACTACGACGACGTGGTCTCCGACGCGCAGTGGGAGGCCCAGGTGCTGCGGCTCGCCCGCCGCATGCCGAGCCTCGGCGTGCCCAACGAGAAGAAGGGCATCGTCGACCTCTACGACGTGTCGGACGACTGGATCCCGATCTACGACCGAACCGACCTGGACGGCTTCTACGTGGCCATCGGATCGAGCGGCAACCAGTTCAAGAACGCCCCGGTGGCCGGCTACTGCATGTCCGAGTTGATCGACGCCATCGAGAACGGCCACGACCACGACGCCGACCCGCTCGTCGTCACCGGTGTGTACACGGGCCTCGAAATGGACATGGGCTTCTACCGGCGCAACCGCGAGATCAACGCGAACAGCTCGTTCTCGGTCAACGGCTGAGCGGACCGGCTACCCCTCGTCCTCCCGCCCACCCTGGATGAGGCGGAGCGCCTGGCGGGTGTGCTCGACCGAGAGGCTCTCGTGGGGGCCGGGCACCTCCTCGAGGGGGCCGTCGTCGGCATCGAACTCGAGCTTCAGGGCCCGACTCATCACTCCGTGCAGGGCGTACGTGCACACGATGTAGCTGAACTCGAGGATCTCCTCGTCGGACAGGTGGGAGCGGAGTTCCTCGAACGCCTCGTCGGACACGTTGCCGCAGTCCAGGGTGATGGCGTCGGTGTAGGCGAGGACGGCCCGCTGCGGGGCGTCGAAGCAGTCGGCGTCCTCCCAGTGCGAGATGGCGCTGATCTGGTCCTCGGAGAGACCGACGGTGCGACAGGACTTGCAGTGCTGCGAGTAGACGAAGCGGCTGCCGACATTCCAGCCGGCCCGCGTCTGGCCGAGTTCGCGCAGCACCGGGTCGACGAGGCGGCGTTCGGACCTGTAGAGGCCGATCCCGGCGCAGGCGTGGTCGAAGACGTCGGGGACGAGGGCGAACACGGACCACCAGTCGCCGGGGGTGCCCGTGTCGGTGCCCGGCTCGTCGACCGGGTCGCGGTCGCCGAACACGAGTTGGAAGATCGGCTCGGCCCCCGGGTGGAGGTCGGCGCGACGTACCTGGCGCAGACGCGACACGTCAGGCGTCCTCCTGGGCCGGCTGTCGTGTCGGCAGCGGGTTGAAGCCCCGAAGCCCGGCCGGGTCGAGGGGACGCAGGTAGGTGGACACGTCGGTGGCCTCGGTATCTCCGAGTCGGTCGGCGGCCGACCCGGGATCCTCGCCGAAGCCGCCCGTGTCGCGACAGAACTCGACCATGATCCCGTTCGGGTCGAGGTAGTAGAGCGACACGCACCAGCCGTGGTCGACCTCCATGAGCGGAACGATGTCGTCGGCAGCCAGGCGTTCCTCGGCTTGTCGGACACGCTCCTCGTCGGCGGCGAAGGCGACGTGGTTGACCCAGACGGGCAGGCCGTTGCCCGTGGAGACCTCGGTCGAGTAGTCGTCCCGCTCACCCACACCCTGCACCTCGAAGAAGGCGATGCAGGTGCCGTCGCCGGTGTCGAAGAAGAGGTGCCGGAAGAAGCCGCCCTCGCCGGCCTTCACCTCGGTGTGGACGAGCGGCATGCCGAGCAGGTCCTCGTAGAAGTGCCGGGTGGCCTCGGCGTCTCGGCAGGCGTAAGCGACGTGGTGGAACCCCGTACGGCGCATTCCGTCGTTCCTCAGGCCATCGTCCATCAGGGGGATTGTCGCGCCGGTGGACCTTCCCGGACCCAACCGGGGCACATTGTCCGGGGTCGGTCGGCGGGGCCCGGTCAGCCCAGGGCGTCGACGCGTCGCTTGACGTCGTCGATCTCGACCCGGAGTTCGTCGAAGCGGAGTTGGATCTCGGCCTTGAGTTCGTCGGTGATGGTCTCGACCTGGGCCTCGACCTCCACCTTCACGTCGTCGGCCACGCCACCGACCTGGGTCTCGATGCTCTTCTCGACGTCGGCGACGATCTCCTCGACGATGGCCTCGATCTCGGCACGGATGTCGGCCTCGATCTCCGAGGCCTTCTCCTCGACCTCGGCCTCAATCTCGTCCTTGAGCTTCTCGATCTCGGCGTCGAGGTCGTCGATCTCGCCACGCGCCCAGTCGACGGCACGCAGGACGAGCACTCCACCGACCACGGCGACCGCCACGGACAGCACGCCGAGCACGAGCCCTGCCGTGGCGAGCCCCCTGCCGTCACGTCCCTTGCGCCGGCCGAGGGCGCCGTACACGAGCGCCAGGACGCCGAAGACAGCCGCCACGGGAAACAGGATCGGGACGAGGCCGAGCCCGATGCCACAGACCGCCAGCGTGACCGAGGCGACGGCGAAGCCGGAGCCCGGCTGGCGGAGCACCACCACGCGGGTGGGCGTGCCGTCGTCCAGCAGGTCGTCGAGTTCGTCGGACGTGATGGTCTCGGCGTCCTCGGCGGTCGGATCGTCGTCTTCCACGACGGAGGAACCTAGTGCGATCGGGCTGCGCGTCACGGGCCGCGTCTACCCTTCTGACGGAGGTAGATATGACCGAGATTCCCGCACTGGGACAGCACCTGTCCGAGGCACTCGAGTTCGCCCGGATCGCCCACGGCGGGCAGCTCCGCAAGGCGACCCCCATTCCCTATGTGAGCCACCTGCTGGTGGTGGCCGGCTTCGCCATCGAGGACGCCGCCTCCGACCCGGCGCTCCACCATCGCACCGAGGCCATCGCCGTGGCGGCCCTGCTCCACGACACCGTCGAGGACACGAAGGCAACCGTCGAGACGGTGCGGGCCGACTTCGGCGACGAGGTGGCCGGAATCGTGGCGAGTTGCAGCGACGCCCTGGGCGAGCCGAAGCCTCCGTGGCGCGACCGCAAGGAGGCCTACCTGACGCACCTGCGCGAGCCGGACGTCGACGACGCCGTGCTGTGCGTGGCGCTGGCCGACAAGCGCCACAACTCCCGCTGCGTGCTCGAGGACCTCCGTACCCAGGGCGCATCGGCATGGGACCGCTTCACCGTCGGGAGCGACGAGCAACTCTGGTGGTACGGCTCACTGGCCGACGTGTTCCTCGAGCGTCGGCCCGGTCGTGCCGCTCAGGAACTGGCCCGCACCGTCGCCGCCATCCGGGAACTCGCCGGAGCCTGAAACCCGACATCGGCCTGTCACAGCAGTGGCGTACGGTGTTCATGACGGTCTGAGTGTCCGTCGATCTACAACTCATCCAGAGGATCCGAGGGGCCTGGCCCGCTGAAGATCCGCCGACCGACACGCTGGAGACAGCGGACACGGTGGCCCCGCCAGGACCGATGAGGAGGGCACCATGCCTGACGATCCCACCCCCACCACCCCTGTGCCCGAGCGGCCGCCGTTCACCACCGAGGATGCACAGCGCTACCGGGATCGGCTGTCCGGGCCCCTTCGGGGCCGGGGCGAGACCGGCGAACGTTCGAGCATCCTGCGGACGCTGGCCGAACACCCCGAACCCCTGGCCCGGGTGATCGCCGCCGAACGGTCGGACAGCAGTGTCCAACTTCGCACACTGGCCGGCGACCGCCACCGGACGGTCCGCCTCGCCGTGGCGTTCAACGAATCAGCGCCCCGCACCGCCCTCGAGGTCCTCGCCGAAGACCGGACCCGGCCCGTGCGCCTCGCGGTGGCCGGCAACGGACGCACGTCGCCCGATGTCCTCGAGCAACTCGGCCGTGTCCGGGACCACGACTTCCGCGAGGCCGTGGCCGGCAACTGGTCCGCCCCTGTCGAGGTGCTGGTTCGGCTCGCACGCGACCGGATCGTGCGGGTCCGCCTCGCGGTCGCCGACAACCCCTACGCACCTCCGGAGGCCGTCGAGATCCTCATGGACGACGAGCAGATGTTCCCCATCGCCGCCATCCTCGACAACCCCGAGGCATTCGGCGAGGTCGGCCTCCGGCACCTGGCCGGGTCGCCGTTCCCGCGGTACCGCTGGGCCGCCGCCGAGAACCCGAACACTCCACCGGACGTTCTCGACGCCCTCGCCTCCGACGTGGAGCGCGTCCCGGGCCGCTACATCGGACACTGGAATCCCATCCGGATGGCTGTGGCGGCCAACCCCGGAACCCCGGTCGAAGTCATCTCCCGTCTCGCCACGGACGACCACGCTGACGTGCGCTGGTTCGCCGCTGCCAATCCGAGAACCCCCATCGACGTGCTCGAGGCATTGGCCGGAGATGACGACTCGAGGGTTCGGTGCTTCGTCGCCGAGCACCGGACGAGTACTTCCGTGCTTCTGGGTCAACTGGCCGGTGACCTCGAATCCGATGTCCGCCGGAACGTGGCCGCCAACCGCCGCTGCCCCCTGACTGCCCTGCGGCACCTGGCAATCGACGAGGACGAACACGTTCGGAAGGCCGTGGCCGCGCACCCGAAAGCGGACGAGGACCTGCGGCTGCTGGCCGTGCCGCCGGAGCCCGAACCGGAGCCGGTGCCCGACCGGCGCCCCCGCGCCCACCGCCGAACCCGGCCGGCGCCCACGCCCGAACCCACACCGACCCCGTGCGACGGCGAAACCTGCGCCAACGTCATCTGCTTCGGCGACCTCCACGTCGGCGAAGACCTTTTGTACTTCGCCGCGGAGTTCCCCCTCGCTACCTGGTCCTACGAAGGGGACTTTCCCGGCAGCGCCGGCATCTTGGAGCTCTACGGCTTCGACGACCTGTACTGGTCCCACGACGACCACGGATGGCATGCCATGGACCGTTTCGACTCCCACGAAGAGGCGATCACGGCATGGAGAACCGACAACTGCATCGACGAACGCGAACAGGAGGCCGCCGCCGAGGAAGAGGCACAGGTCAGAGAGTGGCTGGACTCACTCGAACCAACTGCCTGTCATGGCGAATGCAAATGGGGGATCTGCATCGACGGTTGGCACATCCATGTCGATGTCATCGAGCACATGGAGCCCTACAACTACTTCCCACCT
>Ga0209445_1001914_pt1 | contig 10858 bp, 10 predicted proteins | sample MarorgKNORR_S2LV_4_FD_188223 | JGI IMG/M metagenome (GOLD analysis project Ga0209445, IMG submission 188223) | Marine microbial communities from the Southern Atlantic Ocean, analyzing organic carbon cycling - NADW_A/KNORR_S2/LV (SPAdes) (version 2) | ecosystem: Environmental > Aquatic > Marine >...
TTCAGCGGGGCGTGGCAAGATAATCGATTTCGTGTCGCCGGGTGACGATCCCGGTGCGGATGAGCGGGAGCCGGACGATAAATAGCGCTATTTTCAGGCGGCGTGCGGTTTACTTCTCGATACTCGAGAATGGCGACGCACTCAGACGAGGCCGCTTCGGCAAGCTTTCGGCGTGCCCGCGACTCAGCCCCAGATCCCTGCGCAGGGGTCAGGAAATCCGGTGAATCAACGGGCCTCGGAATGGCTGAGCCAGGACCAAGAGGAAGTGCGGATTAGACCGCACACTCCCCTTCGCCGCGTTCCAACTTGTAGACCACGGTCTTACCCCAGTCCATGTAGGTCTGGATATGATCCCGATCGAGCGGGCCGACTTCCTGCTTCAGCTTGGTGAATTCTTTTTCAAAGTGCTCGACACCGAAGCGCTCGATGAACTCGGCAAACTCTTCGCCTTCCTTGCGGTTGGCGACGAAGGTGTCGATGACCATCTTGAGGGCTTCTGGCGCACGCTTGGCGGGAACTCGTCCTTTGACCCTGGTGCCGATCTTCGTGCCACCGGCCTCGGTTGAGCGTCCGCCAAGGAACAATTCGTACGCGGGGACCTGACCGCCGGGGCCTTTAACCACCGCGCCGTGGAAACCGATGCTGGCGAGATGGTGCTGCCCGCACGAGTTCGGGCAACCGCTCGCCTTGATGTGCATATTTTCGACCAGCGGATCGAGGGCGCCCATCTTGTCGATGGCTTCGCCGAGCGCCTTGTTAAGGCCCATCGACGATGTAATGCCCAGCTTGCAGGAGTCGGTGCCCGGGCAGGTCACGATGTCGCGGATGGTCTCTCGACCGGCGACACTGAAGCCGATTGCACCGAGTGCCTTGTAGATGTCGAAGAGCGATTCGGTGCGGACCCAGCGATAGACCAGGTTTTGCTGCTGGTCAATGCGGGCCCGAGCGCCTGCGAACGTGCGTGCGATGCTGGCCAGCTGAGACCACTGGTTGGCATAGACATCGCCGCGTTCGACACGCACATACACGATGCTGAAGCCGTCCTGGCGCTGTTCGACAACGCTGGTCCGCTTCCATTCGCTGTATGCGGCATGGTCGGCCTGTCCATCGGCTGGCTCGGGCGTCGCGTCGGTCGGGGCGCCGGGGGCGTCGGACTCTTCATCGTCGATGAACATCAGCGAATCGGTGTCGATTTGTTTTTTCGCCCAGTCGCCAAGAAGCTCTTCGTCGACCATCTCTTTAAATTTATCGATTCCAAGCCGATCGATTGTGAATTTGATGCGGGCCTTTGCGATGCTCTTTCGTTCTTCGTCCTGTCGGTTGAAGATTCGGAGGACCGCTTCACAGTGCAAGAGGTAATCTTCGACCGGCACGAACTCGCTCAGGGTTTTCGCCATGATCGCCTTGGTGGACAGTCCGCCACCAACGACTATCTTGAATCCACGTTTACCGTCTCGGATTCTTGCGACCAGTCCGACATCGTGCATCAGCACCATCGCCTCGTCTTTTTCCGAACCGGAAAATGCAACCTTCGACTTTCGTGGCATGTTCTGCGTGGTCGGGTGCCGCAGGAAATAACGGGAATAGGCCGCTGCGTACGGAGTTACATCGAATACTTCGTCTTTTGAGACGCCGGCGGAAGGGTGAGCGACGACGTTTCGGACGGTGTTTCCACACGCTTCCCGGGTCGAGAGACCGGAATCGCCGAGGAGGCGCAGCAGCTCGGGAGTTTCGGCAAGGGGGACATGGTGGTACTGGACGTTTTCACGGGTTGTGAAGTGGCCCTTTTTAAGTGGCGTGTATATTTCGGCAACTTCTCCGAGCACGTCCATCTGATCGGCTGTAAGACCGCCGAACGGAATTTTCACCCGAATCATCTGGCGGTCGGGTTGCCGCTGGCCGTAAACGCCCTGGCGGAGCCGGAACCGGAGGAATTCGATCTCGTCCTTTTCGCCGGCCTGGAAAAGCTTTACCTGGTCTTCAAAATTGGCGATTTCGGAGCCGTCGACCTTGAGGACGCTGGCGTTTTCAGGATTTGGAATCCAGTCGCTAGTACTAACACTTTTGGTGGTCAACGTGTGGAACCTCTATTTTCCGTGAGTCGTTCTCTCAAGGGGAACAAGCTGCCTGAGCAAACAAAAACCCCGCTGGCTTGGTTGCAGGCGGGGTCAAATCGCTGAAGCGCGAGTGTATTTCCCGTCTTAGCGACCAGTACAAATACATTCATAAATCGAGTTCGTGTTCAGCATGTGTGAGCATTTTAGCAAATTGTTGACGCGTCATGGTAGTTGTCTGGCATTTGGGTTGTCGAAATGCCCACCGGGCATCACTTGCGCCAAGGGTACAGCTACATCATCAGGCGGCGTGGCTTTATGGATATTGCGTCAGTTCGGCCCCTGAGCACGGTAATTGACGATGCGACGCGCGCCGAGCTTGACGATTTGATGCACGCGCTTGACCTCGACGATTCAGATCTCTAATCGCCGCGAAATCATCTGGTGAACACGGCGTTGATCAAAATCCGGGCCGGTATCTGTCAACGTAACACTGCTACCGGGCATCGAAGCGGGCCTGAACGGAAGGCGTGAATCACCATAAGTAATCGCGGTGGAAGCCACGGCATTGTTGCGCAGATGCCACTAGACTTAGTCAGGTATGCCAGATCAACCGGACAAAATAGACCAGACGATCGACAGCGACAACGTCTTTTGCAGCCACTGCGGGATCGAAAACGCCAGGGGCGGCTATTCGTGCACCCGCTGTGGTGAGCGAATACTTGTTGTCACCGCTGACACCCCTTCACCGATGGGGCTGGTTTCGTGCGCCCGTTGCGGCGGTGCAAACTTCAACCGTGCGGTGCACTGCTGGGTATGCGGGACCGAGATGAACGATGAGGTTCGAATATCGCCAGCGATGCCGGTAGAGCCTGCCCCGAAGGCCCGTACACCAGAACAATATGAGCCTGAACTCAACCCCATATCGGTGCCGGCGCCCGCGCGCGAGCCGAAAGATGATCGGGCCGACCTGCGTGATCCTGCTGTCGATTCGATATCGGGTTCAGGACCCGGCACAAGCGTCGGTCCTGTGCCGGTTGCAAATGATGCGGCGATGTCGGAAGAACCGGAGACGAATACTTCGGGGATGAAGCGCGGCGAGGTTCCCCGGGATATAAAGCGGTGGAACTGGGCGGCATTTTTGATGGCCCCGATCTGGGGAATATTCTCAGGGGTGCCGATTGCGGCGCTGATGTTCGCCGTATATCTGCCGGTTTTTCCGAGTACGTTGCGATTTATGACCCTGATGGGTGCAAGCCTGTTTCTGGGGTTCCGTGGAAACGAACTGGCGTGGCGTGGCAAAAAATGGCGGTCGGTGAAGCACTTCAAGTCCGTTCAGCAGCGCTGGGTGGTCTGGAGCATCGGGCTGAACCTTGCCGGCCTGGTCTTGCTGATCTTCTTGACACGTCAAGCCGCAGAGGGCTAGTGGCCCGAGTTTTCGGGGTTCTCTGAATCGCCGTCTTACGGTCCGTCAGTTTCGGCGGGCGTAACTTCAGGGCCGTCGTAGCCCGGCCGTTCCACCCATCCCCATTTGCTGGCGTGCTGTTCAACGAGTCTCTTGAAGTGTGACTGGTAGTCGTCACTCCGCACCGGTGGGGTGGTCATTATGACAGCGGCTTCGTCATTGTCGGAGTAGTACCTGCGGCGCAAACCCACTTCCTGGAACCCGTACTTTCGGTACAGCTCGATCGCCACATCGTTGGATTGGCGGACTTCCAGCGTGATGACGCGGGAGTCGTTCTCGACGGCCTGTTCAATTCCGCTGACGAGGAGGAGTTCGCCGATGCCTTTGCCACGCTCGACCTCACGCAGTCCAATGATTATCACATGGGCTTCATCGACTACGAACCAGAGGCCGGCAAAACCAGCGATGTAATCGGGGGGTAACTTTGGTCGGTTTACGTAATCGAGCAGATACCTGTCGACCTTGCGCTTCAGTCGTGCCGTAAAGCGGTCGTCCTCTTTTTCGGCCCTGGTCGCGATCGCGAACCTCGGCCCCAGCTGTCGGTCGTCGGGATGCCATTCGCGGACGGCAGCCAGGTAGAGCCCGTTTTGGCGAGTGAGGTCACGTGAAATGCGGGTGGTGGGCGTCATGCCGGGAAACGCCTCTCTCTCGATACTCTCGAGCATCACGGAATCGGCCAATGTCGCGCGTCGTACCGAGTATTCGTTACGGGTAAGACTCATCAACGTTCCTTGAAAACGGGAGGGGTCGGATTCATCTTTAATTATCCCCGCTTCGAGATCAGCGAACGCTCCTTCGATTTTGTTTCCGGGATCTGACAGTGTCATGGGCTCGGGCTGTCGCGCCGTTCAGTGGAACAACGAGTTGATCAGAACTACGAATGCTGATGATAGTAGATCGCACCGAGTTTATCGCGAATTGGCTTCAACGCTGCACAGTGAGAAAAAATCGCGTTTGAATCGGTGCGCACATGCTTGTGCGGTGCGCGATGCTTATTAGCTGTAATTGGACAACGCGGGGAATTCGTCACGGCTACCATCCAGATTGCACCGGTAGGCAAAGCTGCCGGCACATCGTCACGACCTGTCGAGGGATCGAAACCAGCAGGTGTATACCTTCGCATCACGCGAATGGCGCTGCGTTACAAGGGTCGGTTGGCGATTGGACTCATCGCCATTTTCCTGGCCTCCGGTTTCCAGCTTGCGATTCCCATCCTGATTGGCAATGCGGTCGATACTGCAACCAACCTGGCCGGTGACGCCGATGCGCGCGCAAAGAATGCGCTGATCCTCACAGCGGTGCTCCTGTTGCTCGCGTCTATCGGACGCGGTCTCGCGGCGATGATCCAGAACTACATGGGCGAATCGGTCGGTCAGCACATCGGGTATGAACTGCGTATGTTGTACTACGAAAAGCTGCAGCGGTTATCGTTCAGTTACCACGCTGGCGTGCACACGTGTTGACGTGATTCACGCTCAGGCGAAGTTTTAAGTGGCGGATATTGTCATTCTGAACTTGATTCAGTATCTATCTGGTGTGCGACCACTACTCATGTAAACAGCGAGGCGATATTCGCGAAGAATCTTGGTTCGCGCTACATTCAAAGGAGATGCTGAATCAAGCTCAGAATAACTGTAGTCTCGTAACTTTCCTCGAATTTTTAATTTCGAGAATGGTATCGATTGCGGCGTCACCAGGTCGGGATAAGGAAGCGGGGCAAGCTGCTAAAGCAGGGTTCCCTGGCCTGCCGGGACGTCGAGCCTGGGCTTGATGCCGATGTGCTCGAAGCCTTCTTGCGTGGTGCGGCGGCCCTGCGGCGTTCGGACGATGAAGCCGATCTTCAGCAGGAACGGCTCAACAACGTCTTCAAGGGTCTGTTGGTCTTCGTTAATGGTCGCGGCCAGCGCCTGAATACCAGCCGGCCCGCCCTGGTAGTTCTTCGAGAGGGTCGTCAGGTACAGGCGGTCGAGCCGGTCGAGGCCAAGCGCGTCGACACCTTCGATCCCCAGTGCTTCGGAGGCAACGGACTTGTTGACCGCCCCGGTGTGCCTGACCTCCGAAAAATCCCTTACCCGGCGTAAGAGGCGGTTCGATATCCGTGGCGTACCGCGCGAGCGCTTTGCGATTTCCAGGGCACCTTTGCTGTCGATGTCAACTTCGAGAATTCTGGCTGAGCGGGTCACAACTTTTGCCAGGTCTTCGATCGAATAGAAGTCGAGGTGGTAGGCGAGACCGAACCGTTCGCGGAGGGGTGCGCTGAGCATGCCGGCGCGGGTTGTTGAGCCGATCAGCGTGAACGGTTGCAGGGGCAAGTTGATGCTCTTGGCGAAGGCGCCGGAGCCGGTCATGAAGTCGACCCTGAAGTCTTCCATTGCCGAGTAGAGGTACTCCTCGACCGCGTGTGAAAGCCGGTGAATTTCGTCGATGAACAGGACGTCGCCGGTCTTTAGATTTGAAAGCAGCCCCACGACATCAGCCGGACGTTCCAGTGCGGGGCCTGATGTGTGGACGAGGGTGGAGTCGAGCTCGCGGGCGATGATGTGGGCGATGGTGGTCTTGCCGAGGCCGGGCGGGCCGTGGAACAGGGCATGGTCGAGGGTGTCGCCGCGTTTCCTGGCAGCCAGTACCGCAATCGAAATACTGTTGACGACCTCTTTCTGGCCGACGTAATCGCGAAAATGGCGGGGGCGCAGATCGCGGGCCATGCGCTGTTCAACGTCAGTAGAATCTGGAGGATTTTCGGCGAGTTGTTGTGCGCGCTCCTCCAGCGCCTGCTCTCCGGCGATGATCTCGGCCTCACTCCCGGAATCACCGGGTCCGCGGTCAGGGGGAGTCGCCTGGACTATCCGTTCGCGTCCGTTTTCATCTGATTTTTCTTGTTCATCGGGTCCTGCAGCCAACTGTCAATTACTCCTGTTGAGAGACCTGTGCCCTGAAAACTTCTCGCATGAGCGCCTGTAGATCGTCGATCACTTCCGGGGCGCGGCGAATAACATCTTCAACCTTGTCTCGCGCCTCTGTTGGCCGGTACCCGAGAGTGACGAGCGCATCGACCGCTTCCGAGCGTGCATCGACCGGGGGCTGGGTATGGCCCTGTTCTGAAATGCCGGCGTCCTGGAGCAGCGCGGTGGCGGCCACTTTGCCACGCAGCGTTGCGACGATCTTCTGGGCGGCCCGGCTGCCGATTCCGGGTAGTCGCTGGAGTGCGCCCAAATCCTCGGTCTCGATGGCCGAGGCAATGGTTGAAACCGGGAAGACAAGCGAGGCCGCGGCCTTGGCGGGGCCTATGCCTTCGACCTGGATGAGTTGTTCGAAAAATTCTTTTTCGCTGGGGTGGCGAAAGCCTACGAGCATCGGCTTCGGTTGCCGCTCTGTTACGTGGTAGTAGATTTCGAGTTCGACCTCCGACCCGGCGCCGATGCCGTCGTTGGCCAGCGACTGGTAGACATAGGTCGGCAGGCTGACCTCGTATCCGACGCCGCCGGCAACGACCACCGCTTTCGCAGGGTCGCGGGTGATATTGCGGATGGTTCCTGTCAGGTAGTTGATCAATTTCGGTTACCTGGCTGCCTCTATGGCCTCGACCGCCGGGCTATCGGCCATGATCGCATGACAGATGGCGATGGAGAAGGCGTCGGCCACATGTTCGTTTTTTGCGGCGTCGGGGTTTTTCAGGTGTGCGGCCACGGCCTGCTTGATCTGGTCTTTATCGGCCCTGCCCGAGCCTGTCACGATGTTCTTTGCCCGGGTCGGCTGGTAGTTGAACACGGGGAGTTGAGCTTCGCCGGCTGCCATAACGACGACGCCCCTCGCATGACCCAGCAGGATGGCAGTTTTTACGAATCGGGCGTGCGAGTGGAGATCTTCGATGGCTACCGCGTCGGGATTGAACTCCTGAATCACGTCCCGAATCACTGAGTAGATCTTAAAGAGGCGTTCCTCCATCGGCACACCTGACTTGGTGCGGACGACCCCGCCTTCGACGGCCCGGTACTCGCGATCTACGATGTCGATCACACCGTAACCGGTGTTGGTGAGTCCGGGGTCGATTCCGAGTATTCGCAATTGGGAGGTCCGTTCTTCGGGTACGGCTGGGCGTTACAGAATATAAGAGCGAATCCAGTTGCGGAGTCTAGTCTTATCCCCGCCTGATCTCGAAGCAGACATGACTTTCACGGGGTGATCGATATTACCTTACCGGTGTATTGTTACGAATCGAATTTCGGCGCCCCGATCAAAGCGCTTACAAGTTATTCAAAAAGGGTTCGGATATGCAGCCGTTCTACAACGAACAGCAGACCATGTTGGCGACGACCGTGCGGGAGTTTGCGACCGAGAATCTGGCACCCCTGGCCGACGAAGTTGACACCCTCGCGGAGTTCCCGATCGACCAGTTCCGGGGGCTCGCCGGGCTGGGCCTTACCGGCATGACGGTTCCGGAGGAGTTCGGTGGTTCGGGCGGTGGGTATCGAGACTTCATGGTGGTGCTGGAAGAGGTTGCGGCTGCCTGCGGTTCGACGAGCACGGTGCTGATCACCCACGTTTCACTGGGATCGCAAACTATCAATCACGGCGGTTCGGACGAGCAGCGCCAGAGATGGCTTCCTGCGCTGGCCTCGGGCGAGAAGATCGCAGCGTTTGCTTTGACCGAGGCCAGGACTGGGTCGGATGCGCTTGCGCTTGAAACCACTTTGACCCGCGATAGCGATGAGTACGTGTTGAACGGTTCAAAGTTATTTTGCACGAACGGTGCGGTTGCGGACGTTTTTTCCGTTTTCACGAACCATGACAGGGCCGCCGGACACCGGGGGGTGACAGCAGTTGTGGTCGAGAAGGGGACTCCGGGCTTCACGATCAACCCGCAGCACGGCAAGATGGGCATGAAGGGCTGTGCGACGGCCGAGCTGGTGTTCGAGGATTGCCGCATACCGGTGGGCAATCGGCTTGGCGAAGAGGGTGAGGGTTACCGAATCGCTCTCAAGATTCTCGATTCGAGCAGGATCATGATCGCGGCCCAGTGCCTGGGTCTTGCGAAGGGTGCGTATGAGGCTGCGCTTTCGTATTCGAAGCAGCGTGAGACGTTCGGGCGGCCGATCGCCACCCGGCAGGCGATTCAATTCATGCTGGCCGATATGGCGATCGAGCTCGATGCAGCGCGTTTGCTGACGTGGCGGGCTGCAGCCCTGCACGACGAGGGGTTACCGCACGGAAAAGAGGCAGCCATGGCGAAGGTGTACGCGTCGGAAGCCGCGGGCCGGATCGCAAGCAAGGCGCTGCAGATTCACGGCGGCGTGGGTTATTTCAAGCCGTCGGTGGTCGAACGTATCTACCGGGACCAGCGGGTGACCGAAATTTACGAGGGGACGTCGGAGATCCAGCGGCTGGTGATTTCGAGGGCACTGATCGGGGAGCTTTAGGGTGCCATTGCCACGTTTCCTCCGGCAGGGTGGGGGTTGGCTGTATCGGTACGTCGAGCCGGTAGATGGATCCCGGATCGAGTCCGGGGTCGTGTGCGAAATTCCCTGCGAGATCGGCAGGCGTTGCGTGAACCGAGACGCATATGCCGCTGGTTGGCTTCCTCCTGCAGGGTGCCATTGGCGCGTTTCCTCCGGCACGGTGGGTGGTGGCTGAATCGGAACGTCGAGCCGGTGGGGTTGGGTGCGCGCTTGCACTTGTGCCCGATCACTTGTTCGACCCACACCCTAACCCTCTCCCTGCTAGGGAGAGGGGACTGGTTAGACGGCCCTCTAGACCAGCTGCGGTTCAGGCGTGAATCCGACGCATTCGGGCGTGTACTCCGTCAGGCGCTTCGCGGCGACCTGAACCGCCTCCGGGTTGGAGTCGACCAGTACGAACAGCCGATCGTTTCTGGCGGCCGCGACGCCGGTCGTTCCCGAACCAGCGAAGAAGTCCATCACCATGTCGCCGGGGTTCGAGTGGACTTTTACGATCCGCTCCAGAATCGCAAGCGGTTTCTGGGTCGGATAGCCCGTACGCTCTTTTCCGCTGGTCGGTACGATCGTCTGCCACCATACGTCGGTTGGAACCTTACCCCTGGCAGCTTTTTCTTTACCGACCAGACCCGGTGCCATGTACGGGATGCGGTCGATCGCGTTGGCATTGAACGTGTAGTTGGCGGGATCGATGGCATACCAGAAGATCGTGTCGTGTTTGGTGGGCCACTTTTTCTTTGAGCGCCCGCCGTAGTCGTACGACCAGATGATTTCGTTGATGAACGATTTGCGCCCGAACACCCGGTCGAGCAACACCTTGCAGTAGTGCGACTCGTGCTGATCGACATGAAGGAATATCGACCCGTTATTGGCCAGCACCCGGCGGGCCTCGTCGATTCGGGGAGCGAGAAAAGCCATGTAGTCTTCGAATGCATCGAGGTACGAAGTACTACCCTGTCGTTCTGTCCGATACCGGTTGCCGCCGAATCCGGTGCGGTCACCGCCCTCGTCGCGCACGGTTTTGAGGCGAGTGATCGACTGCTGGGTTCCTGTGTTGAAGGGAGGGTCGATGTAGATCAGGTCGACCGCGGCATTGGGAACTTCACGAAGGAAATCGAGGTTGTCGGCGAGATTTATCGAGTTCTTTTTCATGACAGGTTCTAAGTTAACACTGTCTCTAAAACATTAACAGCAGGTTGGTTCGCCGCCCATATTAGGATCGTTTTAGGTGAAAACGTTTGTATGACAGCGCTCTGATTCCGGGTTAGCTTCGATGGGTCAACGAATTAACAGGTGAACACGGGGAGACGAACGATTGGCCGATTTATACCAGGTGATTCTTGTTGCCAACAATGTGGGCCGACTTGCGAAGTTCTACCGTGACGCACTGGGGTTTGCGGTCACAAATCCCGAATCTGCCGGTGATCTGGCTAAAGAGGCCTGGGTCACGCTCGATTCTGGCAGCTGCCAGCTTGCGATTCATGGCGGTGGTGAGGTGCGCACGAGCGGTTCGGTGATTCTCTCGATCAGGGTCGACGACCTGGACTTTGCGGTGTTCGACCTGAAAGAAAAGGGCTTCGAAGTCGAACCGATTTACGAGGTGGCCCCCGGGGTGAGGTCGGCGAAATTGCGCGATCCCGAGGATAATAGGCTGTCGCTCGAACAGTTCAGCTAGTACAAGCCTTCTCAGCGCAATAGCCAACGCTCGATTTCCCGACCGGAATCTGCGGAGTGGAGGGCTCAGAAGTTTCCCTCGGCCGCTTCTTTCAGGATCTGCTTGTCCAGCGCCAAGTCCGCAACTGTCCGCTTCAGTCGTGCGTTCTCCTGTTCGAGTCTCTTGAGCCGTTTTGCCTGGTCGAGGTTGAGTCCGCCGTACTCGCGTCGCC
>Ga0209445_1001919_pt1 | contig 10838 bp, 8 predicted proteins | sample MarorgKNORR_S2LV_4_FD_188223 | JGI IMG/M metagenome (GOLD analysis project Ga0209445, IMG submission 188223) | Marine microbial communities from the Southern Atlantic Ocean, analyzing organic carbon cycling - NADW_A/KNORR_S2/LV (SPAdes) (version 2) | ecosystem: Environmental > Aquatic > Marine >...
CGATAAATGGATGGTCTGATCTTTCTGATGGAGATCGGAAGACGAGGCTCGCTAGGATGAGCTATGCAACCTTCCTCCTTGACCACGCTCGTGTCCGACCGGGAGTCATTCCATTCTACGACGACCGACCGAAAGGCTTATTCTGTGTTGGTATCGATGCTCTGCCCGCGCTCTATGCTTGGGCTATGGGTTATCCGGGATTTCAGCAACTCGACCTGCAGCCGTTGTCTCGGGTTGGACCGCTTACCCACATCGGTGGTGGGCAGCATGGGCGTGAACGACAGTTCAGTGGTGGGCCTACCATCGAGCTTCCTGATGGTAATGCGACACTCGCTCGCCTCCTTGTCCGGGCCATGATCCCCGACGCGCTTCCGGGGTCGACGCTGGAGGACTCAATCATGGCCCACCTCGATTACTCGCGGCTTGATCGGGATGACTCATCTGTGCGCATCAGGCTTAATAGCACGGTAGTCCGGGTCCAACACCGTGGAAGTCCAGAGAATGCATCAGAAGTCGAAGTGACGTATGTGGGTCGGGATGGGGCAGCGAGGACGGTTCACGCGAACCACGTGGTCATGGCATGCCACAACGACATGATCCCCTACATCTGCCCGGAGATGTCACCAGAGCAAAAGTCAGCGCTTGGCTACGGTGAACGCATGCCCATCGTGTACACCAACGTTTTAATACGGAACTGGACAGCGTTCACAAATCTAGGTGTCAGGAGTGTGACTTGTCCCGGTATGTATCACTCGAACTTCAGCCTCGGCCGTGCCCTAGAGATTGGAGACTACAACCCACCACGGTCGCCTGAAGACCCAATGGTTCTCCATATGACGCGCACACCCTGTGCGCCAGGTCTTCCCAAGAAGGAGCAGCATCGACGCGGTCGCCGGGATCTTCTGGAGACTACCTTCGAGACGTTCGAGCACAATATCAGGGATCAAATCGGTCGCTCGCTTTCTGGTGGAGGATTCGATCCTGCGCGGGATATCGAAGCGATCACGGTAAACCGTTGGCCTCATGGATATGCATACTCGTATGACACGTTGGACGACCCGATCGAATGGGCGTTGTTCGAGGACGACGACCGGCCCTGCGTCATTGGCCGTCAACGTTTCGGTCGTATCTCGATCGCGAACTCCGATGCGGCTGCGACGCCGCACACAGACGCGGCGATCGACGAAGGCTATCGGGCTGTTGGAGAACAACTGTTGACCAGGAGCAGGGCTGGAATCTGAACATTGATCCAGAAAAGAGTCACGAGCATAAGCCGAATCGTCTCCTGTGCCCTGAATCCCTTGCGGAATTGAGTGAAACCGAGGAAGAATGGGCGCGGCATAAATCCCTAATAAGAATGAGGAGGCACGGTAATGCTTCGTCGGATTACCCTTGTTTTAACTCTGTGTGGGTTGATGGCACCCGTTTTAGTGGCTCAGAACGCGCCTGTTAACACCAGAGTCTATATCTCGTTATACAACGTTAGATATGGAGACATTCCAGAGTACACTGCTTTTTACGAGGCTAATACGCGGCCGATTCTAGAAAGTATGGTAGCTGAGGGTACGATTACTGGATTCGGCATCCATATGCACCATACTGGAGGGGAATACACGATACGCCAGCGCCTTTCAGGCACTGACGACACGAATTTTGAGACTGCAGCGTTGGTTCTTAACACGCGGCTAATGGAGTCAAATCCGTCTGGGTTTGAGCGCCAAAACCGTATGATCCAAGCGCACACTGATGAGGTTTGGACGATTGGTCACCGCAATGTTCCAGAAGATACAGGTACTGTTCAGTACGTATACGAAGCACAGTTTCAGGTGAACCGTGCTGAGCTGCCGCGGTGGAGTCAGATATGGGAAGACGATATGTACCCGGTGCTCGAACGTGCTATAGCCGATGACCTTCTTGCAGGCTATGTAGTTCTAGACCATAACACTGGTGGGCGCTTCAACTGGAAGATTCTGTGGCTCAGCGAAACATGGGATAGCATAGATGATTTCGAAGCTGCTTTCTTTGGCGCAGCACCGATGGACCACCCCATGTGGTCGATGTACACATCGCATAGGGATGAACTCTGGCAGGCCTTACCTCCCGCTAATTAAGTGCCCATTCCCGTGTATGCGTGAGAGTTTTTCGCGCATACACGGGAATGGTTCGGGTACGACTAGGCTTGCTCTTCGGTGTCGGTGATCCCATCGTCGCGATCCGTCCCAGCCCATAATCTGGAGCCAGCTTTATGAGCCGCACTGCCACGTTCTTTGCAGCCACGCTGCTTCTTACCTTGCCTGTTCAACTGGATGGACAGTCATCATGGAACGAATTAGCCGATCTGTTCGGTGAATGGCGCGAGTTCGAGAGTCCGGAATTCATCAACGGGCTACCCGACTACACCGCCACAGCTATGGCTCGGCAACAACAGGAGCTCGGAGCGTGGAAAGAGCGACTGTGGGCATTCGATATAGAGAGTTGGTCGGCGGAACAGCAGATCGACTGGCATCTCGTCCGTGCGGAAATGAACGGACTGGATTTTGATCATAAGGTTCGAAGGCCATGGGCTCGTGATCCCGCGTTCTATGCAAACATGTATCTGTCCGAGAGCGACGTGCCCGCACATGAGGGTCCGGTCGCCCACGGCTGGATTGATACATGGATCTACGAATACCCACTTTCAGGGGATGACGCGGCTGAGTTGGCACAACGCTTCGGTACGATACCAGGGTTACTCGAGCAAGCTCGGGAAAACCTAGCAGGCAGTAATGCGCGTGATTTGTGGGAGGCGGGGATTCGCTCATTTCGTGGTCAGGCTGCAGACCTAAGAGCGTATGGCGAACAGGTTGCGGGTACGAGCGATGTGCTAGATCGCTCTCTAGTCAACGCAGCCCAGGCATCAGACGAATTCGCCGATTGGGTCGCGTCGGAGCTTCCGGGAAAGACAGGTCGGTCTGGTGTGGGCAGCGATGCATACACGTGGTACATGCACAACGTCCACTTATCTCCATTTTCATGGGAAGAACAAGTCACCCTGATGAGGCGGGAACTTGCCCGCTCGCACTCCTCGCTTCGACTGGAGGAGAACCGTAACCGGCATCTTCCTGAACTCGAACGTATTCAAGGCCCGGCAGAGTACGATCGCCGACTCAACGAATCTGTAGATCTCTATATGGCGTTCCTCGAGCGGGAGGAAATCGAAACCATCGAAGACTGGACGGATGCTGCCTTACGCGCCGTCAACGGTTCTTTCACGCCTGCTGAGCCGGAAGAGATTCGGAACTTCTTCCAGGAGGTCATCTATCGAGATCCGGATGCCTTTCGCCCGCATATGCACCACTGGATCGAACTCGCGCGCATGAGAGAAGCCCCACATCAGAGCCCTATTCGAGCGACACCGTCTCTCTCGAATATCTATGACCATCGCTCCGAGGGTCTCGCTACCGGTGTTGAGGAAATGTTCATGCACTTGGGTTTGCTGGATGAAAATTCACCACGGGCTCGTGAATTAGTCTGGATCATGCTGGCTCAGAGAGCTGCTCGAGCAACATCGGGTTTGATGCTGCATGGCCACGAGTTTGTGATGGAAGAAGCTGTTGATTTTGCGGGCAAGTGGACTCCACGTGGCTGGCTGCCAGATGGTGACCTAGTGCGTGGTGAACAGCATCTTTACCTCCGCCAGCCTGGCTACGGTACGAGTTATGTGGCAGGGAAGATTCAGATCGAACAATTATTGGCAGAGGAAGCGCTACAGAATGGAGATGACTTTACCATCAGGCGCTTTTTTGATGATTTCTACTCGGCTGGTGTGATCCCCACCGTACTTGTGCATTGGGAGATGACCGGAGAGAAGCACCCGATCCTAGATATTGGTGGTGTTCAGGAGGCGCCCTGGCGATAGATAGATATAGGAGCAGAGGATGCAGGAGGTCAGGATAGGCAAGTATACCGTTGGAACGGTGGCAGCCTACACGCTCTAGCGGTAATCTGACCTCCCCGTCGCCGCACAGGAGGATCAATCATGACGAGGCGCTCCGCATTTTATTCTTTCGCTGTCCTGCTTGCGTTCGCACTCGCAGGGGTCTTACCCGTCTCGCTAGTGGGCCAGGGTACGATCGCCATCGTTGGTGCAACAATCATCGATGGAAACGGTGGCCCACCACTCGTGAACGGAACCATCGTTCTGACCGGAAACCGGATCAGTACAGTGGGACCAGCTGGCAACGTCGATGTTCCGAACGGTGCCCAGGTGATTGATGGTACGGGAAAGTTTGTTACGCCGGGCTTCATCGACAGTAACGTGCACCTCTCCCTCTATGGGGCAGGTGAGACGATTCTCCGCTACGAGTCGCGCAATGCTGATCTAACGCTTGAGTCGGCTCAGCTTGAGCTCAAGCATGGATTCACTACGGTCCGGGACAGTTATGGATCTCTCTTACCGCTCATCGAAGTACGAGATGCGATCAAGAGAGGTGAGGTGGTCGGCCCTCGAATGCTTGTGGCCGGTAACATCGTAGGGTGGGGTGGCCCGTATTCGATCACCTTTTCGCTCGTTCGTGAGACGGGCCTCACGCTGTTTCAAGAGCAGTTCAATGACTTCATCACGCAGGGCTCCGGAGAGGAGTGGATGCATATGGAGCCGGAGGATCTCCGTGTAGCGGTGAACGCGTATCTCGATAAGGGTCCGGACTTCATCAAGTTCGGTGGTACGAGCCATTTCTCGAATCCGATTATGATCGGATTCAGCCCTCGAGCCCAAGAGGTCATGGTCGAGGAGACACACAAGCGGGGACTGGTGGCTGAGACACACTCGACAAGCCCAGAAGGTCTGCGGATTTCGGTCGAGTCAGGCATCGATCTCATTCAACACCCGGAGGTACTACCCAGCGTCATATCCGATGCTCTGGCCGAGGAGATTGAACGACGGGGTACCATCTGTGCCATGCTTTCCAACACGATCACAGGTGAGCCATGGGCGGAGCATCTGAAGGAGCAGGCGGACCGAGAGGAAAACGAAGACGAACAGGCAGAGGACGTCACGGAGGAGCGGATAAAAACCTCTGCTGAGTTGCGAGCTGAAGCGCGGCAGAGAGGTGAAGGTATCGAGATTCGTCGAAAGAACGCCGAAAAACTCATCAAGTCTGGGTGTGTGACAACGATCGGTACCGACAACTACCTCGGCTCAGCGCCTGAATTCCGGCGCAACCCCAAGAAGGCGCTTAACCAATCTTTCGGAACGGGGAGCCTGCTTGCGACCGAGGGGCTGGTAGAGTTGGGGATGACCCCTATGGAGGCCATCGTGGCCGTAACCAAGAATGGTGCGTTGGCGTGCCTCATGCTTGATGAATTGGGTACGCTCGAGAATGGCAAGCTCGCGGATGTGCTAATTCTGGGTGCGGATCCGCTTGCAGACATCCGCAACATTCGTGTATTGGATACCGTAATTCGGGACGGGAAGATCGTTGATCTTGATGCACTGCCAAATCAAAGAATCTTTTCAAGTCCGGCCGATACCTTAGAGCATCCAGGGCACGAAGAGCTGCAGAGATACTAGTTGCTTGGAAGCAGGGTCATTTAAAAAAGCCCATGAGAATATTTAAGCATCAACAATGGCATATACTGGTATTAGGTGGGTTGTTATTCCTCCTCTACTCTTATCTGGAAGCAGATCGAACTGTTCTCAATGGTGAGTTATGGGGAATCAGTACCCTTGCTTGGGCCAATTTTGCGATTTTGGCGCCTGTCATTCATCAATGTTACGTGCTTGTTTGCTGGCGGTCTGAACTGCATTACCGAGGACTCTCGAGGCTGTTTGGCAAAAATGGCTTCCAGGTCTATAAAACAGGTTTTGCAATCCTCGGACTTTCTCGACCTGTACTGATCATCCTACTTGCGATCTCGGGCAGGATGACATTGAACATCGACCCCACTTTTTCCTATTTGCTATCAGCAGTATTCCTGATTCCATCCGTTTATTTGTTCTATTCAGTAAAGAAATATTTCGGCTTCGACCGGGCTTTCGGGATAGATCATTTTTATCCAGAAGAATACAGGCTAAAACCGTTCGTAGATCAGGGGATTTTCAAGTACACTCGCAACGGTATGTATACGTTTGGATTCTTCCTGGGATGGGTTCCGGGATTCCTGTTCCAATCAAAGGCAGCTCTATCGATAGCGTTATTCAGTCATCTCTATATCTGGGTGCACTACTATTTCACTGAGCGACCAGACATGAGGATTATTTATCGAGATGTATGAGAATGAGTTTGTTCGGCTGCATTTATTATGGTCTCCCGATCGTTTCAGCTGGTAGCAGCGTTACGATCACCACTCGATCTTCGTTCAGATAACGTCGTGCATCTTCTTGGATCGATTCGATGGTGACGGCATCGATGGTTGTTGTATCGAGCAGGAAACGGGGGTCCTGACCCGACGCCTTAGCCCCAATGAGTTGGGCTGCCCAGTAGGGATTCAACCGCACATTTGTCTCGCGTGCGCGTCGCTCTCCCTCGACCACTTTATCGACGTCCTCTTGGCTTGGCCCCTCGACCTGTAGTTTGCGGAGCTCCTCAAATACTACACCGCGCAACTCCTCGGAACGTAGTGGATCCGATCCGAATGCAACTGTAACAGTATAGCTCTCTTCTGGGATCTGCTCGTAGCCTCCAGTCACCCCCACACCGTAAGTGCCACCAAGATCCTCCCGCATCCGTTCTCTCAGTCGTATCTCTAGGGCCTGGGCCATCACGCGCATTCCCACGCGGTTTTGAGCCGTATAATCAAACGGGCCGCTGAAGGCCATGATCGTTTGGCTCTGTGGCTCGACCCCCGCACGCACGGTCTTCTGAATATGTGCGTCTGGTGGGTCGATATCTAAGTCCACGTGACTATCTACTCTCTCTATTCTGGGTAGTGAGCCCAAGTACTGTTCGGCTAGCGGACGCATGATGTCTAAGTCGATGGCTCCCACGAACACGAATGTGAAGTCGCTCGCATCGGCGAAACGCTCCCTGTAGAAATCGACCCCGGTTTCTAGGTCGATTTCGTCCAGAATGGCTACTGAAAGTGGGCGGGATCTTGGATGTCCTTGGGCCATGGTCACGCTGAAGGTGTCTGCGAATGCCGCCATCGGGTTCGATCCGAGATTTTCCAGGACTGCCCGGCCCTGAGCCATGAATGCTTGGAAAGCCGTTTCATCTTGGCGTGGCGACGTGAAATAGAGCCAAACCAGCTGGAGCATCGTTTCAAGGTCCTCGGGAGATGCAGAGCCACTCATACCTTCGGTGTTCTGGTCAATGGATGGGGACACCTGGACCGCCTTGCCTGCAAGCGCCTTCTGGAGATCGATCGTTGAGAAAGCTCCTACGCCACCTTGCTGGACCAGCCCCGCAGCAATCACTGCTGACTGATGATCCTCCAAGCTCGAATTGGACCAGCCGCCGGGACTTGTCGCCTGCAGGGCAATCTCATCTTCTTTGAAGTCCGTCGGTTTCAGCCAAACGGTGACCCCGTTCGATAGAGTCCAGACCGTCATGTTCAGTTCGTCGATCACACTTTCGGAAAGGATTGATCCGGGTTCAGGGGGTTCGGGCACAAGTGGCTCGTCGAGCGTGGTGTCCACATATGGTTCGATTTCCATGCTGGTCACGCCGGCAAAGACCTGCTCGAAGTCGGTCTGAGAAGGAGTGGTCAGTCCGGGCTTATCAATAGCGTTGGCAAGCACGACACGGTTGGCCTGGTCCAGGTTGGCTCGCGCTGCCTCGTTCACAAGATCCAAGTCGATGGTCTGCATCAGCGCCTGTGCGGCCATGTACTCAAATTCGATACCCGGAATGGCATTGCCCTGCAGGAAATGGTTGATGTACTCGCTGGCAAACTGAAGAGACTCCTGGTTCTCACGGTCGTTGAAAGTCAGCTCTAGTCCTCGAACCAGATCAAGCTTTTGACGCTCCAACTCACCATCCGTGAAGCCGTGACGAGCCGCTCGTTCCGCCTCGACGAAAAGAGCTTCGAGGCCTCGTGCGTGTCCGTCTTCCTGAACCAATGCCAAGATCTGGAAGGCGCTCTTCGCACGGACGAACTCCCCCTGTCCGGAAAACGCAGCCACGAACGGTGGATCGGCCTGCTGCGTAAGCTCCTGAAGCCGGTTGTTCATCATGCTGCTCACGAGCACATCAACCAAGGCCTGGCGATAGCCCCCGACAGTTGTCACTTCCTGGGGGTCCTGCAACGCGAGAACTCCGACCTGGGAGCCCGTAGCTTCGGGGTCTGAGGCAATCGCATAATAGGTTTCGGCGTGATCGGGAACGTCAAAGTAGGGCCGTTCCAACGGCGTTTCCGGTACCGGCATCCGGTTGAAGTGTGTCTGGATCAGCTGCTCGATTTCTTCAGGATCGAAGTCACCGACCGCTACCACCGCCATGAGGTCGGCCCGGTACCACGTGTTGTAGAACCGGGTGAGTTCCTCGTGGGGGAAGTTCTGCAAGACCTCCACCTTCCCTATGGGGAGGCGTTCCGCGTAGCGCGAGTCGGTGAACATGATCGGGAACTGTTGGTCCTGAATGCGTGCGCCGGCTCCACGCCCTAGACGCCATTCCTCGATGACTACACCCCGTTCCTTATCGATCTCTTCGGGCTCAAAACTCACCTGGTGGGCCCAGTCTTCGAGGATCTGGAATCCGGTGGCGACCGGCCCCGGATCCTCTGTCGGTACTTGGAGCATATAAACGGTCTCATCGAAGCTCGTATAGGCGTTGACCGAGGGTCCGAATGCCATGCCGATCGATTCGAGGTAATCAACGAGTTCCTGCTTCTCGAAGTTTTCAGTGCCATTGAACGCCATGTGCTCGACGAGGTGAGCAAGACCGAGCTGGGTGTCGTCCTCCAGGACCGATCCGGCATTCACTACAAGCCGGAGTTCGGCGCGATTTTCAGGCTGACTGTTTTGCCGGATGTAGTAGCGCAGCCCGTTCTCGAGTTCGCCCACAGTGACGTCTGGGTCCATCGGTAGTGGGGACCCCATGGGGATCTGAGCATTAGCACTCAAAGGCAGCGAAAAGATGAGTGCAAGCAGGGGCACGAACACAGAACGGGGTGGGAGCATACGGATCTCCAGTAGTTTGGGGCGAGGCAGGCGAGAAGAGTGCGCTGACTCGGTCTAGGATGCGATCACCTGTGGTATCACGCCACCCAACACGGATCGCTCTAGTTGATCCATGTTATAGAAATTAAATTGCTTGAGTCATTTCATATTCTAGAGAGGAGTCTGACATGAAGTTCATGGTTACATGGATAATCCCAGATGGAGAAGCTCGACATGATACATTGAAAATATTCAGTGATATGACGGCTGAGCAGGATCAGGAAATGATGGGAGATTCAGTCACACTTATCGGTCGGTGGCATGAGGTAGTTTCATCTGCAGGTGTAGCCATATTTGAGTCGGACAGTGTAGCTGCGGTTAGTAACTATCTCTTAAATTGGAACCAAGTTTGCGATTGTGATGTGACACCAGTTCTGGATGACGAAGAAGCCCGAGCACTGGGCCGATCCCAGAGCTGATTAGGTTGTGAATTAGGTTACGCATAGGACACAAATCACCACACCATTTAAAGGTTAATTATGTCTCTACCAATGTTGGGCAAATATCTCTATACCGTTCCCTTTGTGTGGTTTGGGATCCAGCACTTTACAAATGCTGCTGCGCTGGCGGGTATGGTTCCGATCCCAGGTGGCGCTTTATGGGTTTATCTGACGGGTCTGTGCCTTTTGGCAGCGTCAGTAAGTGTCTACACAGGAAAACATACGGCTTTGGCGATGAAACTCCTTGGGCTGCTACTGCTGATTATCGTGGTCACCATACACGTGCCTGCGATCATGGGTGGTGGTGCCGCCTCATGGATGACTCCCATGGTTCATACTACGGGCTTGGCTGGTGGTGCTTTTGTATTGGCCGGGGTACACGAAGGGAGTTGATGGTTTCTGTCCCGGTTGATGAAAATGGCCAGGAGTCCTGATACGTCCACGAAGAGATTGATGAGGATTACCGGCCCAAGCTTGGTCTTGGCTGCGTTCTTTGCAGTACTAGGGTCACCGGCATCGCCTCAATCCACGGAGGATCTGTCAGCGCTCATGCCACCACTCGGGTGGCGCTCGATTGGTCCAGACCGTGGTGGGCGCTCTATCGCTGTAGCCGGGCACAGCGAACGCCCCTTTGAGTATTATTTCGGGGCGACGGGCGGAGGGCTCTTCAAGACGACGGACGGCGGCTCATCTTGGCTTCCGGTAACCGATGGTCAGATCGGGAGCGCCTCAGTCGGTGCGGTGACGATCGCAGAGTCGGATCCGGACATCGTCTATATCGGGATGGGTGAAGTGCAACTCCGCGCTAACGTGCTCCAGGGTGATGGGGTATACCGTACCAACGATGGTGGACAGACCTGGCACCATCTCGGGCTGGAGGATACGCATGCGATTGGGCGTATTCGGGTGCACCCGACTGATCCGGAGCGGGCGTACGTTGCTGCGCTCGGCCACCCGTTCGGGCCGAGTGCAGACCGTGGCGTATTCCGAACCACCGATGGCGGTGCGACCTGGGAGAAGATCCTCTTCCGTGATGATCGTACCGGTGCGGTCGATCTCGTTATGGATCCAGATGACCCCAACGTTCTGTATGCGACCCTCTGGGAAGTGTATCGGAGACCGTGGCAACTCTGGAGCGGAGGATCTGGCTCAGGGATTTTCAAGACAACCGACGGTGGTGAGACCTGGTCCGAGTTGACCCATACACCTGGTTTCCCGTCTGGGGTGCTCGGGAAAATGACAGTCACCGTGTCCGGGGC
>Ga0209445_1001922_pt1 | contig 10832 bp, 10 predicted proteins | sample MarorgKNORR_S2LV_4_FD_188223 | JGI IMG/M metagenome (GOLD analysis project Ga0209445, IMG submission 188223) | Marine microbial communities from the Southern Atlantic Ocean, analyzing organic carbon cycling - NADW_A/KNORR_S2/LV (SPAdes) (version 2) | ecosystem: Environmental > Aquatic > Marine >...
GAAGCAGCAAAGGGTTCATCAGAAAGCCTCTGTCCTCTATGACATAAAGCAATTGAAATGTGATTGCAACGTTCCTCGAAAGGAGGGATGTGGACCACACTACCATAGTTGGGAAGACGGTAAATGACCGGAAAAGGTCCTTTTCCATGAGGAACGCAGTAATAAGCAAAAATTCGGTACCCTCCAAGACTCGTAAGTAGCAATCCGAACACCTTGCCTTCTGGAGTGGACCGAAGAGGGATTTCTGTGCATTCTGGTGCTGGTTCCACTCGAATGAGTTCCTGTTCCAATTGAAGCCAGTAGGAGCTGAAGTCATCAGGTTTCATGGTTCTCTCTTTATTTAGGAATCTGAAGTTTTCACCCCTTTATGTTTTCAACTGATTGTCAAAAAAGGTATCAATCACCTGGTCATGCACATGGAGATTTGCGTCATGTCCATGCCCATCATAAGCGTAAAGTTTCTTTTCAGGAGACTGAATTTTATCCATTAGAGGGTAGGCGGTTTCTGGAGGACATACATCATCCTGAAGTCCAATGTAGACGATGATAGGGCATTGAATGCGGTCAGCGAAATTGATGCAATCATAGTAATTCCAGGTCTTGACCATCGCATCCCGGTTTTGGGGATGCAGACGGAGGTAGTCGTTGATTTCTTCGTATGGATAGGTGCGTGTTAGATCGATAGCATCCACAACCCCAGTAAGGTAAGGTGCTCCTACAGATGCGGCCTTTACCTGAGGCCGTAAAGCAGCCGCCACCAGAGTCAAAGCACCTCCCTGACTGCTTCCCTGGATTCCTATCCGTTCAGAGTCTACTTCTGGTTGCTCTGTCAGGAAATCAATCACCCTGATTGCATCCAGATAAAATCCCTGATAAGCATAACTTTGACGATCCACGAGGTTGTGGGTCAACAGCCCTGGATATCCAGGGTTGAACTGCCGGTTGCTCCTCAATTTGCCTCGTGGAGCGGCCCCGAAGGTAGCATACCCCTGTTCTGCATGAGCCTTAGGAAGAGTGGGTTCACTGATGTATCCCGGATAGAAGACTCTTGCCGGAAGAGGTCGCGGTCTCAAACGGGGAAGGCAATACCATCCAAACACTCTTAAAGAGTTCAGGCTATCATAATGCACCTCAAACACTTCAACCTGTTCGGTTGAACGCATGCTATCCAGAGTAAGCGATGCATTGAGAGGGATTTTGTCGGAACGTTCAAGAAGCTCACCCCAGAATATGTCAAAATCATCAGGTTTGATCACCTGAGTTCCGTATTTAGAAGGGGCACGTTGAGTCACGAAGCTTTTTCAGAAAATTTGTGTGAAATTCATTTAAGGAAACTTTTATGCTCGTTTGTCAATAAAGCCTTAGTCAACCAAGAACCTGCAAGAGTCGTTCGAGTACAATTTCAGATTCCCCATCTATTACGGTCATTGGATTCAGCAGCAAAGCATTCCCGTTTTCTGAAGGAGCTACTGCCACTCTTGGTTCCCCCTTCATCAGAGCATCAATCACTTCTTCTTTTGGCACTTCAACGGGTAATTCAACCCGTGTTCTAGGAACAGGCTGTCCTGCTTCATTGGGGTAATCCCGCTGGGCAAGGATCCCTTTCTTTCCATCAAGACCGCTGATCCAAAATTGAACCCGTTTTTCATAAGTTTGAAGCAGACTTTCATGATCGAGGTTTAGGTAACGTTCCACTGCGGCAAGTAGCCCCATCATTTCCTCCTTGCCCACCTTCATTGGTCTCCCCACCCCATGGTAGGGAGCTCCGTAACCCCGAATTCGTTCAATCAGATCCTTACTCCCGAGAATAAGCCCTGAGGCCTGTGGACCGGCCAGATCCTTCCCTCCACTGAAGATCACAAGATCAGCTCCTTGCTGAGTGAAATTCCATAGATTTGAAACCGGAGGAAGTTGAGCGGCAGCATCCACGATTACCGGAACCTTATGCTTGCCTGCAGATCGAATCACGTCTTTCAGTGACAATTCGGAAGGATCGTTCATCGCCCCTTGAAACCAAAAAATTGCAACGGTTGCAGGACTGACCGCTCGTTCCAGATCTTCGATTTGAGTTCCTTCATTACTGCCTATTTCCACCATTTTGGCTCCGGCCTCTTGAACCGCATAATCATATGAATTACGATGCATCTTCTGCACAATTACTTCGTTTGGAACTCCATTCAATTTGGAGAAATCCTCATATGCATCAGCAGTATGCCTGGAAATGCAGGCCGCAGTTGCAAGCAGTAACCCTGAAGCTGCACCACAACTTACATAGGCCGCTTCGTTGTGTGTCAATTCTGCGAGGCGTTCCCCAACACTCAATTGCAGTTGATGAAGATCCACAAACGAACCTGCCGCTTGATCCATGGCCTTTCGAACTTCCTCAGGCATGAGCGATCCGCCAAACATGGTCAAGGTTGCTTGGGCATTGATGATGGGTCGGATGCCAAGCGAGTCGTAAGACGAAGTCATGTTTTATATTTCAGTGGATGCATGATGGTGGATGACTTTTTATCAATGTCGACCTTGAAGCAGTCCGACAGCATAAAATTCATATGAAGCCGCTTCATCAGGAAAATCCACCACATGGACTGTGAAGCGTGCCGGAACTCCATTTTCCGGACATTGTTCCTTGAAAAAATTTCGATACGCTTTCGCATATTCCGCACGCACCCTTTCTTGCTCTCGACGATATCCTGCAGGATCTGAAAGAGGGCTGGGCGTTTTGGGCTGTGCACCGAATGCATGGATTTCAATGAAGTCAATCTCCCCAATCGACTGACACAGTTCGGCTTCCTGCAACCACTGCTCCCAACAGCGAAATACCAATGGAACTTCGATCGAGGGTTCCATGCTGGTTACCGTGTCCAGATTCAAAATCCCTGTGGCTGAATGGCCACCTGTCAATCCTGAAAAATGAATCCTAAGGTCTCCATCCATCTGCTCCTCTACTACCATCGCAGACAGGACAGGAGCCTCTCCTTCAAAGTAATAAGTCAGTTTTCCACGTTTTTTGATGTTGAACGGCATAAGCCTTTAATTTAAGTTTTTTCCCTACTCCTGATCTGAGTTAATCGCTTGATGAAACTCATAGTTATCAATAATTTTTATCTTTTTGATTCATTTAAGAGATAGGATGCTAGTTCTTGACGGCGCCTGAAAGCAGGCCGCTCATGATGTATTTCTGAAAAAAGAGAGCAAATAATACCGGTGGGATGACTGAAAGTACTCCGGCTGCAATGATAGTAACATAATTGATATCCCCAACCATGGTGGCAAACATAGCTGCAACCACAGTACTGGTAAAGGATTTTTCGGTTTCTGTAATCAGTAGCGCAAACAGGAATTCTCCCCAGGAAAGTAAAAATGCCAGAATTCCAGTGGTCACTAAACCAGGGAGGGATAATGGTAAAATAATCTTGTTGAGGACTTGAAAACGACTGCAGCCATCAATTCTTCCAGCATCCTCTAATTCAGATGGAATGGTTTTGAAATAAGCCTGAAGAAGCCAAATGACATAGGGTAAAACAAATGACATGTTGATGAATATAAGCGTGATTAACCTGTCATTCATTCCCATCTTTTTAGCAAACAATACGATTGGAATTGCAAGCGCCAGAGCAGGTACCAACCTGACCACTAGAATGGAGAACAAAAGGAAATATTTTCCTTTAAAATCCATCCTTGCAATGGGATAGGCAGCATAAGCTCCAAACAGGACACTAAAAAAAGAAACACTTAAAGCAATGATCAAACTATTTAAGAAGGATCTTAAATATATCCTTGCCTGATAAGACGAACTCTTTCCGTAGACAGAAACATAAGATTCATCATATATAGCTCCCATGAATATCTCACGGTAACTCTCCGCGCTGACTGGATTCGGGAACCATACAGGAGGTACCTTAAAGAGCTGGTTTTCCATCTGGAAACTGGAACTGACTAACCAGAGGAAGGGCCCGATAAACACGGTGAGGAAAACCGCGGATGCGAGATAAATCAGAATATAACGCTTTAATTTATTTCGCTTCACTGCCGTTCACCTCGATCAAGAAATGAGTAAAAAAAGATTGCGAGAAAAAGTGTGATCAATCCCAAAATCATCGCCAGCGCACTTCCTGAACCAAAATCCAGTTTCTTAAATGTATTGATATAAATGTTCCATCCTAGAACCGCAGTCGATCTACCCGGTCCTCCTGAGGTTAAGACATAAATCAGGTCGAAGACTTTGAGGGCGAAAATCGTTTCGAATATCAATACCACCGTCAAGGTTGGCCTGAGTAAAGGCAATGTAATGTTTAATGTTCTTTGCCATGCACTAGCTCCCTCAACCATTGCTGCTTCATGAAGAGTTTTGGATACCGTCTGCAATCCTGCAAGTATCAACAGTGTTGCTAAGGGTATGTTCTTCCAGGAATAGGCAATGACGACCCAAATCATTGCACTGGGCATGCTGCTTAACCAGGCGACGTATTCGTCTATCAGGCCCCCCATGGAAAATAAAGCATTCATGACACCAAATGTAGGATGCAGCAACCACTTCCATAACAAGGCATTCACAACATCTGGAATTGCCCAGGGTATGAGCAACAGAGCCCTTAGCCAGCCCCTACCTGGGAAATCCTGATCCAGTAACAAAGCCAGAAAAAAAGATACTGTGATGATCACCCCTACAACACTGACGGTAAAAATTAAACTTGTCGTCAACGAGTCCCAGAATTTCTCATCAGTCAGAATTTTTTCATAATTCTGTAACCCAACAAAAGGTTTTTTCGCACGTTTGAGTTTGTATCGATACAGGCTCAAATAAACAGCATAAATGATGGGTATCAGGACTGTAACCGTAAGGACAAAAAGGGCTGGAGCACTAAAGATAAGTGCCAGTTTACCGGGAGAAATTTCTTTATTTTTAAGAATAATCATAGTCGATCGGGACATACTTGCTGCATGCCCCGAATGAATCCAATTAGCTTTTCATTGATTAATATTCTGCTTTCAATTCATTCCAATTTTTAGCCAATTTATCTAAACTACTATCCATATCAGCACCATTGATAATTTCCTGAAATTCACTCCAGGCATCTGCCTCCCAATCCGAAAAATAAGGAACGAATCGGTAGGCACGGTTGATGCCATATTTTGCCTGCTCTTGAAGTATATCGGGGTTGATCCATCCTGAAATGGAATTCCTCACGGCAGCATCTTTGTAAAGGGGGGCTGGTGAAAAGCCGAGTCCAAATTCAAGTGCCCATCTTTTTGGGACATAATAAGCACCTGTTGCATCTTTCCCTCCAAGAAACTGAACAAGTTTCCAAGCTTTAGCTTTATCTGCTTCAGAGGTAATGGAATATAATCGGACATATCCAATGGTACCACTAACAGCATCTGCAGAACCGGGTACAAGAGCATTTTTGATGTTCCCTGCTTCATCGGATTTTTTCGGATCATTCAAAACTTTCATCTCATAATCTGTAACGATGGTGAAAGCTGCTGTTCCTGAACGCAAGAATTTGTCAATCTCGCCGTCTCCCTGACTAATAGAGGCTCGATTTATAACACCTTTACTAATCCCATCTGCAATCCAGGCAAGGGCTTTTTTAACCCCGCTGTTCTTTTGATGAAACACTGGCTCAAGCTTGTCGTTGAAAAATCTACCTCCAAACCCAGCAGAAATGATTTCTAAATTTCTGAGGATTGAATTTTCATTAGCTGCCAAGCCGATCACAATAGGGTATCTAACAACTCCCTTTTGTTTCAGGGTACTGGCTTGCTTCGTTAATTCATCCCAAGTCTTAGGAGGTGAATTTATCCCTGCTTTTTTTAATAGACGTTGGTTATATACGAATACTGAATTTCCTGAGTAATAAGGAAGTCCGTATACTTCTCCTTCAAAAGACATCTGTTCAATGATTCCCTGTGGCAAGTCTGCCATGTAATCATCAACCCCTGGCAAACCTGTGATTGGGACGATCCAACCCGCTGAGGCCCATTCAGCCAGAAAACTGTCCCGAACATAGACCACATCAAAATTCGTCCCTGAGGTAAAACTGGCGACCATCTTAGTATGGTACTCATTACTCGGAAAGGGATTGAATGTGGCACTGAGGCCTGACTGGCTGGCAAAACGTCCTAGGTTCTCCCTCACTACATCCACCTGATAGGGCCACCCTGTCAATTCGACATCAGTATCTTTCGCTAATGCTGTACCGAGAAAACAGAATGATGCAATGAATAAAATTGTGATTGTTTTTCTCATAATAAATCTCCTTGTTGAAGAGTTAATAAATGATAAAAATTACCCGTCTTACTTTGGATTAAGAATAGGCAATTCATGTTTTCAAAACTTAATTAGTTCTTTTTGAAGCCAAATTCTATATTCTTTCCTCCTTTCAAATTATTTTTTATATTACAAAAATCAAACATATGTTAATCAAAAAATAATTTTTTAAATATTAATAGGAATTACCTGCTTAAAGAATTATGCGGTTGCTCCACTTAACCAGTGCCTTGATTGACCCCAGCACAATCCGCGATAACTTTGATCGTGGAACGTCGGTGACCTTCCTTAATCAAACTTTTGCGCGAACCTTTCATGATCTTTTGTTTTGTCTCTTCAAACATAAATTCATGTGGTTGATTGACAAATTTTTAAGAATTTTAGTCACTTGACGAATACTTGTCAAGCAAAATATTAATATATTTTACAAATATCATTCATTTCCTTCAAGTAAATGATATTCTTCTAGAAAAACTATTTATGCCAAGACTAACAATGTCAAATAGTGTTGACTTATAGAATAGTTTATAGACCTTCTTCGGGCTTCCTGAGAAACTGAGCACACAATGGGACAGGGAATAATCAGAGTACCAGTTAAATAATCTATTGATTATTGAATAGATGCAAGGGAGTGGGTGACAAAAATCCCACTTAAGGTGAGTTTCTGCTTGTTTTTTCAGCTGCTTTTATGTTAATTTACGTACCTAATAATAATTTCGATCCTTGAAACTCGATAGTAGATTAACTCTTTAGACTGAGAAAGTGAAATGAACAAACAATGTATTGGAGACATTCGGTCAGGTTCAGGTGGTCAGAGCTTACCTTTCAGTCCAGCTGTTCGTGCAGGAGATTATGTTTATGTGTCAGGACAGACAGCTATGAACGATCAAGGAGAAATTATCTCTGGAGGCATTGAAGTCCAAGCACATAAGGTGTTTGAGATCATTAAAAATATTCTAGAGATGGCAGGTTGTGGAATGGAAGACGTAATCAAAGTAAATGTGTGGCTGGATGATACTCGAGATTTTGCAGGCTTCAATAGCGTTTTCATTAAGAATTTTCCTAAAAATCCGCCCGCCCGTTCTACAGTTCAGTCGAAATTGGTTGTAGATGCGAAGATAGAAGCTGACGTGGTGGCTTATAAAACGCTATCGTAATATGGAGCTTTTTTAAAGATCCATACTATCAAATAAAGATGAGAATCTTACACTTTGTATCGTGATAAATATGGCTTTGGTATGTTAATGTAACCTCATAAACCTCCTCTATACTTTTCCATTAGTGTCTTAATAGAAAATGACCATGCCAGAAAACAAAAACAAACGGTGTCTTTCATGAGAATGGAAATTGATCAGTTGGAAACGCCTTGTGTACTAGTGGATATCGGCATAGCAGAAGCCAATATTGATAAGTTTCAGGCCTATTGTGATGTCCATGGCATCAAATCCAGGCCGCATATTAAAACACACAAACTGCCACGTCTTGCCCATCGACAGGTCGCGGTCGGCGGGGTTGGCATTACCTGCCAGAAAATCAGCGAGGCTGAGGTAATGGCCGATGCCGGGATCGAGGATATCCTGATCACCTACAACATCATCGGAAAAACCAAGATAGCTAAACTGCGTGCCCTGAATGGACGATGCAGGCTCAGTGTTGTCGCAGACAGTGACACGGTTATTCGCGGTCTCTCAGATGGCTTTGCTGATGAAGAACAAAGCCTCGCGGTATTGATCGAATGTGACACCGGTGCTGGTCGCTGTGGTGTCCAAACCCACGAACAGGCGGCCCGGCTTGCACAGGTTGTTGACGCTTTGCCAGGTTTGCACTTTGCCGGATTGATGACGTATCCACCGTTTGGATCCGCCCAGGACCAAATCGATGTTAATGACTGGCTGGTGGAAGCCAAATTACAAATTAATCAAGCGGGCCTTGAGTGCGATTTGATTTCAAGCGGTGGAAGTCCGAATATGTGGCACGCGCATACTTCTGAAATTGCTACTGAACACCGCTCCGGCACTTATGTTTACAATGATCGCTCACTGATCGAAAAAGGCGTGTGTGAAGTCGAAAACTGTGCACTGACGGTTCTGGCAACGGTCGTCAGTTGCCCCACCGATATCCGTGCAATTATAGACGCCGGATCTAAAACCCTGACATCCGACCTGCTGGGCCTGAACGGCTATGGCTATATTCTGGGCGTCAACGATGCGTCGATCTGTGCTCTCAATGAAGAGCACGGCACAATTGATTTATCGAAAACCGATTGGCGACCCGCCATCGGTGAAAGGATCCGCATCATTCCGAACCACTGTTGCGTCGTTTCCAACATCGCCGATTCAGTTTGGCTTGTTCGTGACGGGCAGGTTGTTGGTGAAGAAAAAGTTGCTGCCCGCGGCAAGGTGATCTAGCAGCCGGTGATCAGAAATGCGGTTTCAATCGGCCTTCCTCACGGGTGTCAGGTAATCTAGGCAGCACTATTTTTGGAGATTGGCCAGATATAGTTTCGTGGATGGGAATTGTTCTAATAGCTGGATCCGGACTTTATGTAGTTTACAGTGAAACTGTTCAAGGCAGAAAAAAAGATCTTTACCGACCTATACCTCGAAAACGTTAAGCCTACTAAAACTATTTAACCTTAGAGAATCACCTGTGAGTTATCCCCACTAATTCTTCACAGTCGGAAACCCTTCAAGTAAAATCCCATTTTCTTGTTCAATCCACCAACCTTGTTGGAGAGATTATCTTTCTTAATAATTATGCCCAAAATTACTACACTGATGTTGTGACTTGCGGATAGACCTTAGTCGGGTACAATTAATTCCTATCGTTTCGGTCAAAGCACTTTGTTGTGACTTGCCGATAGACCTTAGTCGGGTACAATGACAGTTATGATCGTTTCCCAAAAAAACACCACCAAACCAAACATCGTGATGATCCTTTTGGACGACATGGGATATTGGACACTTGGCTCGCACGGAAACCATGAAATTCTGACCCCCAACATCGATGCTTTGGCAGCCCGGAGCTTGAACTTCAAAAACTGTTATTGCGTGTCGCCGGTTTGCTCACCGGCCCGGGCCTCGCTTTTGACCGGACGTATTCCGTCCCAACACGGCGTGATCGACTGGATCAGAAAAGGATCGATCAAGAGTGACGACGACCGACCGGTCGAATATCTGGAAGGAATGCTCGGTTTTTCCGACGTGCTTGCCGGTAACGACTATTATTGCGGCCAGATCGGCAAGTGGCATCTTGGCCACAGCTATATGCCCCAAAAAGGGTTCAGTTACTGGACGACAACGCCAAAAGGGTCCGACAGCTATTATGGTGCCACCCTGTACCGCAACGGGTGTGAGGAAACGATCGAGCGCTATCTGACCGATGAGTTGACCGACGAGGCAATCCAATTCGTCAACGCCCGTTCTGAAGCCGATAGACCTTACTATCTGTCCCTGAACTTTACGGCGCCTCATCGCCCTTGGAGACGAGATCAACATCCGCCCGAATTCTGGGACATGTATGACGGCTGTAACTTCGACACCTGCCCGGACCTTCTAAGGCACGAATGGCAGATCAACAACGGCATTTACCCGAGCGAAGACCGCACCGAAATGGTGCGTGGATATTGTACGGCCCTGACTGCTGCAGATGCGGGAATTGGCAGGCTACTTGACTCGATCGATCGATTGGGGCAAACGGGAAACACACTAATCATTCTGACCAGCGATAATGGGATGAGCCTTGGCCACCATGGTATTCATGGTAAAGGTAACGCTACCTATCCGCAGAACATGTACGACCAGGCAGTCAAAGTACCGTTCATCCTTTCACTGCCTGGCACCATTGACAACCGGATCTCAGACGCCTTGATCAGTCACTACGATTTTTGCCCCACCCTGCTTGATTTACTCGGGATTAATGAAACTGTTGGTGACAACCTACCGGGTCGCAGTTTCCTGCCACATATCCTTGGCGAGCCTGACCCCGGGCGTGAAGAGGTTGTAATCTTCGATGAATACGGGCCCGTCCGAATGCTACGTGACAATCGGTGGAAATTCGTACTGCGGATGGGGGACTGGCCAAACGAGCTTTTTGACATGGATGCCGACCCCGACGAAACCAACAACCTGATCGATGACCCGGAACATCAGGAGCTGGCCAATCGACTGGCATCGAAACTTGACCACTGGTTCGTGGCCCACGTCGACCCGGTGCTGGATGCCAGCAGGCAGAAAGTGTTTGGCCGCGGGCAGTTGCGTAAAATCAAGGCTGATGAGTCTGACGCCGAAAATTTCGCGGACGATTGGTTCTTTCAAAGCAGCGGAAAAAGTGACTCGGGTCCAAATCTGTAACCCAACCAAAGGATAGCAAAATGACCATTTTTCCATATCCTACGTTTCTATTTGTCCTCAATTTGTCCGCAATTATATGGTTTGTCCGCAATTGTCCGCACGGGTTTCGGGGTTAAGTCACTGATATTTGGTGCGAGAAGGGGGACTCGAACCCCCACACCTTTCGGCACCAGATCCTAAATCTGGCGTGTCTACCAATTCCA
>Ga0209445_1001926_pt1 | contig 10825 bp, 9 predicted proteins | sample MarorgKNORR_S2LV_4_FD_188223 | JGI IMG/M metagenome (GOLD analysis project Ga0209445, IMG submission 188223) | Marine microbial communities from the Southern Atlantic Ocean, analyzing organic carbon cycling - NADW_A/KNORR_S2/LV (SPAdes) (version 2) | ecosystem: Environmental > Aquatic > Marine >...
TCACGCCGGCAACAAGGCCCTGTGCGGCAGCCTCTTCATAGCCAGAGGTTCCATTTATTTGGCCAGCAAAAAAGAGGCCAGATATTTCTTTTGACTCTAAAGAGGCCTTAAGTTGAGCGGGAGGGAAAAAATCATACTCAATGGCATAACCCGGCCGGAGAAACTCAACATTCTTTAGGGCTGGAATTTTTCTAAGCGCACTAAGCTGTGTTTTTTCTGGAAGGCTTGTAGAAAACCCATTAACATAGATTTGATCAGAGGAGACCCACTCGGGCTCAAGGAAAAGCAGATGAGACTTCTTTTTTACAAAACGATGAACCTTGTCTTCAATTGAAGGACAATATCGAGGCCCAACGCCAGAAACATCTCCAGAAAACATAGGGGACCTCGAAAGGTTTTTTTGGATAACATCATGACACCCCTGGTTTGTTTTAATGTTATGGCAAGGGAGATTTGGGGGTGAAAAGTTTTTTGTTGAATATGAAAAAGGGGCGGGGCCTGTATCACCAAAAACCGCCACTGTTTTAGCCCAATTAACAGAAGGGCCATACAGGCGGGGTGGCGTGCCAGTTTTTAATCTTCCGGACCTTAGGCCAAGGGACGTTAGGGCCTCGGTAATGCCGACAGCCCGGTGCTCACCCATTCTTCCGGCCTGTGTCTTTTTTTCTCCGACATGCACAAGACCACCCAAAAACGTACCGCAGGTTAACACAACGGAAGGAGCAAAAAGGGTTTCGCCGCTACGAAGCAAAACACCAGAAAGCTTGTTTTTATTAAGGAACAGATTAATCACCTCCCCACCCACTATTTTCAACCCAGAGAGACCAAGAAGAGCCTTTTTTATACAGCGCTCATATCGCCGCTTATCAACCTGTGCTCGCGGAGACCACACAGAGCGGCCCTTTGAAAGGTTTAGTAGTTTAAACTGAACACCCGCAGTGTCGGTAGTGCGGGGCATAAGAGCGCCTAAAACATCCATCTCTCGGACAAGCTGTCCTTTTGCTATTCCGCCAACAGCCGGATTACATGACATGCGACCAACAGAGGAAAGGTCAAGCGTTACAAGTGCGACTTTTTGCTTTAATTTAACAGCAGCGTAGGCAGCTTCAACGCCGGCATGGCCTCCACCAACAACGACAATGTTAAAGTGGTTTTCCTTATGTTTCACGTGAAACTATTTTCCAACACAAAACGACTTAAAGATCTTGTTAATAATTTCGTCTGGCGTTGTTATTCCAAGAAGAGAGTTAACGCTATCTAAAGCAGAACAAAGCTCAAACGACACGAGCTCATAGGAACAGTCTTTGTTCTGAAGAAGCTTGGCTCCCGCAGCTAAACACCCAAAAACACCCTCAAGGGCAATTTGTTGTCTGGTGGTGGTAAGAGAAGCGGCACTTGAAAGAGAGGGGGAAACGCCCAGCATGTTCTTAATTGTGCTTTTTAGGCCGTTAATGCCTGTTTTCTTTTTGGCGGAAACAAACATAAAACCAGGGAAGCGGAGCTTAAGTTTCTGTAGCTCTTTGGGTTTGACTAAGTCAGCTTTGTTAATAATGTGTATTGACGGCTGGGTGTATGCCGCTTTTTGTTTATATGTGCTGTTTTTGTTGTATTCGTAAAGGGAAAGAACAATGTCTGCTTTTTGTGTAAGCTTTTTTGTGCGCCGTATTCCTTCCCGCTCCACATCTTCGGCACCCCTGCGGATGCCGGCAGTGTCAAAAAAGCGAACATGAACGCCACCCAACAAAAGAGGAACCTCAACACTGTCTCTTGTCGTGCCTGGGTTTGGGCTTGTAATGGCGCGGTCTGTTTCTGTTAGTGTGTTAAGTAGGGTTGATTTTCCGACATTTGGTTTTCCAGCAATAACAACAAGGGCCCCATCAATTAATAAGCGGCCTTCTTTTCGGGTGTTTAAAAGGCTTTTTGTTGTGTTTTGAATTCTTATCATTTTGGAAAGAACATCTCTCCGCAGTTTTGGCTGAAGATCTTCTTCGGAAAAATCAAGTTCAAACTCTACCTGTGTTAATAAACCTACGATCTTTTCTTTGATCTTTTTTATTTGGCCGGAAAGTTTTCCCCGAAGAATCCTGTGGTTTAGTGCAGCGCTTTCGTAAGACTTTGAATAAATTAAAGAAGAGACAGACTCTGCCTGAAGAAGATCAATCTTTCCATTAATAAACGACCTGCGGGTAAACTCTCCAGGCTCAGCAACGCGGGCCCCTTCCTCACAGCATCGGCCTATTATTTTATGTACAATTGTTGGGTTTCCGTGACATGAAATTTCAAAAGAATCTTCCCCGGTATAAGAGTTTGGCGACTTGAAGAAGGTTATTAGTCCTTCATCAAATGTTTTCCCGTTTTTTTCAGCAATTAGAACGTGGGTGGCTTGGCGAGGTTTAAAGGGTGGTTTTTTTTCACCCGACAAAAAAGTAATTGCACGAGCGATGTTTTTTGAAGAAGGACCGCTAAGGCGTATAACAGCAATACCCCCATAGCCAAAGGGTGTTGCCGGCGCAACAATTGTGTCTGTAGCTGTGCTCATGGTTGACGAAGGGGCCTAATTGGCGGGCTGTTGTGAGGGCGTGAGAAATTTTTGCTGAAGAATAGTAAAAACGTTAAACAGCGTGTAATAAAGATTTAAACCGGAAGGAAAGTTGTTAAAAAGTAAAATAAAAAATCCGGTCATAAAATAAGACATAAACTTCTGTTGTCCTGAGGCCTGTGTAGGCATCATTTTTTGTTGAAGAAACATAGTAACCCCCATAATGAGAGGCAAAACAGCAATGTGGCCACCATAAACAGGAAGAGAAAAAGGGAGGTGGTAAATAATATCAGGACTGGAAAGGTCATTAATCCAAAAGACAAAAGGGGCGTTTCGAAGTTCAATTGTTGATCGGAAGACTTGAAACAGAGCAAACAACAGTGGCATTTGTAATAATAGAGGAAGACAACCCCCAAGGGGGTTTACCCCATGTTCTTTATATAGGGCCATCGTTGCCTTGTTTAGTTTGGTGGGGTCCTTTTTGTGTTTTTCTTTTAGCTCTGCCACAAGGGGCTGAATTGCTTGCATTTCTTTTGTTGACTTGTAGCTTTTTTTGGTTAGGGGATATACGAGTATTTTTACAAGGATGGAAAACAGGACTAAAACGAGACCATAGTTGGGTATAAACTGATGCAAAAACTTTAACAACCACAGGACACCCTTGCTGATTGGCCGGATAGGCGCAATACCAAAGTTCATCATTGAAGAAAGGCCCACACCAAGGTCTTTAATTCGCTTATATTCTAATGGTCCCAAATATAAAGAAAGCCTGGAGCCGGGCTCATTTGCTTGAAAATGAGCCTTGTAATTATAAACATTTTGGTTGTCATTTACTTTCCCCAGGTTAACCTCCACCGGCCCTGTCCCTGTCTCTGGAATGAGAGCAGAAACAAAGTATTTTGAGCGAACAGCTATCCAGTCTGTATTTCCGGAAACCTTACCCCAATAGGTGGGGTCGTTCTTTATTCCTGAAGACAGTTTTTCGAAAGCGTATGGTTTTCCTGCTTGATAAACATAGCCCCCAAAATAGGTCAACTCGTCTTTTGGGTTGTTTTCTGTTTGCGGCAGGCCGCCGCTCCATGTCACGGCATAGTTTCCAAGGTGAATAATGTCTGATAGTTCAGACAGGTTTAAAAACATGTCTATAATGTAGCTGTTTGGATAAAAGGTGAGGCTTTTTTCGATTAAATAGTTTTGGTTGTTGTAAACAACTTTCTGTTGAAATACTATTGTTTCGCTTTTTTCTGTAACATCTATTTTTTTAAGCGACGCGTCAGTTTCCCAAGGCTTTTTTAGTACAATTAGATCTCCATCGATAGAGACGAAGCTTAAATATAAATTTCTTTTGTTATTGTCATCAATTAGGTTCACGGTGGAGTCGTTTTTCAGAAGATGGTGTTTTAACCTAAAAGAAACAATTGACCCACCGCCGATGGTTGAAATTATTGCCTGGTAGAGATTTGAATTAATTGTTATGTTTTTTTCTTCAGAAGGCGGATCATAAACAGCATAGCGATCACCAGCCATCTCCTCTGCGTTTTCTGTTTCTATTTTTTCTGTTATTTTTTCTGTGGCTATCTCATACTGGCTGCTTGTTTGTATCTCTCCATCTCGAGTTTTAATTTTTTCCGGTGTGATAAATTCTAAATAGAGGGGATATAAAATTAAAATTATGGCTATAAATAAAAAGGCGGTAATTGTGTTTCTGTCCATAGCTTATAAAGGGTCATAGCCCCCACTATGAAAGGGGTGGCACTTTAGTATGCGCCCAGCTATGGCAATTATGGCGCGCGGAAAGTTTTTTTCTTTTAGAGCGGAGAGTGCATAGCTAGAACAAGAAGGGGAAAACCTACAGTTTTGCCCCAAAAAAGGCGAAAGACAAGCCTTGTACAGAACAATCATACCGACACCCAGGCTGTTGGGGGCCCTGCAAATAAACAAGAAAGGCTTCTTCAACATAGGATTTATGCTGAGACAGACTTTCTCCCCCTTTTTCTTCTTCTTGATAAAACACGACGCCCCCCGACGGATGCCATCCTGGTGCGAAAGCCGTGTTTGTTTTTTCTTTTTCGGTTGCTGGGCTGATATGTCCGCTTCATATTGTCTCCATTTTTATGGTTTAAACCTTGAAATTAAAAACAAATAGAACAAACAACAAAAAGGAGAATTTTTTTATATTATATAAAGTTAAACAAAACGAATGACCATTGTGTTCTGTTTATAAATTATAATAAATTATAAGAAACAAACCAATGTGGAAAACTTGTGGAAAACAAAATGTTATCATATAAAACTCTCTGGAATAAACTTAAAAAAGAAATAAAGGAAACAACAAGCGAAAGAATGTTCAGTACCTGGATAGAGCCCGTTAGGCCAATTGCTTTAAACGGGAAGAATCTCGTTTTAGAGCTACCAAGTCAGTTTTTTTATGAATGGATAGAAACACACTATAAAAATCAATTTGAAAAAATAATAAAGGAAAAACTAAAGGAAGAAATTAAAATTCAATTTACAATAGGCATTGAAAATGCCTCAAACAAAGCAGAAAAAATAACGAAATACAAAAAAGAGCCACCCACTCAAAAAAAAACAAACTTAAACAAAAAATATGTTTTCTCTAATTTTATAGAGGGAGGCTGTAACCAGTTTGCAAAGGCAGCAAGCATATCAGTGAGCGAATTTCCAGGACAAAAAGGATTTAATCCCTTGGTAATTTATGGGGGGGTGGGGCTGGGAAAAACCCACCTTCTCAACGCTATAGGAAATCAAATAAACGAAAACCACCCGAAGCTAAACACCGTAGGGGCCACAAGCGAAAGATTTACAATCGATTTTATTTCAAGCATACAAAAAAACAACACAATCACCTTTTCGCAATATTATAGAAAAGCAGACGTTTTGCTTATAGATGATATACAGTTTCTTCAGGGAAAAGAGCAGACACAGGAACAGTTTTTTCACACGTTTAATGAGCTCTACCAAAACGGGAAACAGGTTGTTTTAACGGCAGATAAATATCCCACAGAAATGAAAGGACTAAAAGAAAGACTTTTGTCTAGATTTGAATCTGGCCTTGCCGTTGATGTACAGCCCCCCGATTTTGAAACAAGAGTGGCAATATTAATGGAAAAGGCGGAACAAAGTGGGCTTGCCCTTTCTTATGATGTAATAGAGCTTATAGCAACACACATAAAAGACAATGTTAGAGAGCTTGAAAGCACGGTGATAAGACTGTTGGCACGTTCTTCTCTTACGAAAACGGATATTAATTTAGATCTGGCTAAAAATGTTATTATTGAAAGAAAAGGCAGAAGCCTCACTACGGAATTAACAATTCAGGAGATTGTTAAACGGGTATCAAACTTCACAAAAGTACCAGAAGAGAAAATTGTCGGAAAGAGAAGAGAGAGAAAGATTGCGGAAGCACGTCAACTGTCAGCATACCTGTGTCGGGACATATTGGGAAGTACGCTTGTAAATATTGGTATGTTTTTGGGTGGAAGAGACCACACAACAATCATGTATGCCTATAAAAACATAGAGAAAAGAATTGAAAAGGAACCACGAATAAGAAAAATCGTAAACTCTCTTAAAAAAGAATTTAGTTATACTTTAAGCTGAAAAAAGCTCTTAGCGGGTGTTTCCTTTTTGTCTGGTTTTTATTTAAATTATATACAAAGTTTTTCTAAACCAATAATTCTTTTGTGTAGTCAGAATTAAATAATGTCGTAGCACCCTTCTTTTGTCAAAAAAAAATACAATAGAACGTTTACGCCCCCGACCGGCTTTTATTCGTTACTTTTTAGGTTATCTGGCAACGTTCATAGTTTGTCTGTTTACGAAAACAAAGGTTCGTGGAAGAGAAAACATTCCCAGAAAAGGCCCGTTTATAATAATAATAAACCACTTTAGTTATGTAGATCCTATATTTGTTATACATGCTATTCAAAAACCGATTAGCTTTCTTGCGGCGAGCGATCAAAAAATAAAATGGTACTTTATATGGGCACCGTTTATATATGGATTTATTCCAACAAACCGGAAAGTTCTGGCACCCTCTACAATAAAGCATGCCACAAGAGCATTGAAAAGCAACGAAATATTGGGTGTTTTTCCAGAAGGGACATCAACATCCTCAAAATTGAGACCGGGAAAGAATGGAGCTGCATATCTTTCTGCGCTAACGGAATCGAGAATGCTCCCTATAGGAGTTTTTGGATTAGAAAACGTCTGGAAGCAGCTATTTCGGGGAGTTAAGCCGAAGGTGACGATTAACATTGGAAGGTCGTTCGGTCCATTTTTATTGCCCAAAAACAGGAAGAAAAAGGAAGGCTGTCTTTTGGAAATAGGGAACGAAGCCATGTGCAGAATAGCAGCTCTTCTTCCCAAAGAACAGCGAGGGGTTTTTACATCAAACCCCAAAGTTACACAGTTTTATGATGGTGTTGATTTCTAGTGCTCCCAGCAATGGTAAGGTAAAGCCCTAAAAAAACGAGAATTCCGCCAAAATAAGTTAGGGTGTGTATCTGTTCAGCAAAAAGAATCCAAGCAAAAAAAGAAGCAAGGAAGGGCTCTCCAAGCGGAACAGCGGCAATAGAAGAGGGGGAAATAAACCGAACAGCATAACTTAATACAGAGTGCCCCATTATTGTGGGTATTGCCGCAAGGACAAAGAACAAACTAAAGTCTGTTTGTGTGAAAGAAAACACGGGACCTCCCAAAATAAAGGAGAAGACAAAAAGAGCACAGGAGGCGGAAAAATAAAGGGTTCTGCAATAGACAACAGTTGAGGTGTTGCGCCTGATTTTTTCTGAAAGAATGAAAACGAGGGCAATAAAAAAAGACCCAAGCAAAGCCAGCGTGTTCCCGAGCGCATTGTTTTCTAAGATGGAAGCTCCTCCACTATGGATTACAAGCCCTCCCGCCAGAGCAAAGAAGATTCCAAAGAGCACCTGTTTAAACAATTCTCTTTTCAAGAATACAGCCTCTATAAGAACGGTAAAAACCGGAGCAACTGTTCCTAAAATTGTAGCGTTGGCAATTGATGTTAGTTTAACTGCGCTGAAAAAGCAGGCAAAATGACAACCAAGAAAAAGGCCAGCCATGGTGACAGTTAATAAATGCTCACGAGGAAACCGCCCCTGTGGTTTTATCAGGCTATAAATCCACAGAACCGCAGAAGCAAGAGCCATTCGCCAAAAAGCAATCACCACAGCAGGAATTGTTGGCAAAAAACGGACAATAATGGAAGAAGTGCTAACAGAAACGAGGGCGACTGTAATTAAAATATATAGACGCGGTTTAATTTTCGCTGCCTTGTGTGTTGTTTTATGGAAGAACGCTTGGTTTATGTTTCAAAAAATTATGCAGCCCCAGGGGGAAGATTTACCAGCGCCACAAAATGTCTAATAATGGAAAGAGATGCCACTGAACGCCAAAAGGATATTCCCCAAAAATCAGTTTATATCCAATTTGAATGTCCATTCGGTTAGAAAGGGCCCAGGTAAGCAGGTTTTTATGTTCAAACGCAAAACCCTCTTCCATTCCAGGAAGCAACAACACATTAAGGTCTGTTAAAAGATCTAGTCTTGGCAAAAGGGTGCCAGCGAAATCCAGCCTAAAGTTTATACCATACCCATTATAAAAAACACCCAACCTTGGAAAAACAACAGGCAGATCAATGGTAGTTCGTTTGTCCAGTTTCTTAGAACAATAAGAAAAGGTCAGCCCTGCCGTTCCTGAGAGAATCCAACTGTCATTCAATGTTCTTTTTAGTTGGATTTCATTTTTTAAAGCAATCATAAGCGGGATATCAAATTCTGGAGAGATAAACCCGCCGACCCCCTTTTTTGTTACCATTTTCAATAATGGAGTTGGAACAACCAAAGAATGACGGGACACAAGGGCAAGGCCAGCCCAGTTTGGGTGACGTTTTTGAACAGAAAAATTGGGAATAAAAAACATCAGCACGGGGTGGGTGCTGATTTCAATGTTCTCTGACAGGCCATATCGTAGCGGCTGGAACAAACCAGTTTCAAAGTTTCCTTTTGGAAGCTTTTCTTGGGCAGCTGCTGTAGCACAGAGAAAAGACAGGACCCCAACCATAACAGTTTTGATTGAATTGTTTAAAGATTTGTGTAAGTAAGAGTTCACGGCAAACCCAGAACTGCTGAGACAGGCGCGTGGTCAGAAAGCTGGTTTGCGCCCTGGTGGGTCATTCCCCCGGAAAGGGAATTTGAAGAAAACATGTAATCCAGCTTTCTATCCCAATAAGTAGTGTTGTTTGATTCTGTATTCCAGGGGCTGTGGGTAAAATGGCCGGTGCTGTTTGCTGATTCAGGTTCAATTGCTGAATAATACTCGTTATAGAGGGACTGAAGTAAAAGAGGTTCTTCTGTAAAATTATTAAAGTAGCTTCCTTCCTTATGTTCCGGATCATCTCCGGCCTGATGGAAGGATTCGCCCGAGCAGATATCCGACATACAATAATCTGTGGTTGCTTCTGGCGGAACTGAGTTCAAATCACCCCCGGCAATAAACACAGCATTGGTGTCAATTGAGCTTATGGTCTCATAAAACATTTCAATATGTTTCTGTTTCGTATCATCAGTGGCAAACGCTGTAGTGTGTGTGCATACTGCATAAAAATCGCGATTTGGAACATCAATTCTGGTTTTTAAGATATTTCGCCTTAAATAAAAATACTGGGTGAGCCCATCCTGATCGGTACGAAGGGGAAGTTGAATTCGTTCTGCATCTGTTATTTCCCAGCGCGAGAGAACAGCATTCCCCGCATCTACCCTTCCCAAACCATCGCTGGGGATGAACTGTGCCTGCCACATGGATGCATAGGCACCATAATTAAAATGAGTGTTATCGAGAAACCACTGTACCTGGTCTATATATCCGCTGCGCTTTGATTCTACATCTACTTCCTGGAGAAGAAGGATGTCCGGCTGAACACTGTTGATATAATCGGCAATATTCTCTAGGTGGGCTATCACCTCACTCTTTGTCATAATTACCCGGTCACCGCAGGAATCACCAAACCAGGGGATTCGAGCAGCACCGAAACGAACGTTCCAGGTCATTACTAAAAGTGAATCGGGGGAATTTTGGATGTTTGTTTTTGAAGAAGCTTCATAAGGGATTGCGTCTTCAATATCCCTAAAATCAGTGACAAGAGGTTCACAGGAAAGAAGAACAAGCCCCGCAAACCAAAGAGTGTGAAATGTTCTAATTAAACTACGTTTTGATTTCATTCTGAGGGGGCATATCCTGGGAAACTTCCAGAGAAGCACAGAAGAAACATGGTGTAAAGTTGCAATAGGCGTAGCTACGGCTTACCATGTAAATCCTTTCTTTTTATCTTGTGCCACAGAAAACAAAAGTTTTCTTTTAGTACGAATTGATCAAACTGTTTTGTATCCACTCTTTTTTCTCATCCAGGTTCCACATGGCCATGTCTACCAGGGTCTCCGGTGGGCCTTTTAATAAATTACCCCCAAACCGACTGCCGTAGTAAGCTCCCGCTATTGCTCCTCCAAGCGCACCCCCCCCTACAATGAAACCGCCATTTTCATGGGCACCGGTAACGCCCCACGTTATGAAACCTAAAACCAGCCCCACAACTCCTCCACAATAGCCACCGAGTCCACCACCAATTAATTGCCCCAATGTTCCCGGCTTGGGAGGAAGGGCAATTAACTCAAGTTCATCTAAAGGAATTTTCACGTCCCAGCTGCCATTATTCAGCACAAGTTGATCTTCTTCTATGCCATCAATCTGGTAATCTTGCAATTCGCTGGAATATGTGTATATCCAATATGTCGTTTTCCCTTCTTCCCTTTGAGCAACCACCTGACTGAAAGACAGAAGTGCAAAGATAAAAACGAGTGTTTTACAAAGAGTGTTCATTTGGTTCCTATTATTAGAATTTGTAATAGAAGGCGATCCAGGGACGCTGAAAGTGGATACCAAACCTGAACTGTTCGCTGTAGGCATAGATAAAACCAAAATCAAAATCTATTTCTGATACTTCTTTCTCTTCCATTATGTCTAGCATGGAAGCCCAGTAGGGATCCCAAAATACTTCGAAAAGCAGTTTCAGGCTGCGGCGGGCATCGGCGTTTACCGCATAATAGGCCCGGGGCATAAGATCATAACCGGGATATAACGTAGCTGAAGCACCTACAGTATGGTTGATTCGACCCTGGCCGGACGCCTTTAGATTTGATACGGTATATGCTCCAAACGCTTCCCACCACATCTCACCCCCAGAAGGAT
>Ga0209445_1001928_pt1 | contig 10822 bp, 8 predicted proteins | sample MarorgKNORR_S2LV_4_FD_188223 | JGI IMG/M metagenome (GOLD analysis project Ga0209445, IMG submission 188223) | Marine microbial communities from the Southern Atlantic Ocean, analyzing organic carbon cycling - NADW_A/KNORR_S2/LV (SPAdes) (version 2) | ecosystem: Environmental > Aquatic > Marine >...
AACTTAAAGTCGCAAAAGACATTAACGACATCTTATTTAGTTTGATGACTTTGGGAGATGATAGACTAATCAAAGAGGTATATATTTTAGGTCAGGCAACTTATAAAAAATAAGGAAAGAAAATGGGAAAACTTACTACACATATATTAGACACTACTTTGGGCTCTCCAGCTCAAAATGTAAAGATAAACTTGTACAAAAGAGAAGGCCATAATTCTGTACTAATTAACTCAGCCCAAACTAACTCAGATGGACGATGTGACGAGCCATTATTGTCTGGGATGGATTTCCATGAAGGTTGCTTTGAACTTGAGTTTGCAGTTGGTGATTACTTTGAATCTAAAAAAATTAATTGTCCCTTCTTGAAAGACGTGGTTATTCGTTTCTATATTAGCGATGGGAGTGAAAATTACCACGTACCCCTTTTAATATCACCTTATAGCTATTCGACTTATAGGGGTAGTTAGTGCATTTTTTATTGAATCAAAACTCAACTCCAACTACCCTAGGTGAAATAAACCCAAATATGACTGTGCTTGAATGGTTAAGGGCCAGCCAGCTTGTCGGAACTAAAGAGGGTTGCGCTTCTGGCGATTGCGGTGCTTGTACTGCAGTTGTTGGGGAGCTGACTATAAAAGATAACATCAAGGTGGTTGAGTATAAAAGTATTAATACTTGTATTGCTCTGGCATTTAGCTTGATTGGTAAACATTTAATTACTGTTGAAGGCCTAAAAGAGGGCGAGGTGTTACATCCAGTTCAAAAAGCAATGGTTATCGAAAATGGCTCTCAGTGCGGTTTCTGTACTCCAGGGTTTGTAATGTCAATGTTTGCTATGTACCACAATGAAGATACAGTCAGCCTTCCTAAAATTAATGAAGCATTGTCTGGAAACTTATGTAGATGCACAGGATATAAACCAATAATTGCTGCTGCATTTTCGGTATTTAATGAAGAAAATGAAAAGCCACTAGACTACTATCAAAAAAATCAAGAAAAAATTATAAAATCGCTAATATCTATAAATGACAATGAAAATATCAGTCTAATATTTAAAGGCGATAAAAACAATCTAAGTTATGACGCCCCATCTAACGCCGATGAGTTAGCTAATATTTTGATTAATAACGATTCTGCAAAAATAGTTGCAGCTGGCACTGATTTAAACCTTGAGATTACCCAATCTTTAAAAGAGTTTTCTCATATTGTTAGTGTTAACGGTGTTAAGGAATTACAGGTAATTAATGACGGAGAATTTGAACTAGAAATTGGTTCCGCTGTTAGCTATCAGAAGGCAACTTCTAGTCTAGTTAAGTACTGGCCAGACCTAGAGGCTTATTTGCATCGCTTTGCTTCATTACCGATAAAAAATTGGGCCACTATTGGTGGTAACATTGCAAACGCCTCGCCTATAGGCGACATGCCTCCAGTATTGATTGCCTTGCAGGCAAAATTAAAGCTTCGAAAAGAATCAAAAGTTCGCATTATTGCGTTGGAAGATTTTTTTGTAACCTACAAAAAAACGGTTCTAGAAAAGGGTGAATTTATTGAAAGCATCATAATTCCTAAGCCCGACAAAAATGAACATTTAATAGCTCACAAAATATCAAAAAGATTTGAAGATGATATTTCAGCGGTCTGTATGGCTATGAATGTTAGATTAAATGATGACCTTCCTAGCTCAGTGAAAATTGCACTTGGAGGGATGTCAGGTATCCCGCAAAGAGCATTGGGTTTAGAGAAAGTAACATTGGATAACTGGAATGATGAAAACATAGCTCAATTAGCATATGGAGCCATTAAAAATGAATTCTCACCTCTTGATGATGTTAGAGCTTCCTCTGAATATCGATTAAAAGTTAGCGCAAATTTAGTAAAAAAATCTATATTAATCTTGAAAGGTGCTGCAGTTGAAAATCTTGCAGAAATTAATCAATCTAATTATTTGTAGTGAGGAATAGAGAATTATCATTAAAAACAGCAACAATTTGAAGCAATCCAAAGACCCAATAATAGGCCGCTCTATTGCCCATGATAGTGCCCATATGCACGTCCAAGGAAGTGCAGCCTATATTGATGATATGAATGTACCAGAAGGAACCCTTCACGTCGCATTTGCTTTGAGTAATGTCGCTCATGGAAAGATAAATGGTATCGATATAAAAATCGCTGAAAAGGCTCAAGGTGTCCATAGTGTTTTGCTTGCGAAAGATATTAAACATTTAAATATTGGTCCATTAATTCATGACGAACCTATTTTAGCTAAAGATGAAGTTGTCTTTTATGGTCAGGCGATCGCTGCAGTTCTCGCAGATAGCCATGAAAATGCTCGAAAAGCAGCTGCATTAATTGAGTTTCAAATAACTGAACTTGATTCAATAGTTACTGTTGAACAAGCCATGGCTAAAAAAAGCTTTCTTGGTGAGCCTTTGGTGATTAATACAGGTGATGCCGATAAAGCTATAAATAAAGCTAAAAATAAACTAAATGGACGTATTACTATTGGTGGCCAGGAGCACTATTACCTAGAAGGTCAGGTTGCTTTAGCTATGCCAACTGAAGATAACGAAATGATTGTTCATTCATCTACTCAAAACCCAACCGAAGTTCAACATCTAGTTGCGCATGTATTAGGTACCTCTCATAATGCAATTGAGGTTGTAACAAGAAGAATGGGTGGCGGCTTTGGTGGAAAAGAAACTGACTCCTCTCAATTAGCATGTGTTTGTGCTTTATTTGCTCAGCTATGCAGTCTTCCCGTTAAAGCCAGATTGTCTCGAAGGGATGACATCCTTATGACTGGGAAGCGACATGATTTTGTAGCTGACTACGAAGTGGGCTACAGTGACGACGGCAAAATCCAAGGAATTAAAATTGACCTCGCTGCAAGATGCGGCTACTCGCTTGATTTATCAAAGGCTATAGTTTCTCGCGCTCTATTTCATGCCGATAATGCATACTACATACCTAATGCTACTTTCCGCGGTTTTTTATGCAAAACAAACACAGCTTCAAATACCGCATTTCGTGGTTTTGGTGGTCCACAGGGGATGCTCGCTATTGAAAATATTATTGAAGAAATTGCCAGTAATCTTGGGGTAGATGCATTAACGATTAGAAAGATAAACTTTTATCAAAAAAATACAAACAACGTAACCCCATATGACCAAGTTGTCGAGGACAATATTATCAATGAGCTTACTAGCGAGCTTGTTGAGGATAGTAATTATTTAACTCGTCGTGAAAAAGTTTCAAAATTTAATAAACAAAATAAATATTTAAAAAAAGGCCTAGCACTGTCCCCAGTGAAATTCGGTATTTCTTTTACAACCCCACTCTTAAATCAGGCAGGCGCACTAGTTAATGTTTATAAAGATGGAAGTATCTATATAAATCATGGTGGCACAGAGATGGGACAAGGATTATTTATTAAGGTAGCACAAGTTGTAGCTAATGAGTTTGGTGTAGAAATAGAACGCGTAAAGGTTTCTGCAACCAGCACAGCTAAAGTTCCAAATACTTCGCCAACTGCCGCGTCATCAGGTTCTGATTTGAATGGAATGGCGGCAAGAGAGGCTTGCTTAAGAATCAAACAAAATATGAGCAAATTTGCTCTTGAACATTTTGATTTAAGTATTGGTGAAATTAAATTTCAAGACTCTTGTGTTTTATTAGGCAAAAAGAAAATAACATTTGATGACTTCGTATCACTTTCGTATTTGAACCGAGTTGAGCTTTTTAGTAATGGTTTCTATAAGACTCCTAAGATTTATTTTGATGCAAGTAAACAAAAAGGCCGACCTTTTTATTATTACTCCTATGGCGCTTGTGTTAGTGAGGTTTTAGTCGATTGCCTTACCGGCGAATACAAGCTACTCGCTGTTGATATTTTGCATGATGTTGGAGCTTCTCTTAATCCGGCAATTGATATGGGTCAGATAGTTGGAGGATATATACAGGGGATGGGTTGGCTTTGCTCTGAAGAGCTTAAATGGAACGACTCTGGAGTCTTACTAACAACTGGAGCATCGACCTATAAGATACCTGCAATTGGTGATACGCCTGAGCACTTTAAAGTCAAAATTAAGCCAAATATTTCAAATCATGAAAACACGATACATAAATCAAAAGCGGTTGGTGAGCCACCACTTATGCTAGCAATCTCAACCTGGCTTGCCATAAAAAATGCTATCTACAATGCAGACAATAGTAATAAAACTGGTCTAAATGCGCCAGCTAGTTTTGAGCAAGTGTTCTTTAATCTTAACAATAACTTAGACCAATAAATTATGAATAGCTGGTTAAAGCCTGTAAGAAATGCTATAGCCTTAAATAACGCTTTCGTTTTGCTAACTGTGATTGAAACTAAGGGGTCAACCCCCTGTAGCCGTGGCGATAAGATTGTTTTTGCTGGAGGGAGGTCAATTTTTGGGAGTATTGGCGGAGGTAACCTAGAATTTAAGGCTTTGGATTTTGCAGAGAACTTATTGAGCGTTAATGTCAATACAATTCATTTGGAAAAGTACCCATTAGGCGCAACACTGGGCCAGTGCTGTGGCGGTTACGTAAAAGTACTGTTTGAAAGTTTTGTTGAGGCTGATTCAAGCTCTAAGAATTTGTTTTCTTGGGTTGATACTACTGCAAGCTTAATAGAAAAGAATCAAGATTTTGTCATTGCTACATTGATTAATAAGCACTCTGAAAAGGAATATAGCTACCAAAAGTTTGTTTATTCAAATGATAACAATGTAACGTTTTCAAGTGAAAGTAAATTGCCTAAAGAAATCCATGACAGTGTCACTGATTTAATGTCATCTTCTGAGAGTCCATCTGTAATTCAATTTAACGATGAATCTGGATTAGTAACTGAAGTTTGTCTTGAGAAGGTTGTTTGCAGTGAAATTCAGGCCGTGGCAGTTTTTGGTGCAGGCCACATATCAAGAGCACTAATGTCAATAATAACAAAGCTACCTGTTAATATTTATTGGATTGACGATCGGCCTCTTCAGTTTGAGCAGTATCAGGGTGACACTTCTCAAATAAATATTATATGTGATGACTTCTCTGGAGGTCTGATAGACTTGCCAGATGATGCCTATTGTTTAGTAATTACCTATAGTCATCAAATAGATTTTGAAATATGTGAAAAGATTATTTCTAAAAATAAGTTTAGCTATTTAGGGATGATTGGATCAGCAATTAAAGGTAAAAAGTTTAGGGATAAATTTCTACAAAAAGGCTACCCAGAAAAGACAGTTGATAAATTTACATGCCCCATAGGCGAAAAACAAAAATTCTTAAAATCGCCCACTGCAATTGCTGTTACTATTGCAATGGATTTGATAAATTTTCTTGAACAAAAAAAGCAAATTGCAACTCTATGAACTATCAACTCCAAATTAATAATATTACTAAGTCATATGGCGATTTAAAGGCTAATGATGATGTATCTCTCAACATAAAGCCTTCAAGTATTCATGCACTATTGGGAGAGAATGGAGCTGGAAAGTCGACCTTAGTTAAAGTTATCTATGGTTCTTTGTTGCCTGATAGAGGTGAGATGAAATGGTTAGGTAAATCTTACAGTCCAAAAAATCCTTTTGATGCTAGAGAACAAGGTATTGCCATGGTATTTCAGCACTTTTCATTATTTGAGTCATTAACGGTTGAAGAGAATATTGTTCTTGGTCTTGATGGCGTAAGATTGGATGAAAACTTTACCGAGAAAATTATCAAATACTCAAAGCAATATGGACTTGATATTAATCCACACCAGGTGGTGGGTGATTTGTCAGTTGGAGCAAGACAAAGGGTCGAAATTATTCGATGTTTGATGCAAAACCCGAAGCTACTCATAATGGACGAACCTACTTCAGTATTAACTCCTCAGGAGGTTTCTGATTTATTTATTACGCTTCGAAAGCTGGCAGATGATGGTTGTTCAATTTTATATATTTCTCATAAATTAGAGGAAGTACGTCAAATATGTAGCGTGGCAACTATCTTGAGGGGTGGAAAGTTAGTAGAAAATTGTATACCCCAAGAACATACTCAGCAAGAGCTTGCAGAAATGATGATTGGTAAAAAATTAATTCAATTAGCAAGAAGTAATATTAACTCTGGTGAAGATATCTTTTCAATAAATAATTTAAGTCGAAAGAGTGATGATATGTTTGGAGTTGACCTAAAGAGCATATCTCTATCTGTTATGAAGGGCAGTATTGTTGGAATAGCAGGGGTTGCGGGTAATGGCCAAGATGAATTAATGGAGCTTCTTATTGGTGAGATAACCTCACCACCAGACACTCTAAGTTTTAAAGGTAATGATATTGGAAACCTTAACTCTCACCAAAGAAGGGAGTTGTCAATGTTCTTCATACCCGAAGAGAGGCTTGGTCATGGCGCAGTACCTGATATGGGATTGAATGAAAATATGCTACTTAGTAGACCTCAGAAAAGTGAAATGACAAGTTATGGCGTCATTGATTGGCAGAATGTTGAGACACTTACACAAAAAGTTATTAGTGATTTCGATGTGCAAACTTTTTCTACTAAGATGTTAGCCAAATCGCTTTCTGGTGGAAATTTACAAAAATTTATGGTTGGTAGGGAGCTTACTCAAAATCCAGAGTTATTAATTGTTGCTCAGCCAACTTGGGGCGTTGATGCAGGGTCTGCAAATAATATCCATCAAGCTTTAATTGCTCTGGCTGACCAAGGTTCAGCTATATTAATTATCTCTCAAGATTTGGATGAAATATTAAGTTTATGTGAACAGATTCATGTTCTCTCAGAAGGTTCTCTTTCTACTGCAGTTGATATGACAAACAAGGGTTTAGAAAAAATTTCTCAGTTAATGGTAGGGAGTGAAGACTGATGATTAGACTTATACCTCGAGTTGAGAACTCCACTGCAATGATTCTATTGTCACCTTTGTTGGCACTTACTTTGACCGCTATATCTGCCTACTTGATTTTTGTATCAATATTGGTCGATATTGAGGTATCAAGTGTCTTCTATACTCTATTTGTAGAGCCTTTAACTGATTCATATTATTTATCAGAATTATTAGTCAAGGCAGCACCTTTAATGATTATAGCGCTTGGACTTTCGATTGGCTTTAGGGCCGGTGTTTGGAATATTGGTGCAGAAGGTCAATACGTGATTGGAGGAATAGCTGGTAGTGCTGTAGGACTCTATTTTTATGATGTTGAGGGTTTTTGGATAATACCATTAATGGCCCTAGCGGGAATTTTAGGTGGTATGTTTTATGCAGGTATTGCTGCATTTCTTAAAACAAGGTACCAAGTTAATGAAATCTTAGTAACGTTGATGCTTACCTATGTTGCTGTCTTATTCTTAAGTGCAATGCTTCAAGGGCCACTAAGAAACCCTTCTGGTTTTAATTTCCCAGAAAGTCGACTATTTCATGACAGTGCACTTATGCCAATTATTTGGCAAGGAACTAGGGTTCATATTGGTTTAATAATAGCTGTCCTACTCTCTTTTGTTGCTTGGTTTGGAATCAAAAAGCATATATTCGGTATGCAAATTAAAATATCAGGAAGTGCGCCACGAGCGGCTAAATTTGCCGGCTTTAATGACAATAAAACTGTTTGGTACTCACTACTTATATCAGGGGGTCTTGCGGGGCTTGCTGGATTGTTTGAGGCTGCAGGACCTGCAGGGCAACTAACTCCTGGATTACCTCAATTTTATGGCTTTACTGCAATCATTGTTGCTTTCTTGGCTAGACTTCACCCAATTGGAGTGTTGTTTTCATCGTTATTGATCGCTCTTAGTTATGTTGGTGGAGAAAATGTACAAATTGATTACGATTTACCAAAGTCAATTACTCAAATTTTTCAAGGCATGTTACTGTTTTATTTTCTTGCATGCGACATTTTAATTAAATATAAAGTTGTACTTTTTAAAACTATTAGATAAACGCTATGAATGAAGGTCTATTAATTGACATTATTATTGGAATCAGTATCGCCTCGGTGCCACTTATATTTGCTGCAATAGGTGAACTTGTAGTGGAAAGATCTGGTGTTTTAAATCTTGGTGTTGAAGGTATGATGATTGTGGGAGCTCTACTGGGGTTTGTTGTTCAATTTCATACAGGAAGCCCTTTTTTAGCAGTTTTAGCGGCTCTACTCGGAGGTATGGCAATTGCCTCTATTTTTGCTTTTTTAACTCAATTTTTGCTGACAAATCAGGTTGCAACTGGTCTTGCATTAACCCTTTTTGGTTTAGGTTTTTCAGCTTTTGTAGGAAGAGGTTATACAGAAGAGACGATTCAACTCATCACGTCAGTTCATATTCCAATTCTTTCTGACATTCCTTATGTTGGCCCTTTGCTTTTTTCATACAACCCACTTGTCTATTTAGCATTTTTTATGGTCTACTTGGTTTGGTGGTTTTTATTCAAGACCAAGCAAGGTCTTGTTTTGCGAGCCATAGGCGATAACCATGACGCTGCCCATGCAATTGGTCATAAAGTTATACGGTATCGCGTTATGGCAATTTTGTTTGGTGGCGCAATGGCTGGAATTGGCGGTGCATTTTTGTCGCTTGTTCAGGTTCCAATATGGGGAGAAGACATGACCGCTGGAAGAGGATGGATTGCATTGGGGCTTGTTGTATTTTCCTCATGGCAGCCTTTTAGGGTTATCTTTGGGGCTATTCTATTCGGAGGAATAACTATTCTTCAACTCCATGCTCAGGGCTTTGATATCAGGATAAGTGCGCAATATTTATCCATGCTGCCATATTTAGCTACAATCATAATTCTGGTTAGTTTGAGAATGAGATTAAAAAACAAAACAAATCGCACAGTGCCTAATTGTTTGGGTAGAATATTTCATTCTACAACTTAATTGTTGATTAGAATTTTTTCAAAAGTAAGTAAAAAAAGTTAGAAAAATTGTTTAATAAATAAGGAGAAGAAGTATGAGTAATATAAGATTGAGGAGTATTTTAAAGCTTTCGCTTTTAAGTGCAGTCTTAGCGTTTACTAGTAATGTTTTTGCTGACCCTGTAAAAGCGGCTTTTGTCTACATTGGCCCAACAGGCGACCATGGTTGGACTTATGCACATGACCAAGGTGCAAAATATCTTAAAGCACAAATGGGAGATGACGTAGTTGTAACAACCGTAGAGAGTGTTGAAGAAAATTCAGACTCTGAGCGGGTTATTACGAGCCTTGCCCGAAAGAATGATATTATTTTTACAACATCATTCGGCTACATGAACCCGACACTTAAGGTTGCAAAGCGCTATCCTGATGTTAAGTTTGAACATGCAACAGGCTACATGTTGGATGACAACGTTTCTGTTTATTCTGCAAGATTCTATGAAGGAAGGCATGTCATTGGTAAGATTGCAGGTCGTATGACAAAGACTAATGTAATTGGATATATTGCGTCTTTTCCAATTCCTGAAGTTATTCGCGGAATCAACGCTGCCTATCTAGCTGCTAAATCAGTTAACCCTGACATTCAAATAAAAATCATTTGGGTTTACACTTGGTATGATCCAGGTAAGGAAGCTGATGCTGCTAATGCTCTAGTTGCACAGGGTGCTGATATTATCATGCAACACACTGATTCAACTGCACCAATGACTGTCGCTGAAGAGACAGAGGGCGTCTATGCATTTGGCCAGGCTTCAGATATGGGAGCATGGGGTCCAACATCTCAGTTGACTTCAATCATTGATTATTGGGGTCCTTACTACTTATCTAGAGTTCAAGCAGTTAAGGATGGTACTTGGGCATCATCTGACACGTTTGATGGAATTAGACAAGGAATGGTTAAATTTGCTCCTATGAGCAGTGCGATGCCTCTCGAAGTTAAACAAGAAGCTTCGAAAGCTATCATTGATGTGATGACTGGTGCTGTTCATCCGTTCACAGGTCCAATCAATAAACAAGACGGTAGCCCATGGTTAGCGGAAGGTGAAACACCACCAGCCTACCCTGATCTACTGACAATGGATTTTTATGTAGAAGGAATTGACAGTAAGTATCCTAACTAATAAAAATTCAGTTAAGTATTAATACTAATCGCACCTTAAGTTCTACTTGGGGTGCGATTTTTTATAGTTATTTTTAATCGATTATGTCGAACCCATCATACGATTGGCTAAATAAGTTACCTAAGGTTGAGCTTCACCTTCATTTAGAGGGAACCTTAGAGCCTGAGTTAATGTTTAATTTGGCTAAAAGGAATAACATCTCATTGCCCTATGAGAATATTAATGATGTAAAAAAAGCTTATGAGTTTAATCATCTTCAGGATTTTTTAGACATCTATTATCAGGGTGCAGAAGTTTTTCAATCAGAGCAAGACTTTTATGATTTAACTTGGGCCTACTTAATTAAGTGTCAGCAACAAAATGTTCAACACGTAGAGCCATTCTTTGATCCTCAGACGCATACTTTAAGAGGCATTGCATTTGAAACAGTTATCAATGGTATTAGTCACGCTTTAGAGGACGGTGAAAAAAAACTTGGAATTTCATATCAACTAATCATGTGTTTCTTGAGACATCTTAGCGAGTCAGATGCTATTGAAACTTTAAGGTCTGCAGAGAAATTTATTGACAAAATACATGGTGTTGGCCTAGATAGTTCTGAAAAAGGCAATCCACCAGAAAAATTTTCAAATGTCTTTAGTGAGGCTAGCAAAAAAGGTTTTAAGTTGGTGGCCCATGCAGGGGAAGAGGGGCCAGCTAGCTATATATGGAGTTCTTTAGATGTTCTAAAGGTAAATAGAATTGACCATGGGATTCGTGCAATGGATGATCCAAAACTTTT
>Ga0209445_1001929_pt1 | contig 10816 bp, 8 predicted proteins | sample MarorgKNORR_S2LV_4_FD_188223 | JGI IMG/M metagenome (GOLD analysis project Ga0209445, IMG submission 188223) | Marine microbial communities from the Southern Atlantic Ocean, analyzing organic carbon cycling - NADW_A/KNORR_S2/LV (SPAdes) (version 2) | ecosystem: Environmental > Aquatic > Marine >...
CATTGTTAAAACAGAGGGACAACAATATATCCACTATAATAAAGCTGGACTTATTATGTATACACTATCAGATTTTATAGGCAGAGATCGATTTAATAAAGCACTTGGAGAATTTATAGATAGGTTTCGGTATCAGTCTGAACCCTATGCTAACATAGGTACCTTTGTCAAAACTATCAAAGATCATACCCCGGAAAATTTGAAATACCTGGTTCATGACACCTTTGAAAAAATAACTCTCTATGAGAATAAGGCAAAGGAAGCTAGTGCAATAAAAAATCAAGATGGTACATATAGCGTCACCTTTACGGTTGAAGCAAAAAAGGTGTATTCCGATAGCTTAGGTAAACAGACCCCTGCGATTCTTAATGACTGGCTTGAGGTTGGAATCCTTGGTGACACTGAGATAGATGGAATAGAGCATGAGGTTCCGATCTATGTTGAAAAAGTAATCATAGCAGACTCTCTTACAACCTATACGTTTAATGTTGATCAAAAACCAACAAAGGCTGGTATTGATCCCATGAATAAGTTTGTAGATAGAGACATAGATGATAATATGATACGCGTACAAATAGTTTCTTTAAAAGAAGAAGATATATAATTAATAAACTTTCCAATTCTGAAAACTTTTTTGTGTAAATAAGTCATAGTAAATTCCTTCTATCATATTTTCATTTTCATATATAAGAAAAATGGGGGAGAGGTAAATGTCAAACTGGAATAAAGACAGTTTTGTAGAGCATATGCGTGAAAATTGCAATCGAGAGATTGCAAAAATAGGAGAATCAATCATTGAGTTTTCAGAGAATCATGCATCGGATATCAGCTGGGGGAGAGGAACAGACCACGGTACCATGACCTTTAGGTGTGACAGCGATGATGGAAACCTTCCACTTTTCCACATGACTTCAATAGGCCAATTGAACCTTCAAATTAATTTTATGCGCGGTAAAGAAATTCCTCCTATGGTCATACGAGATGTTGTTATAAAGCTTGAGTCAAACTTTCTTCGTGATTATGATGAGACGGGTTACCCTAGTGATGTTTTTGTTTCTATGGAAGATCTTTTTCATACTCAGAGTCAGGTAGACAAATTTATTAAAACTATGGAGGGTGCTACCTATAGGCTAAAACAATAAGCCTATAATTTTCCAATTTTTGGAACAATATAATTTTATCATTTGAGCTGTTATAGATAGTGCAATACCATACTATACTAGCTATTATCTTTGGTTACAGCATTCTTTTTGGTCAGACGAATCAGTCCGGTGAATTACCGATTGGTCTTACTGAAGAGGAAAAAAATAATATCCATATTATATATCAAATGGGTAGGGATACAGAACCACCAACAGCGCCTGTCAGAAATGTTGCTGAATTTGAGCGAATGAGTGGCGTACTAATCAGATATCCTTTCGGTATTTCTATAGAGATTATCAGAGAGCTATCAGAAGATCTGGTTATATATTGTTTGGTATCTTCTTCTCAGCAAAACAGCGCGCTTAATTCTATGAGTAGCGGAAATGTAAACACAAACAATGTAGAATTTATCACTGGTCCTACAGACAGTTATTGGACAAGAGACTATGGCCCTTGGTGGGTTGTTGATGGTGAGAATAATATGAGTATCGTAGATTTTACATACAACAGGCCAAGGCCTAATGATAATGAGGCTCCTTTAAAAATATCCCAATCTTTAAACGTACCATATTATTCTGTGGATATAGTCCACGCAGGTGGAAATTATATGACGGATGGTTATGGTATATCCGCATCATCAAACTTAGTCTATGAAGAAAATATCATGAGCAATGATGAACTTAATAATCTCATGAACCTTTATTATGGCATAGAAACATATCATGTTATAGCAGATCCAAATAACACGTATATAGAGCACATAGACTGCTGGGGTAAATATTTAAGCCCGACAAAAGTTTTAATACGCGAGGTTGCAGCCAGTCATCCTCAGTATAGCGAGGTTGAGTTAGTAGCAAACTATTTTTCTGAGGTATTAAATAATTGGGGTGAGCCTTGGGAAGTATTCAGGGTCTGGACGCCGAATGACCAACCCTATACAAATTCAATAATCGTTAATAATAAGGTTCTAGTTCCAATAATGAACAGTTCTTGGGATGATGAAGCGCTTGCTGTTTATGAAACAGCTATGCCAGGATATGAGGTGATTGGACTCACTGGGACCTGGGAATCAACAGATGCGCTACACTGCAGAGTTAAGGGAATACCTGATTTAAAAATGCTACAACTTTTTCACAAACCTCTTAGCGATACGATCGCGCCTTTGCAGCTATCTGGGTATCAATTGGAGCTGGACATTGATGATCTAAGCGATGCAGGTATTATTGAAGAATCTATAAAAGTGTTTTGGCGCAAGGAGTCGATGGCAGTTTATGATTCTTCACTAATGTATCAGTCTGATATTCCAGAGGAGCCGAACAAATACATAGGATATATACCGCTCCAGGCTTTTGCATCAAATATTCATTATTATGTTCAAGGAGCTGACAGTACAGGCAGGGTTGAGGCTTCTCCCTTAGCTGGATATCATTCTTTCTATGCTCTCCCTACTGATGCATGCAATAGTTGGGAGAGAGGCGATATGGATAACTCAGGGGCTATAGATATTCTTGATGTTTTAATTCTTGCAGATCTTATTGTATACAATGATTCTGCCGGAGTTTGCTGTGAATCTGTGGCAGATATTAATACAGATGGTATCTTAGATATTATCGATATAGTCTCCCTGGTTAGTATGGTGATTGGCCAATAGCAAATGAAAGAGATTAAATATGATTTAGTTTTAATGGGCGCTACTGGATTTACTGGTAAACTCGTCGCTGAATACCTTGCCCAAGAGTATGGTGCTAAAAATGAACAATTCGTTTGGGCAATAGCTGGCAGGAACAAGGATAAACTTATTAATCTAAAGAGATATTTAGAGCAATATGATTCTGAGGCGAAAAATATACCAGTACTCACAGCAGACAGTCATGACAAAAGATCTCTTGATAATATTACGTCTGTGTCGCGAGTTATAATTAGTACTGTTGGACCATATCTTAAATACGGGAAGATGTTGGTTGAGTCTTGTGCAATAAACGGAACGGACTATTGTGATCTTACTGGTGAGGTGCCTTTTATAAGAGAATCTATAGATTCTTTTGACTCAATGGCAAAAAGTAATAATTGCCGTATTATCCACAGCTGTGGTTTTGATGCAATACCCTCTGACATTGGAGTGTTAAAACTGCAAAAAAAATCGATAGAAAAATTTGGACAACCGTGTAATGAGATTAAGCTATATGTTAGATCAATGAGAGGCGGTTTTAGCGGCGGAACAATTGAGAGTATGATTAACATATCATCATATATTAATTCAAGGCCAGATCTGTCTGGTTTACTGAGTAATCCATACGCACTTAATCCGGGCGGTCAATTATTAGGCGGCCCAGATGGATCAAGCCTTCGATCTGTAAAATGGGACAAAGATATGAATCTCTGGACATGTCCATTTATTATGTCCGGTTTTAACACCCGCGTGGTAAGGCGTTCAAATGCATTAATGGGTTTTCTATATGGAGATTCTTTTAATTATAGTGAGGTATATTCTTTTTCTAAGGGATTTTCAGGGTTTATTAAATCATTGTCCATGCTTATTGGTATCGCATGTTTGAAACTGGCTATTAGTTTTCGTCCATCCTTATGGTTACTCAGGAAATTCTTTCTTCCAGCACCAGGCGATGGGCCATCAAAAGAAAATAGGGAAAGTGGATATTTTAAGTTAGTACTAGTTGGATCAATAGCTGATAATAAATTAAGTATAACAGTTACTGGAGATCGAGACCCTGGATATGCTGCTACTGCTAGAATGTTAGCAGAGTCCGCACTTTGTATGCTTTTAGATCGTAAATCTATTCCAGATGTTTCAGGAGTCTTAACACCTGCTGCAGGAATCGGCGATATACTTGTTTCTCGATTAAAGGATAACGGAATTACTTTTAAAATAGAATAAATTTTTTTTGGTTATGTTTATTAATTAAATCAAAGTTCATAACTTATGACTAATCATTGTTCCACATATCAGATTAGATGAATCGAAAATCACAGTTCTTATTATATCTTATTTTTTTTGTTGGGTGTTCAAAAATTGTAGATGAAGACACCCTAACAGAAAAGTCTTCCATTAAATATTCAAAAGGCAGAGGCAGTCCATTTACCGGAGAAGTGATCGGGAAATATGATAGTGGCCAAGAACGTGTTAAGGGTAAATATATAGATGGTAAAAGAGATGGTATATGGACGATTTTATATAAAAATGGTAAAGAAAGCGAAAAAGGAAAGTATGCCTCCGGCAAGAAAAAAGGTGACTGGAATAAGTGGTATGAAAACGGAATACTAAAGTCTAAAGGTTCTTATGTTAATGGAATGATGGAAGGATTATGGAAGTATTGGTACAATAATGGTACAAAGGAAAAAGAAATTAATTTTATTGATGGTAAGGAGAACGATCAGTCAAAGAGCTGGTACTCAGATGGTAAAGAAAAAAATATAGTACACTATTCACATGGTAGTAAGAATGGCGAATATATTGAATGGAATCAGAATGGAAATAGAATTTCAGATGGTATTTTTAAAGCCGGACAAAAATGGAATGGCTATTTTGGAGATGAACACTATATCGATGGTGCAAAAGGATCTTTATTTGTAGAATTTTTTAAGAATGGAAAGAAAAAGATTGAAGGCGTACTAATCAATAGCGAAAAAACTGGTCCATGGAGCGCGTGGTATATTAGTGAAAACAGAAAATATACAGGTAACTATAGAGATGGTAAAAGAGATGGTAAATGGATTGAGTGGGATGAGGATGGCGAAGAAAAAATTAATGGTATCTACAGAAATGATGTACCATGGAAAGGACAGTTTGAAGATAATTATTATAGTAATGGTAAAATTGCTCAAGAATATGTTGAATACCATAACAATGGTCAAAAAAAGATTATTGGCACAATAATAAATAATAAAAAAAGTGGTGAATGGTCGGAATGGTTTGAAAATGGAAAACTAAAATATAGTGGGAACTATTTAAACGATAAAAAACATGGTCGTTGGATTGAGTGGAATGATGCAGCTGCTGAAATAATTAACGGAGAATATAAAAATGGTCAAAAGTGGGAAGGTAGATTTGGTGATAGGAACTATATAAGCGGACTACACAGAGAAGAATATTCTGAAGCATACCCCGATGGTAAAATAAAATCTTCTGGCATTTTAGTAAATAAAGTAAAAATAGGAGACTGGAACTATTGGTATGAAAATGGAATCTTAGAAGAGTCTGGTTCCTATGTCAACGATATTAGAGATGGTCAGTGGACGGGTAATTATTTAAGCGGAAACAAAAAATATGTAGGTATTTATCTAAATAGTAAAGAGGATGGGCTTTGGACATATTGGTATGATGATTCTATAAAAAAATCAGAGGGGAGCTATAAATCTGGTATAAAAAATGGTGAATGGCTTGAGTGGGACACTGATCAGATTATAACAGTAAATATTATGTATAATAATGGTCAAAAATGGACAGGAAGATATGGTGAAACATTTTATTTAAATGGTATAGAGAAAAAAGGTGTAAAAATTGAATATCCAAATGGGATGATCAAAGAAGAAGGTATATTATTTGATGAAAAGAAAATCGGACGCTGGACATTCTACCATGATAATGGAAAAAGAAAAAGCACAGGGCTGTATAATGATGGTATAGAAAATGGGAAATGGTATTATTGGTATAAAAGTGGGCAAAAAGAAAAAATAGGATCATATAATAATGGTATTAAAGAAGGTGCTTGGAAAGGTTGGTATTATGCAGGCAACAAGTTCTTTCAGCGTGGCTTTAAGAATGGTCTAAAACATGGCAAATGGATCTGGTGGTATGACAACAGAAAGATAAAATATATACGATATTATGATGAAGACATAAAAGTTGGTGAATGGAAAGAGTACAATAATAATGGATCAATTTTGGTTGATGGAATCTATGATAATGGACAACAGTGGAACGGCATTTTCAAAGAAGGATATTACTCAGACGGTAAGAAAGCAGAAGAGCATAGAGATTATTATGAAAATAATAGTATTATGTCGGAGGGCCTAATTATTGATGAAAATGTAAAAATAGGTAACTGGACTTATTATCATAACAATGCTTCCAAGAAAAGTAATGGTCAATATATAAAAAATAATAAAAACGGTGAATGGAACTATTGGTATAAAAGTGGTAAACAAGAAAAAACAGGAAACTATGTCAATGATTTAATGGATGGTGACTGGAGAGGTTGGTACTATACCGGGCAAAAATTTTATTTGAGAACCTATAATAATGGCAAAAAAGAAGGCAAGTGGGTTTGGTGGTTTAATGATGGTAAGAAAAAATATGAGGGTAATTATCAAAATGATAAAAAAGATGGTAAATGGACCGAGTGGGATAAAGAAGGCATTATAACAATTAATGGCATCTTCCACAATGATGTTAAATGGTCTGGGATTTTTGATGATGGAAGATATTATAAAGGTAGGATGGCTAATCGCTTTGAAAAATATCATGAAAATGGTGGACTGAAATCTGAAGGTTTAATTATAGGCGAGGTTAAGTTAGATCTATGGACCTATTGGTATGATAATGGCAATAAGAAAGAAGAAGGATCATACATTGAAGATCGTAAAGATGGCCAATGGTCTACCTGGTATAAAAGTGGTAAAAAGAAAGAAAAGGGATCCTATAAAGATAATAAAAAGAATGGAGAATGGCGGTCTTGGTATTACAACGGTCAAAGATACTATAAAAGAAATTATAAGATTGGTGAAAAACATGGTGAATGGGTATGGTGGTATGACAATGGTCAAAAGAAATATATTGGATCATATAAGGCTGGCAAAAAAGATGGACAATGGTTCGAATGGTCACAGAATGGGAGTATGGCTCTTAATGGATCATATAAGAACGGCAAAAAATGGGATGGTGACTTTAAAGATGGGATATATATATCCGGTAAAAAACAAAGCTCATAGCAGTTCATATCTAATAAGTTTATAGTAATATATTTTTGTATAATATTCTAGAATATATCGAATAATGGATTACGGTCTTCGTTTTGCTGCGATTGATGTTGGTAGCAATGCAATGCGCCTACTTTTTACCCGTGTAATTGAGGGTGAAAAGAATAAGCCATTCTTCATTAAAGAGTCGCTTATTAGGATGCCTCTGCGTTTAGGGCATGACGCATTCACAAGGGGCACAATAAGTAAAAAAAATTGTGATAGTTTTTTGAATACATTGCTCGGGTTTAAAAATCTTATCGATGCCTATAATCCAATTAGCTATAGGGCATGTGCCACTGCAGCAATGCGTAACGCGAAGAATGGCTTAGATCTGGTTCATAGGGTTAAGGAAATTTCTGGAATTGATTTAGATATTATCACTGGGCAAGAAGAAGCCGGGATGATTTTATCTAGAAATCTAAATCAATATTTAAAAACCAAAAACAATTACATACATATAGATGTTGGTGGTGGTAGTACCGAACTAACTATTATATCCAGTGGTACAAAACAAACTTCAAAATCTTTTTCAATTGGCTCTGTTCGTCTACTTGAGGGAAAAGTGCAAAAATCTTATTGGGAGGTTATGCATGCGTGGATTAATAAGAAAACTAAATCACTAGGACCTATTAAAGCGATTGGTAGCGGGGGAAATATAAATAAAATAGCTTCAATGCTTGGAACGTATAAGGGGGAATCGGTTAATTATACTGATATAAAACATCTAATAAAAAAAATTAACGCAAAAAATATTGAAGATCGAATTACAATTCTAGGCCTAAGGCCAGATAGGGCTGATGTAATTATCCATGCCAGTGAAATTTATTTAAATTGTATGCAATCGGCAGGCGCAAAAATAATAATAGTACCACAATCAGGACTGGCAGATGGTATAGTTGGTCAATTATATGATAATTACAAACGTAATAATGTTATTTGAACCATTAATAATAAATAGCAATCGTTGACCGAGTCTAATAAAAAACGATTTCAGCCAAAATACCCTGTCATGGTCTGGGATGAAGACTGTCAGTTTTGTAAGCTTTGTACAGATCGATTTAAAGCATTAGCCTTAGACAATATTGAATTTATTCCATACCAAGATTTGTCCGCTAAATATCCTAAGGCACCTGATCTAGATTATAAGAAGTCGATAGTATTTTTTACACATAATAATACATATACTGGGGCCGCTGCGGTGTTCAGTTATTATAGTAAGATTGGTAAGAAGCTACCAATGTGGCTATATCGTAGGTTTAAATTATTTGAAAGAATCTCAGAAATTTCATATCGCTTTATTGCTAATCACAGAAGGATGTTTCGCCTTATATGTCAAACCTTTTGGGGATCTAATTTATTGCCTGATTCTTACAAGACTAGCGGATGGATCTATGGCAGACTACTTGGATTAGTAGGGATAATTGCGTTTTTATCTTTGTGGGTACAATCAGATATGCTTATCAGTTCAAGTGGGATAGTCCCTTTTCAGAGCGATCTTGGGCAGGTCGAAGGGTTTATTACCACAACTGGTTCAGATATTTCAAAGTGGTTTGCAAGACCAACAATATTATGGTTTTCTAAGACCGATTTATGGTTAAATATAGTTCTATGTTTGGGAACGTTTTCGTCCACATTATTATTACTCGGAATCGTTCCACACATATCGATTGCAATATCTTGGACATGTTATCTTTCTGTAGCCTCTGTTTCAGAACCATTCCTCAATTTTCAGTGGGACGCACTTTTGTTAGAGACATATTTATTATCTATATTTTTTGTTCCATGGAAAGTGATAGATGACAGAAAAAATATTCAAAACCCCGCTACCCTAGGGAAATGGTTATTGTGGCTACTAATCATAAAACTAATGTTTGAATCAGGCCTGGTAAAGTTTACCTTTTTTGGTGCAGATGGGTCAAATACATGGCGGGACTTGACCGCACTAAATTATCATTATTGGACACAGCCGATTCCATCCTGGATCAGTTGGTATGTAGATAAATTACCAGAGGTGATAGATAAAATCTCTCTCGGATTTACATATTTTTGTGAGCTCATCATACCTTTTATGATATTTTTTCCAAGAAGGATAAGGCGCACAGCGTCTTTTAGTCTAATTGTTTTTCAGGCTCTCATAATTATAACCGGTAACTATGGTTTTTTTAATCTTCTTACTATTGTGGTTTGTCTTACACTTATTGATGATCAATTTTTTGGAGATTATTTCAGCAAATGGTTAATTAAAAGACCAGAGGTAAATGTAGAAATAAACCTTACAGAGAAAGTAAAGAGATTCCTTGCTTTTATTATTTTGATTTGTTTCATTTTTACTATGATATTTTTTGTAATTTACGTTCCAAGAAATCGATTCTATCCTGGCCCCAAAATATTTCGTCCTGCAAAATATAAGTGGGTGCACCAAAAACTCCCTTGGTAATAGCCTCTTTTGTATTCTCGAAATATAATTTTTTTGTAGAATCAGAATTTGCCATTTGTAGTATTTTTTCTGGGTCTAGTTCGTGCTTAAAAGCTAAATCTTTCAAAAATTTTATATCCGAAATATCAATTTCATTTGCCCAGAGTGCCTTTAAACAATCATGACCAAACATCAAATTTTTTCCGGATAGGACGGTTGCTATTGTAAATCTTGCTGGCAAGTGCGGATCTTTTGGAGGAAAAAATTTTGGCTTTAAGTTAATTTTTATATTTAAATAATCGCCCCATCTTTTTAACTCATCAAGTCTATATTTTTGCCTTTGCGGAGAACGTTTAGGCACCGGCAACCCTCCGGTTTTGGGAAAAACTTCCCCAACAAGATCAATAAGCTTTTCATTTACCTTAACTTTATATTTCTTAGCCAGATCTTGAAATCTAGATGAGCCAAGGTATGCAAAAGGGGAAGCAACACTATAGTAATAATCAATTTCCATTTTTTTAAAGTCTATGTTTTTTTCTTCTTACTTTCCTTGTGACCAAGTAGCTTAAGATATAAACTATTTTTTCAAAACCTAGTAATAGTTATCCACATCATTACTAGATCTGGTTTTGATGTTCACGTTTTGATTCGGTTAAGATTCTTTTTTGGACTCAAAATACAACCTATTGAGCACATTTCTACATCTTGCCAAGTCTTCTCTTGTATTATAAATTAGAACAAAACAAGAACATTATGAAATTACTATTACCATTTCATTTACATAAAGTTGGAGCTGGCTTCCCTTCTCCAGCAACAGATTACGTGGAAGACGACATCGATCTTAACGCCCATTTAATAAAAAATATACCATCTACATTTCTTATTAGAGTGCAGGGAAAATCTATGAATAGCATTGGAATTCATGATGGTGATCTTTTGGTAGTAGACAAAAGTTTAAATCCAAAAAATTTTTCCACTGTAATTGCTAATGTAAATGAAGAATTGGTTGTAAAAACTTTCATAAAGCAAAAAGATCAATCTTTTTTGACTTCTGGATCAAAAAAATTAAATGATAAAATTAATTTGACTGAAAATCCCGAAATCTTTATTTGGGGTATAGTAACTTACGTAATACATGCTTTATAGAAAAAACAAGATAGCTCTAGTTGACTGTAACTCATTTTATGTTTCTTGTGAAAGATTGTTTAATCAATCAATAATTAAAAAACCAGTTGTTGTATTATCAAGTAATGACGGATGTGTAATCTCCCGATCAACAGA
>Ga0209445_1001934_pt1 | contig 10795 bp, 8 predicted proteins | sample MarorgKNORR_S2LV_4_FD_188223 | JGI IMG/M metagenome (GOLD analysis project Ga0209445, IMG submission 188223) | Marine microbial communities from the Southern Atlantic Ocean, analyzing organic carbon cycling - NADW_A/KNORR_S2/LV (SPAdes) (version 2) | ecosystem: Environmental > Aquatic > Marine >...
TTCGGAAGTCTTTACGTCAAAAGATAATATACAATTAGACAAAAGAACTTTAGTTATATTAAGATGGATTGCTATAATCGGGCAATATTTAACAATAAGCATTGTTTATTTTGTTCTTAAATTCGAACTTCCTTTTTTTTATTGTTCTACAATTATTTTTATTGGAATTTTAACTAATTTTTATCTGCAATTTCAATTTAAAAAAAACCAATTAAACAATTTTACTTCAACATTTTTTTTATTTTATGACCTTATTCAATTATCCTTATTATTATATTTAACAGGTGGCGTGACAAACCCTTTTACAATTTTATTAATTGTTCCAGCGATAGTATCATCAACTTTTTTAACTTTGAGAAGTACAATAAATTTATCTTTTATTACAATAATAATTTTAATTTTATTAACAATTAATCATCTACCACTACCTCATTCTGGTGAATTACATTTTCATGTACCAGATATTTATTTATATGCAGTTCCAATTGCTATTATAATAGGATTAATCTTTTTAACTTATTTTGGAGTTAGATTTGGAATAGAATCTAGAAAACGAACTGAAGCTTTAAATAAACTAGAATTAATTTTGGCCAAGGAACATGAGTTAGAATCCATAGGCTTACAAGCCGCTGCCGCTGCTCATTCATTAGGAACACCCTTATCAACAATTACCGTTATAGCCAGAGAATTAGAAAAAGAAATTGGAAATAACCCAAAATACTCAAAAGATATAGATTTGCTTTTGTCAGAAACTAAAAGATGTTCGGATATTTTAAAAGATCTCTCTAAAGATCAACTTGAAGAAGATAGTTTTTTATCTGATATAAAAATTGAGGAATTATTAAGTGCAATTGTTAGATCGTTTACTGAAATTTCAGAAAAAAAAATATCATTAGTTGTAGAACAAAATAAACTTAATCCACAAATTGAGAGAACATTAGAAATAACTTATGGATTGAGAAATTTTATAGGTAATGCTGTAAAGTATAGCAACTCATCTGTTGATGTTATCTTAGAAAGCAGTAATAAAATTACTGAAGTTAAAGTATGTGATGATGGGCCAGGATTTTCAGAAGATATTTTAAATGTATTAGGTGAACCATATATACGTTCTAAGAACAAAATAATTAGTTCAAAATCTGGATTGGGATTAGGGACTTTTATAGGCAAAACTCTTTTGGAAAGAATGAAAGCAAACGTTAGTTTTGATAAGTGTCCTAAAATAAATGGAGCTATGGTAACTATTAAATGGCAGACAAAAGATTTGTTATCTATCTAGTTTTTTTCTTAAATTCGAATGAGTAGGAAATTATTTTATAAATAAGTTTTGCAACTAAAAAATTATAGGAATTAAATCCTTTTATAGGCGAAAGTTCATTTATGTCTGCCCCTACAATATTTGAGAATTGTGCTGCAATTTTAATAATTTTTATTGTTTCATTCCAAAATAAACCACCTGGTTCCGGCGTTCCTGTTGCAGGCATTACACTTGAATCTAAAGCGTCTACATCAAAAGTTAAGTATACTTTCTTATTTCTAATAATTTTTTTAAATTTAGTTAGATTCCAATTCATTTTATCCTTTGCCCAATAAATTTTTATCCTTTTTTTATTCTTATTTAAAAAGGGAATTTCACCAGATGAAATATTTCGTATTCCAAATGAAATTACACTAACATTTGGATTATCTAAGCATCTTCTGATTACAGATGCATGAGAAAATTTATTTCCGTTATAACTATCTCTTAAATCAGCATGTGCATCAAAATGTAGCAAACATATTTTACCAAATTTTTTTATAAAGGGTTTAATGGCACCTGAGGTTAATGAATGTTCACCTCCTAAAGTTAATGGAAATTTTTTTTTATCTAATAAGATTTTATTAATATTTTCAATTTGCTTAAGAGCATCTATCATATTTTTTTTTATATGAAATGGTTCTAGAGTTTTTATACCAATATGTTTGTAGGGTTCTTTGTGTAAATCTTCATCAAAGAGTTCAACTTGATGAGATGCTTTAATTATTTCCTTTGGACCTTTATTTGTACCACCTCCATAACTAACTGTTTTCTCAAGTCCAAATGGAACAATAACAACATTTACTTTTCCATTGATTTTATTATCTGTTCCAAGGAATCCTTTTTTATTTGAAAGATACTTCAATTTTTAACCAAATATGTTTGAAAAATTTTTAGGTTTTCTTTCTTTCCAAAGCTTGCGATGGTAAGCATCACTAGCTATGAGAGGAAGAACACTAGTCGCTTCAGCAAAAACCATTTGTTCTTTTGAGATATCAACCTTTCCCCAAGAGCCTGCTTCTTTAAGAGTGGAACTGCTACAAGCGCCATCCCTAGCATCTGCAACAGTAATTTGCACTGCGTATTTATGCATATCAACATTTTTACCCAAAAGTTCAGCACACACCACAGTATCTTGTACAAAGTTTTTTGGAACCCCACCACCAATCATAAAAAGACCAGAGGATTTAGATTTTATTTTTATTTCCGTTAATTCTCTAAATTCTCTAATAGAATCAATAGTCATATACTTTTTTGGATTTTTTTCTTGGTGCATAACCAATCCGAATCCAGCACTAGAATCTGTAAAAGCTGGGCAAAATATGGGAACATTATTATTATAGGCTGTTTCAATTAAAGAATCTTTTTTTTTGGAATTAGTTTTTAAGTATTTTCCAATTTCCTTTATAAATTCTCTCGAAGTATAAGGTTTTGGTTCTAAACCATCTGCTATATCGCATATAGTTTTATCGCATTTCTGAAGCTGTTCTTCATCTATATAGGTGTCGTATATTCTATCAATATAGTTTTCTCTTAATTGGGTATCATCCTGAAATTGGGATCCTTGATAATGCCTAAATCCTAATGCTTCAAAAAAATCCATATCAATAATTGAAGCGCCAGTAGCAACCACTACATCAACCATATTATATTTAATCATATCAGAATATATTTTCATGCAGCCAGCGGCTGAGGTGGATCCTGCTAGGGTTAAAAAAATTGTGCAATTTTTGTCAGATAACATTTCGTTAAAAATGCTTGATGCATTAGCAGTATCTCTTGAAGTGAAAGACATTTTGTCCATAGACTCTATAATTTTTCTTGAGTCAAAAGATGTAATGTCAATATGCTCAACAGGTTTTTCGAGAAAGGTCTTTTTATTATGACCCAACTTCGGATTTTTTGGGTTATTCATTTAGGCAACTAGATAACGAGAAGTGTTTTCCCTTTCGTACATAGACATTATCGGTTTGTCTTGTACTTCAAAAATTTGATCAGAATAAAAACCATTAAATTTAGTTCTAAAGGTTAATGAGTATGCACCAAGTTGACCTAATTCTATATAGTCACCTTCTTTTAAATTATTGGGTAAAACAAACGGGCCCTTCATATAATCTGCACTATCGCATGTTGGACCATACAAACTATAGGCAGTTAATTTTTTAGAAGCCATTCTTCCATTAGGTATCATTCTTGTAGGAAGGATAAAGTTTAGAACGCCTGCATCAAACAAACTACCATAGGTTCCATCATTAATATAAAGTTTTTGTTTTTTTCTGAGAACAATTTTGACTATAGAAGATCCACACTCAGCAACAAGCGCTCTACCAGGTTCACACAATAATTCAGGTTTATTTTCTAATTTTAAATTATCAAAAGCTTTTTTAATTTCACTAACATAATTTTCAATAGGTTGTGGACGTAAATCTGGGTAAACAGATGGAAATCCCCCACCGACATTTATGATATCTGGAATTATTTTAGTTTTTTTTATAATATTTCCTACCTCTCGAATTCCTTTAGCATAAGAAATAGGGTGCATACATTGTGATCCTACATGAAAACTTAAACCAACTTTTTTAGCATGCGCTTTAGCGAGTCTTAGCAAGCCTAATGCTTCACTAGGAAGTGCACCAAACTTTTTAGATAAGTCAATTTCTGCATGCTCGTTCGAAATGGAAACTCTAATGTAAAGAGTTAAATCCTTAGCATTATTAGTTGCCTCAATAATTTTTTGTAATTCTTCTTTTGTATCTAAGGCAAAATCTCGAATTTTATAATTAAAATATGCCTCTTGTATGTGTTCACGACTTTTTACGGTATTCATGTAGTAAGAGCGTGCTTTTGGCAATATTTTTTTAATTAATTTAATTTCGTTAATTGAAGCAACATCAAATCGATTAATTCCACTTTCGCCAATGTACTTAATGACCTCTTCATTTGGGTTGGTTTTTACAGCGTAAAGTATTCGTCCTGGAAAATTACTTTTAAACCAGCTACATGCTGATTTTATAGAATCAGGTCTTATGCAATAAATTGGGTTTACTGGTCGAATAGTGTTAACCAACTCGTTAACCGAATTAAATTTTTGCATCTCATATATCCTCTTTTTTGTTATACAAAAAATAAAAAAAATTATAAAAAAACTTCTTAAGATTCGTATTTATAGAAATGATGAGTAATGTAAAGCATTAATTTACTCTCCTGAATAAAGTATTTATCGAACTTGTATCTGTGATAGAATAGTTTTGAAAAATAAAAAAATGAGAACGGAACAGGAAAAAACAAAACTTCAAAAAATCACTGATTTTACTGATAAATCGCTACTTATCGTCGATGATGATAGTCCTTTCAGAGCTAGATTGGCTCGAGCTATGGAAAAAAAAGGTTTTCAAGTAACTCAGGCCGAAAGTGTGAAAAAAGGAATAGTTGAGGCTAATAACTCACCTCCAGCGTTTGCCGCTGTTGACTTACGCTTAGGTGATGGAAGCGGATTAGAGGTAATTAAAGAAATTAGAAGAGTTAAAAAGGACAGTAGGGTAGTCATGCTTACAGGATATGGCAATATACCAACTGCTGTAGCGGCAGTTAAGGTCGGTGCCATTGATTATATTCCAAAACCTGCAGACGCTGACGATGTAGAGAATGCTCTTTTAGCTTTACCAGATTTTAAAGCTATTCCACCGAAAAATCCGATGTCAGCTGACAGAGTTAAATGGGAACACATTCATAGAGTTTATGAATTGTGTGATAGAAATGTTTCTGAAACGGCCCGCAGATTAAAAATGCATCGAAGAACGTTACAAAGAATTCTTTCTAAAAGATCTCCTAGGTAACTTTTATTAATTTTTTTACCTTTAATAAGGTTGGAGTTAAAAACAATAATAATAACATTTTAAATAGTTCTGCTAGTAAAAATGGCTGAGCACCCAATTTAAATATTGGTTTGTCCCATCCAATTAAGATTCCTAACCAAATCATACCAAGAATATAAACAAAACTTATAGAAAATATTAATTTTAGAAAAGTATTTATTATTCCCTTGTCATATTTAAATGAGCCAGCAAAATAAACAGCTACCAAAAAACCAATAAGATAACCCATAGTTGGACCAGTAAAATATATTAAACCAATTCCTTTTTCTGGTGTGCCAGCAAATACAGGTAAACCAAAAATTCCTTCAAACAAATATAAGCTTATTGTAAGTAAACCAATTTTTGGACCTAATGTTATTCCTAGAAATAAAACCATAAAAGTTTGCATTGTCATTGGGACTGGATAAAAAGGAATTTTGATTTTGGCAGAAATTGTTAAAAGTAAAGTTCCTAATACTGCTACTAAAATGATTTTAGCAATTTTATTTAATTTAATTTCTTTAACTGCTTCCATACTGGATACAATATAGCTTTTTTTAATTAAATCTAGCTTTTTGTAAGATCTATAAATACGTCTTCAAGATCACCTTCATCAGTTGAAATGTCATAGATTTCCATTCCCACATTTTTAACTTTGTTTATTATTTCATCTATTTTATGTTTTTTTCTTTCATATAAAGCTGTTATTTCATTGTTCGATTTGTAGGAAAACTTTATTCCATTTAAATTTTTCTGATTAATAGTGACTATTTTTTTTACTTTAAAAATAATTTTTTTAGTTCTTATACGATCTAATAGATTATCTGTCGTATCTAACGTAACTAAATTTCCTTTATTCAGGATAGCTATTTTGTTGCACATTTCTTCAGCTTCGTACATTAGGTGGGTGGTCAGGATTATAGTAACACCCTGTTTGTTAAGTTCTTTTACGTTGTCCCACAAGTTTTGTCGCAATTGGACGTCAACTCCTGCGGTCGGTTCATCTAAAACTAAAATAGGAGGTCTGTGAACCATTGCTTTAGCAATTAATAATCTTCTTCTCATGCCCCCCGATAAACTTCTTGCGTAAGAGTTAGCTTGTTTTTCAAGGGAAACTAATTTTAATATAAAGTCAGTTACTCTATCTTTTTTTGGTATTCCGTATAATCCCGCTTGAAGTTCTAAAAGATTTTTAGGACTAAAAAATGGATCTAAATTTACCTCCTGAGGAACGATTCCAATGGAAGATCTAACTTGGCGTGGATTTTTATCTAAATCATGTCCCCATACATTAACGGTGCCAGAATTTTTTATTACTGTACCAGCCAAGATATTTAAAAATGTAGTTTTTCCAGCGCCATTAGGCCCTAGTAATCCAAAAATTTCACCTTCTTTCACCTCCAAGTTTAAATTATTTAGTGCTTTAATCTGATTTGAAGATTTTTGAGAATAAATTTTGGTTAATTTTTCTACCTTTAATGCGTTTTTTTTATTCATGATTTTTTAGCTTTTATATATCCATAACACTAATTAAAATAGGTTAATATTAGTCTATGGAACTCATAAAAAAAACTGACCATTTTTACCTCATCGATGGTTCTGGATATATTTTTAGAGCGTATTACGCTTTACCACCTCTTTCTAGAAAAAGTGATGGCTTGCCGACAGGAGCGGTAAGCGGATTCTGTTCTATGCTATTTAAATTATTAGAAGCCTCAAGATCTGATGATTCAAATTATAAACCAACTCATTTTGCCGTAATATTTGATTCTGCAAGAAAAAACTTTAGAAATGATATTTATAGTGAATACAAAGCTAACAGAACCGAAACGCCTGAAGATTTAGCTCCTCAATTTGAGTATATTAGAAAATCTGTAAAAGCATTTAATTTACCATCTATAGAGCTAGCCAATTATGAAGCTGACGATTTAATAGCAACTTATGCAAAAAAAATTATTAAAGCAGGAGCTAAAGTAACTGTTATTTCATCAGATAAAGATTTCATGCAATTAGTTTCTGAAAAAATAAGATTATACGATCCAATGAAAAGTAAAGTTTTAGGTGAGAAAGAAGTTATTGAAAAATTTGGTGTAAAACCCAATCAAGTTATAGATGTTCAGTCATTAGCTGGAGATTCTTCAGATAACATTCCGGGTGTTCCAGGCATAGGCATAAAGACAGCATCTGAACTAATTAATAAATATAAAACTTTAGATATTTTGTTAAAAAAGACTGATGAGATTCCTCAAAACAAAAGAAGAGAAACTTTGTTAGCAAATAAAGATAAGGCTCTTTTAAGTAGACAATTAGTTACTCTTAAAGACGATGCTCCAGTTAAAGATGACCCAAGTAGTTTTATTTTAAAAGAAATTCAAAAAGAAAAACTTTATGATTTTTTAAGAGAGATGGAATTTAATAGATTATTAAGCCAGGCGATAAGTTTTTATGGTGAAGCAGAAAATAAAAATATCAAATCAAATACTCCAAAAATACAATCATCCAAGATTAATACTAAAGGCTATGAAAGTATTACTAATGAAAAAAGTTTAGACAAATGGCTAAAAATTTTGAACGAACAATCGGTTATTGCTGTAGATACTGAGACCTCTTCTTTAAATCCATTAGAAGCTGATCTTGTTGGAGTTTCATTTAGTTATGCACCTAATAAAGCTTGTTACATACCATTAGACCATAAAAACATTAAAGGATTAAAAAGAGAATTGGTATTAAAAAAGATTAAAACAATATTAGAAGATTCAAGTATAAAAAAAGTTGGTCAAAATATTAAATTTGATTTTATTATTTTTAAGCAGAATGGAATCGAAGTTAATCCTATTGAAGATACAATGTTGATTTCATATACATTAGATGCTGGTACAAATAGACATAACCTAGATACACTTTCTGAAATTCATTTAAATCATAAAACTATCTCTTATAAAGAATTAGTTGGTACTGGAAAAAATAAATTAAATTTTTCTGATATTGAACTAGATAAAGCGACAGAATATGCGGCAGAGGACGCAGATGTAACATTAAGACTTTATAATCATCTAAAAGCAAGACTTGATGAAGAAAAATTAAACAAAGTTTATGAGTTTTTTGAAAAACCCATGGTAAAATTACTTTCAAAATTAGAATTTAATGGCATTAAAATTGATGATTTATATCTTAAAAAACTTTCCAAAAAGTTTGAAGAGAGATTAAGAAAAATAGAGAAAGCAATATATTTAATAGCTGGAAAAGAATTCAATATTGCTTCACCAAAACAACTTGGTGAAATAATTTACACTAAACTTAAAATTGCCAAATTAAAGAAAACAAAAAAAGGAAGTTTAGCAACAAGTGCAAATATTCTTGAAGGTCTTGCTCTTACAGGGCACAAATTTCCTAAACTAATATTAGAATGGAGACAGATTTCGAAGCTTAAAAACACTTATTCAGATGCTCTACAGAATCACATAAATCTAAAAACAAAAAGAGTTCATACTTCTTTTTTATTAGCGGCTACAAATACTGGTAGATTAGCCTCTAGTAATCCAAATTTACAAAATATTCCAATTAAATCAGAAGAAGGGAAAGAAATAAGGAAAGCATTCATCGCAGATAAAAAAAATATTTTAATTTCAGCCGATTATAATCAAATAGAAATGAGAATTCTGGCTGATATGGCTGATGTAAAAGAACTAAAAAAAGCTTTTAAAAATAACGAAGACATTCATAATTTAACTGCAAGTCAGGTCTTTAATGTTTCAATTAATAAAGTTAATGAAGATCTTAGAAGAAAAGCCAAAACAATTAATTTTGGTATTATTTATGGAATCACTCAATATGGTTTAGCCAAACAAATTTCTGTATCAAATCAAGAAGCTTTAGATTTTATAAATGCTTATTTTAAGAAATTTCCCGAAATAAAGGATTATATGAACTCAACAATAAGTTTGTGCAGAAAAAAAGGTTATGTCAGTAATATTTTTGGCAGAAGAATTCATCTTAGGGGCATTAATGATAAAAATTTTAGTATTAGAAGTTTTCAGGAAAGAGCAGCAATTAATGCACCAATCCAAGGTTCTGCTGCGGATATTATTCGATTAGCCATGATCAAGATAAATAAATTAATTGAAGATGATAAAAAATTGCAAACTAAGATGTTATTACAAATACATGATGAACTTATATTTGAGTGTTTAGAAAAAGATGAGGTATACGTCAAAAAAACTATTAAAGAAGCAATGATATCAATTTCAAGTTCCGAATATCATATGTTTTCAATTCCATTAAAGGTTAATGTAAATTCAGGATATAATTGGGGTGAAGCTCATTAAAAATCCTAATGCTTGCCCAATTTGCAACAATTTAGTATTTTTATAATAAAACATATTTTTAATTATGAGTCACTCAATCGCACTGGTAGATGATGATAGAAATATACTAACCAGTATAAGTATGGCTTTAGAAAATGAAGGATTTAAAGTTCAAACTTATATTGACGCAGAAAATGCATTAGTTGGTATTAGTAGAAATCCACCGGATTTAGCCGTTATAGATATTAAAATGCCAGGAATGGATGGAGAAGAATTGCTTAAGAGATTAAGAAAAAAAACTACAATTCCAATAATATTTCTAACCTCCAAAGATGAAGAAGTTGATGAGTTGCTAGGATTGAAACTTGGAGCGGATGATTTTATTAAAAAATCAGGGGGGTTTTCTATTAAAGTGCTTGTAGAAAGAATAAGAGTTCAATTAAGAAGAAAAGAAAATACGATAGATGATTCCAAAAATATTATTAAGCATGGAAAACTTGTACTGGATTCATTGCAGCTTGAATGTGAATGGAATGGACAATCTCTTCCTGAAAAACTTACGACGACAGAATTTATAATTGTTAAAGAGTTAGCAAAAAGACCAGGAATAATAAAGGAAAGAGCACAGTTGATGGATATAGCATATAAAGATAATAATGATATTGAAGATAGAACTATAGATAGTCACGTCAAACGAATTAGGAAAAAATTTAAAAAAATAGATCAAAACTTCGCCGCGATTGAAACAAGGTATGGTAGTGGATATAGGTGGAATGTTAGTTAATGAAATCTAATTTTTTTAGTTCTAGCTCAATCCTAAAAAAATTTTTAGTTTTTAATTTTATTGTTTTTTTAGTTTTAGGAGTTTTCACTTTTCTATATCTCAATGCTATAAAACCAAATTTAATAAAAAATAGGTCTAACCAACACTCAAAAATTATAAATAACACATCTGACCATATTAATAGATTAAGCATTGAATTTACCAAAGAGGGTGTTACCAAATTTTTATTAAAGGAAAGATATCTGTTCCATAATTTAGATCGCGTTCAACTTTATGACTTAAATTCTAATTTATTGGCAGATACGGATACTTTAGATTTGGCTCAAGATATTTTTGTTATAAGTCAAGATGTACAAGAAACACCCATCGGTAAATCTGATGAAAATAAAAATATTAGTGAAAGTTCAAAAGCTATTCAGACAACAACTTTTAATACCGAAAGTTATGTCAAAAAGTACTCAGAACAAAAAAATATTAGAGATAAATTAGTAATTGGAGAAACAATTAATAATAATTTTTATGTTATGACTATAAATTCAGTTAAGTTAAATGGAGA
>Ga0209445_1001952_pt1 | contig 10730 bp, 10 predicted proteins | sample MarorgKNORR_S2LV_4_FD_188223 | JGI IMG/M metagenome (GOLD analysis project Ga0209445, IMG submission 188223) | Marine microbial communities from the Southern Atlantic Ocean, analyzing organic carbon cycling - NADW_A/KNORR_S2/LV (SPAdes) (version 2) | ecosystem: Environmental > Aquatic > Marine >...
AAAATAAAAAAAGATGCCGTAGTTTCAATTCAAAATATTGTTTCTTCAATTAATCTTGGAGGCAAAGTCAACTTAGAACAAGCAGCAAGAACTCTGCCAAGAAGTATGTACGAACCAGAACAATTCCCAGGATTGATTCACAGAATGCTTGATCCAAAAACAGTCATTTTGATTTTTGCATCAGGAAAATTGGTTTGTGTTGGTGCTAAACTGGAAACAGAAGTATACAGATCTGTAAATAATGTTCATTCTTTATTAGAAGAAAAAGAACTAATGGTTTACGATTAAATAAAAAATAATTTATTTAATGGGGCTTCCCAATGCAACATCTTCAGTGACAGTTAGCCAATATGGTTTATCATCAACATCTGCAGCTAATAACATGGCATTAGATTCAACTCCAGCCATAGTTTTTGGCTCCAAATTTGCAAGAACAATCACAGTTTTTCCAACAATATCATCAGGTTGAAAATACTGTGCACCTCCAATGATAACATCTCTTTGATCATCACCGCCTAAGTCAATTCGACCTTTAATTATTCGAGATTTACCTTCAATAGATTCAGTTGCAATAATTTTAGCAACTCTAAGGTCTAATTTTGCAAAATCATCATAAGAAACAGTTGTCATAATTTATCTAAATTTATCGGCTTAAAATGAATTTGCATTATTGTAATTCTTTTTTTGTAATTCCACTAGTTTCAATTTCATATTTTAAAGCAGCTGGTAATTCCATGTATTTTTTGTTAGCCAATTCAATGATTTGATCATCAGGGACACTGACTTTTTTTAATAATTTACCACGTTGATGAGCATATGCATTTTTCCAAAAAGTTCCAGCATCAAAGGTTTCAATTTTTGGCATACAGCAAGTAAATTTGATGTTCTTTTAAATTTTAAGGGACTGTGACGGAAGAATGGTCAAGGCCATTAGAACCGGAGTTAATGTTCTGGATTTTAGGCGTTGGCCCATCACAGTCTGTTTCAATATGAAGTGTAATGTAATATATTTGATACAAAATGAATTGAATTAAAGATGGCAACAATTGTGGTTCAAACAGAGATTAATGCTACAGTAGAGAAGGTGTGGGAAGTTATTTCAGACATAGATAATGAGCCAAAATTTTGGAAAGGTACGAAGGAGGTAAAAACATTATCAATAGAAGGAGGAGTCATCAAAAGAGAAATTACAATAGCATTTAGAGACCAAAAATGTTTACAAGAAATTCAATTAAAACCTAAAGAAACAATCAAAGCTAAATTCACAAAAGGTATTCTAGACGGAACAAAAATTATCACGTTAACTCCTAAAAGTAATAGTGTAATTCTTGAAACATCATGGGACATTAAATTATCAGGAATGATGAATATGTTTACGGGAGTAATAAAAAATCACATTAAAAGTGGAACAGAGCAAGCAATGAATAGTATCAAGGAAGAAATCGAGAAATAGAACATGGAATTAATCATCGAGATAATCATCTACATAGTTGTAGCAATTCTAATTGGAATTTGTGCTGCATGGATATATCTAATCAAATCAATGATTGAGACATTTACATTAACACCATATTTAGATAAATTTGAAAATACAAATAATGCAACACCTAAAGTTTCAATCATTCTTCCTGCAAGAAATGAAGAGAAATACTTAGCAAGTTGTCTAGACTCATTAATTGATCAAGATTATCAAAATTATGAAATTGTAGTAATTGATGATTCATCAGATGATGCCACAGGAGATATAATTACAGATTATTCAAAGAAAAATTCTAAAATTATACATGTTTCAGCAAATACAAAACCTGAAGGATGGATGGGTAAAAATTGGGCATGTATGGAAGGATATAGACAAGCAACAGGAGAATTACTATTATTTACAGATGCAGATACAAAGCATTCAAACCAAGTAATTTCCCTATCAGTATCACATCTACTTAGTTTACAATTAGATGCATTATCAGCAATTCCAAGATTACTTACATTTGATTTTTTGACCAAGGTATCTCTACCAATGATATCAACATTTTTGCACACAAGATTTTCAGCAATAAATGTAAACAATCCAAAGAAAAAGGCAGCATACTTTTTTGGAAGTTTTTTCATAATTACAAAAAAAACATATGAACAAGTAGGAATGCATGAGGGAGTAAAACATGAAATAATTGAGGATGGCGCACTAGGAAGAAAAGTAAAAGAAACAGGTCATAAAATGAGAATTGTTCGAGGAGATCATCTAATAGATGCGGTTTGGGCCAGAGACGCAAGTACATTATGGCATGCACTAAAAAGATTAATGATTCCACTTTATTTGCAAAGTGAAAAAATTGCAATTGGAAGTTTTCTTGCAGTACTATTTTTATTATTTATTCCATTCCCAATTTTTGCAATTACAAATTTTATTCCAATAGAATCAATGTCTACAAAAATCCTGTATTGCTCAGCAGCAATTGCATCAGCATTAATTTACACAGGAGCAGTAATTGAAGTAAAAATGGGATTAAATTTGAAATTAATTCATGCATTATGTGCACCACTAGGAGGACTAGTAGTTACTTTAGGATTTTTCACAGGATTAATTCAAGCTAAAGGTTCATCAACAGTTTCATGGAGAGGCAGAAATTATTCAATGAAAGACCATACACAAAGTTCACTTAGTATATAGAAAAAGCAGTAATACTTTTAGATGTACATAAGAAAATAACGATCTCATGGATAAATCAGGAATATTTGTAGGTGCAGCAGTAGGAAGTATCAGTGTATTTATCATATTTGCAGTATTGTTTATCATACCATTGCAAAGTCAAATAGATGAAATTAATAATTTAATTTTAACAGAATCAAAAACATTATCATTAATTGAAATTTTCGAAAAAACAGAACCCGGAGTTGTTAAAATTAACACACAAAAAAATCAAACAGAAAATGAAGTTGGTGGCGTAGGTTCAGGTTTTGTATTTGACAAGAAAGGGCACATAATTACAAATGCACATGTGATAGAGGATTCAACAAAAACAGTTGTCACATTTTTAGATGGCAGATCATACAATGCACAAATTATTGGAATTGATAAATACACAGACATAGGAGTGATCAAAGTTAATGCAGATTTAAAATTATTACATCCATTGTCACTGGGAGATTCAGCTAATCTACAAGTAGGAGAACCAATAACTGCAATAGGCAATCCATTTGGATTATCAGGTTCTATGACATCAGGAATCATTAGTCAAATGGGAAGATTATTGGATTTGGGTTCAGGATTTTCCATCCCAGATGTAATTCAAACAGATGCAGCTATTAATCCAGGAAATTCAGGTGGACCATTATTAAACATGAGAGGAGACATTGTAGGAATTAATACTGCAATACAATCCTCAACAGGAACTAATACTGGAGTAGGGTTTGCCATACCATCACAAACAGTTGCAAAAATTGTTCCAACTTTGATCAGTGAAGGGGAATACAAACATCCATGGATTGGGATTTCAGGTAGAGATATTGATCCAGATATGGCAAATGTATTAGGATTGAAGGATGCCTTAGGATTCCTAATCATCACAGTAGTAGAAGACAGTCCAGCATCAGATGCAGGGTTGATTGGATCTAATAAAACAATAAAAGTTGAAGGAAGAGATTATCCAGTTGGAGGAGACATAATTCTTGCAGTAGACGGAATAGACGTTAGAAAGATAGATGATATTTTGATACATCTTCAAAGAGTAAAAACAGTTGGAGATGAAATGGATTTAGAGATTTTAAGAGATGATAGAACTACAAATGTTACAATTATCCTCCAAGAAAGACCAAATTAAAAAAAATAGATACAAGCATAAATACATCCACTAAAAAATTCTTCTGATGACCAATTTGATATTAGAATCAGAGATCCTAAACAATGTCTTAGAAGATAAATCAATTAATCGTCAAGAAATTATAGATATTTATCAAAATTCAATAAAAAACTCAAATGATCTATTTTTAACTGCACAAAATTTAAGAATTAAAAATAAAAACAATTCAGTTACATTTTCAAAAAAAGCATTTTTCAATATTATCAATCTCTGTAAAGATACTTGTTCATACTGCACATACAAGGCAGAACCAGGAGAAGAAAAAATATCCTTAATGTCAAAACAACAAATTAAGGAATTATTGCAATTAGCAAAAAAATACAAATGCATAGAAGCACTTTTTGTGACAGGGGAGCAGCCAGAAAAAAAATATCCAGAAGCTCGTAACTGGCTTAAAGAAAATGGATTCAAATCAACAGCAGAATATTTGATACATTCATCAGAGATGGCATTAGAATTAGGATTATTTCCACATACAAATGCAGGAAATCTAAATTTTGATGAAATGAAAGAACTCAAAAAAACAAATGTGTCAATGGGAATTATGCTTGAAAATGTTAGTGAAAGATTAACAAAAAAAGGAATGCCTCACTACTTAGCTGCAAGTAAAAATCCACAAACCAGATTGAAAATTTTAGAAAATTCAGGCAAGTTAAGAATTCCAATGACTACAGGAATTCTTGTTGGGATTGGTGAAACAATAGAAGAAATCATAGATTCAATATTAGCAATTAAAGACCTGCATGAAAAATATGGGAATATTCAAGAAGTTATTTTGCAAAATTTTCAACCAAAACCAGATACAATGATGAGAGATGTCCCATCAGCTAATGAAGAATATTTTAAAAAAATTATAGCATTATCAAGAATCATAATGCCAGAAATGAACATACAGATTCCACCAAATCTATCTCCAAGATCATATCAAAGTTTCTTACAAGTAGGAATCAATGATTGGGGAGGAATATCGCCACTAACACCAGATTTTGTAAATCCAGAATTTGCTTGGCCAGAAATTAACAAAGTAGAAGAAAATTCAAAGAAAGCAGGATTTGATTTAAAATGTAGATTTCCAATATATCCAGAATTCCTTTCTTTTATTAATAAAAAGTTAAGAGATAAAATAGCAGTGATTGAAAATGAAGAAGGGTACGTAAAAGAGGAATATTGGCGATGACACTTAACATAGATTCACTATTTAGAAATGCAGATCCAATAGTATCTGAAATTTTGAACAATGCATTATCTGAAAAAGAGATATCATCTAAAGATGGATTGGCATTATACAAAACAAAAGGAATTGATTTCCACCTTGTGGGATTGGTAGCAGATGAGTTACGAAAAAGAAGAGTAGGGAATATTGTATCATATGTAGTTAATAGAAATATCAATTTTACAAATGTGTGTATTAAGCAATGTGGTTTTTGTGCATTTAGTAGAGATTTTAGAGAAGAAGAAGGTTATTTCTTACCAACAGAAGAAATTGTACGTAGAGCAAAAGAAGCTCATAATTTAGGTGCAACAGAAGTTTGTATTCAAGCAGGATTGCCTCCAGACATGGAAGGAGATTTGTATGAAAAAATATGCAGAGAGATCAAAAAAGAAATTCCAAATATTCACATTCATGGATTTTCACCTGAAGAAATTCTTTACGGAGCAACTAGATCAAACGTTTCAATTGAAGAATTTCTAAAAAGGATGAAAGACGCAGGAGTAAATACGCTTCCAGGAACATCTGCAGAAATATTAGATCAAAAATTAAGAGATAAAATTTCTCCAGGAAGAATTACAGTAAAGCAATGGGAAGAAGTGATCAAAACAGCCCACAAAATAGGAATAAACACCACATCAACTATGATGTTTGGTCATCTAGAAACACTAGAAGAAAGAGTAAATCATATTGTAAAATTAAGAGAAATTCAAAAAGAAACAGGAGGATTTACTGAATTTGTTCCACTGAATTTTGTTCATACAGAAGCACCAATGTATAAACATCAACTCCACGAAGGAATCCAACAAGGAGGAAGTGGAAATGATGTTTTACTTACACATGCCATTGCTAGAATTATGTTCAACAATTCAATTGATAACATCCAAATGTCTTGGGTAAAAGAAGGTCAAAAAATGTCACAACTACTATTGATGTGGGGAGCAAATGATTTTGGAGGAACATTAATCAATGAAAGTATATCGACATCAGCAGGTTCAAAATACGGGCAGTTGTTAAGACCAAAAGAAATAAGACGAATGGTAAGAGAGATAGGAAGAATTCCAGCTGAGAGAAATACACAATACAAAATGTTAAAAAAGTTTGAAACAGAAAATGAAGTTGAAGAGGGGCTAGATAAGATTACAGATTATTCTCAATTTGGATCATATGCAGAATTAATTAAAATTAATAAATTCAAATACAAAAATCCAAGAGAAGAATAATTGTCAGCCTTAGAAAAGGCAATAATACATTCAAAGAATATCGGCATTGATGAATGTGAAGTTGTCGTTGTTAAAAAAAATATCACAACAGTAAGAATCACAGATTCAGAAATTGTAGAGATTAAACAAAATTTTGATAAAAATTATGGAGTAAGAATTATCCATCAAAAAAAAATTACATCAATACAAACAACCAATAAAGAAAACATACTAGATTCAATTGAAAAGGGATTAAAAACAACTCTAAAACTAAAACCTAGAGAATTTTGGAAAGGTTTACCAGAAAAGAAAGAATTTACACAATTAGAAGGGACTTTTGATAAAAAATTAAAGCAAATTTCAGGTTCAAAAGCAACTGATATCGCTCAAAATATGATTAATTCGTCTGAAAATAAAAAAATAGACACAATTACAGGCTCATTAAACATAGTTTACGAAAATTTTGAATTAAGTAATTCTAACGAACTAAATTTCAATAATGAATCTACATACATTTCAGGAATTATCAATGCAGAGTCAGAACACAGTACATTACCAGTTTCAGGAATTGGTCATGCATGTGGTAGAACATTATCAAAATTTTCTCCAGAACAAATAGGATTAGATGCAAAAAATATGTGCATAGATGCAATTAATCCCCAAAAAATTAATTCAGAGAAATATTCTATAATTTTTGAACCCTATTCAGTAGGAGAATTGTTAGCATTTGTTGTAGCAGCAAATTTTAATTTTAAAACATTCAAAGAAAGAAAAAGTTGTTTTTCAAATAATTTTAAAAATAAAATATCAACAGAGGAATTCAATTTAACAGATGACCCACACATACCAGAAGGCATTGGAACAAAATCAATAGATGATGAAGGAACAAAAACAGAGAAAATAAAATTAATTGAAAATGGTATTTTTGAAAATAGTTTTTCAAACCTTTATGATAGTTACAAAGAAGGAGAAAAGGAATCATCAGGTAATGCGATACGAATGGGTTCACCTATGGGAAGAAGTGCAGAACCAATTCCAATTTCAGCACCACATAATCTAACAATTACACAAGGAAGTAGCTCACAAGAAGATATGATTAAAGATACAAAACATGGGTTGTTAGTGGGAAGATTATGGTACACATATGCAGTAAATCCAATCAAAGGAGATTTTTCATGTACTGCAAGAAGTGGAATTAGAATAATTGAAAATGGAAAGATAGTAGGACCAGGAAAATCAGTAAGAATAGTACATAATCTTCCAACATTGTTAAAGAATATTTCAGATATTGGAAATGATCAAAGAAGAGTTATGCAATGGGCATCATTGCCATCAATTACTCCATCAATCAAAGTTGAAGATATAGCAGTGAATTCGATTTAAAATATTAAATCTAGGCACAGATTACTTCAAAAATGTTGTTATCAGGTACAAACCATAGCCTGCAGCTAAAATTATACCCATAGTTCTGTTAATTATTTTGGTTTTCAAACCAATTAACAACGAAAGACTAAAGATGATCATTATCGCATAATCCACATAAATATCAGCAGTAATCAAAACACCTCCAAGAGCTGCACCAACACCCATTATCATTAAAATATTGTAGATATTACTTCCAATAATATTTCCAATTCCTATATCAGTATGTCCTTTACGAATTGCAATTATAGAAGTAATTAATTCTGGAAGAGACGTTCCAATTGCAATTACAGTAAGACCGATGATTGTTTCAGATAAACCAAATTCAGATGCAATAACTACAGCATTATCAACTGTAAGTATAGCTCCAATGTATAAAAGAATAATACCAATTCCAATTAACCCAATAGATTTTAGATAAACATTATTTTTGCCAGAATTAGTATCATCTTTACTTTTTTCTCTTTGTTTTAATGCACTTCTAAATGTGTAAACTACAAAAATACCCAATCCAATAAGAAGTAAAATACCATCATATTGCGAAAGTTCACCATCAATAGATAACAAAACAAGTAATGCAGCAACACCTAACATTATTGGAATTTCTTTTCGTAGTACAGATTTTTGAATTGCAAGAGGAGCAAGAATTGCAGCAACACCAATAACCATTCCAACATTAGCAATATTACTTCCAACAATATTTCCCAAAATTATTGCACTATGATCTCCAGCAGCTGCAATACTTGCAGCAAGTTCAGGGCTAGATGTACCAAATGCAACAATGGTCATACCAATTACAAGATTACTAATACGAAATTTTTTAGCAATACCAATACCACCATTAACTAACCAATTTCCACCAAAACATAACATTACTAATCCAATTAACAATAATACTGCGCTTAGTATTACTTCCATAATCAAATTTTAGATAATGGTTGTTTAAAGGAGATGATTCACTATAATTTTACAAGTTTACCAATTCAAGTTAAGTTCAGTAAAATCACAAATATGAAAAATATAGGCTCAATAATTCGTTCTAAAATACAAAATTAGGTGTAAAAAAACCACTCAGAAGGATCAATAATAAACAAGTCAAAACCTAATAAGGTAATGTACCGTACTATACGGTATAATGAAATCAAGACTAACCTATGTACCACTAGAAGTTGCAGATCAATTTGAAGACTTTATCATAAAGAGAGAAGAGCAAATTCTAGATGCAGTAAAAGCAAGAACCAGAGATTTCAGCACGTTATCTTTGTTAAAGTTGTTATACCAACTTAAAGGAAATCCAATGACATTTTCACATCTATATTCAAAATCAAAAATTAGAATGAAAAGATCATTTTTGAATTATTTGCATCTGTGTGTAAATTATAATTTCATTGAAAAAGAAGCAGTAGGACCAAATGTAATCTATACAATTACAGACAAAGGAAGAGTAATGCTAAATTTATTCATGCAAAAAAGTAATTAGATAGAGTATATCGAGGCAAACTGTGGAAAAAGAATTTCCAGAAGCAGAAGTATTTCCAATTAAAAAAATGGAATTAAAAAATCCAATAATTTTTGCAGGATTTGTTGGAGCAGGACTTGTAGGTCCTCTTTCAATTAATCACATAATTACAGAATTAAAAATGACAGAAATTGCAGTTATGAGATCAAAATATCTTCCACCATCAACTGTTTTTATGAGAGGAAGGTTACGCCATCCTTTTAGATTCTATGCAAATCCAGAAGGAACAATTTGTGCAATAATTTGTGAAATAACATTACGAATGGAAGGACTGTATACATTGGTGTCATCAATTTTAGATTGGGCAGAAAAAAATGGATCTAAAGAAATTGTGATTTTAGATGGAGTTGCAAGTACCGAACATGATGATAAAGCATACTGTGCTGCAGAAGAAGATTTGGTTAGAACAATGGCAGATAAAGACATCAGTTTAATTCCTCAGGGGTTCATCACAGGGATTCCAGGAGGAATACTAAATGAATGCCTAGTAAGAGAAATTCAAGGATTGACATTATTAGCAAAAGCAAACAAAACAGAGCCTGATGCAGGTGCTGCTGCAACCCTAATTGAAGCATTAAACAGATTTTATGAAATGGAGATTAATACATCAGAACTACACAAGGAAAAAGATAGAATACATTCAGAGTTCAGTGAATTGTCTCAAAAATATGTAGAGCACAGAGAAGAAACATCTGGAATGTATATGTGATCGAAATAACAAGCAAATTCTTTTATTCACAATAAATGTGCAACAAACTATGGCTTTAACATACAAAAAAGCAGGAGTAGATATTTCAAAAATTAAACAAAGCCAAAAAGCAATTGGAAAATTAATTGCATCAACACACAAACTTCAGAAAAAAGCAAAGATGACACATGGGTTTGGACATTATGCAGGGATAGTTGAAATTCCAGGTGGAAAACTATTAGCTACGCATACAGATGGAGTTGGAACTAAAGTAGTAATTGCAAATATGATGAAAAAATACAACACAATAGGAATTGATTGTGTTGCAATGAATGTAAATGACATAATCTGCATTGGTGCAACACCAATATCATTTGTAGATTATATTGCTTCAAACAAAAATGATGTAGACATATTTAAAAAAATTGTAGAAGGGCTAGTAAAAGGTGCAAAAAAATCTGCAATGCCAATTGTTGGTGGAGAAACTGCAATCATGCCAGATGTTATCGAAGGAAAAGGATTTGCATTTGATTTAGCAGGAATGGTTGTAGGGTTATTAGATAAAAAAGATATGGTGTTAGGAAATAAAATTAAAGTAGGTGATGTAATTATCGGAGTAAATAGTTCAGGAATTCATTCAAACGGATATTCACTTGCAAGAAAAGCTTTGCTGACAAAATATTCAGTTAAAGACAAAGTTAAAGGAGTTGGAACCATAGGGGATGCATTACTAACACCTACAGAAATCTATACAAATCCAGTTCTCGAAGTTAATCAAAAATGTAAGATAAACGGATTAGCTCACATTACAGGAGGCTCATTTACCAAACTATTA
>Ga0209445_1001954_pt1 | contig 10727 bp, 8 predicted proteins | sample MarorgKNORR_S2LV_4_FD_188223 | JGI IMG/M metagenome (GOLD analysis project Ga0209445, IMG submission 188223) | Marine microbial communities from the Southern Atlantic Ocean, analyzing organic carbon cycling - NADW_A/KNORR_S2/LV (SPAdes) (version 2) | ecosystem: Environmental > Aquatic > Marine >...
CCTTGGAAGCCGCTCCCGGTGAGGGAGCCCGGGCGATCGTGGTTTCGGGTGCGCCCGGTCTCTTCTCCGCCGGCCTCGACGTGCCCTTCATGCTAGAGGGAGGACAAGCGGTGGCCGTCGCCACATTCGAGGAACTGTTCGCGCTTAGAACTGCTCTGGTCATGTCGGAGGTGCCGATCGCGGCGGCCATCACCGGGCATAGCCCTGCCGGCGGTGCAGTACTCGCCATCTGTTGTGACTATCGGGTCATGGCCGAGGGCAAGTACAAGATCGGCTTAAACGAGGTTCAGGTGGGTCTACCCGTCTCGCCGGTTCTTCATGCGAACCTCCGTCGCTTGGTTGGACCCCAGAACGCGGAGCGGATGTGCGTCGAGGGTCGGCTGCTCACACCCGAGACGGCTTATGAGATCGGGCTCGTGGATCGCCTCGTAGCGCTGGAAGAGGTGGTGCCGACGGCCCTGGAATGGTGTGAGAAGCTGCTCACCGCTCCCAGGCGCGCGATGTTGCGCACCCGAGCCATCGCCCGCGCGGATCTCGTCGAGTTGTACGCTGACCCGGACCGCCCCGGTCCTGAGGAGTTCATCGAGGCTTGGTCGAACGAGGAAACTCAGACCACGATGCGGGCTCTGGTGGCACGACTCAAGGACAAGGGCTGAGACCCGAGCGCGCCGGGCGGTTGCGAAGGCGGGCCGGCGGGACCATGCTGGCATGTGGTCGCGCACTACAGCGCGGCGCATAGGGAGGCGCGTATCGGACGCGCGGCTCGAGGCCCGAGGAGTTACCAATGAAAATGATGCCTACCGTAGTACTGACGATCAGTCTTCTCACGGCCGTGGTCGTTCCCGCACAGGCCCAGTTCGATGCCGTCGGCTCCCTCGACTTTCCTACCTCCTCGAGCGGTGACGTCGAGCAGCACTTCCTTCGCGGTGTCGCGATTCTTCACAGCTTCGGCTGGGTCCAGGCCAGGGACCAGTTCCAGGAGGCGCAGGCGCTCGATCCGGATTTCGCGATGGCCTATTGGGGCGAATCGCTGGCGTACAACCACCCGCTGGTCTCGCAGATGAACCCAGATGAGCCGCGTGCGGCACTGCAGCGGCTGGCTCCGACCAAGGAGGAGCGTCTGGCGAAAGCTCCGACCGAGCGTGAGAAGGGCTTCTTGGGCGCGGTCGAGGTGCTGTGGGGTGAGGGTGAGCACGTCGCTCGCCGCGTCGGATATATGGAGGCGATGGAGCGACTCCACGAGCAGTATCCGGACGACTCCGAGATCGCCGCCTTCTACGCCCTCTCGATTCTGAGCGCGGTGGCAGCCACGGGTGACCTGGGCATGCGCCTGAAAGTGAAAGCCGGCACGATCGCGCTCGGCCTCTTCGCCGACAACCCGAACCATCCCGGAGCACCGCACTACACGATCCACTCCTTCGACGATCCGGAGCACGCACCGCTCGCTTTGCAGTCCGCCTACCGCTTCTCGGAGATCGCGTCCGCCGTCGCGCACGCGATACACATGCCCACGCACATCTTCATTCAGCATGGCATGTGGGACCGAGTCTCCGGCAACAACCAAGTCGCTTACGACGCGGCGCGTGCGCTGTGGCAGCCCGGCAACAGCTTGGGCGACGCGATTCACCCCCTCGACTGGGGCCAATACGGCGACCTCCAGCTCGGGGACTATGCGAAGGCGCGCCTTTGGATCGAGCGCATCGAAGCGATGTCCAGCGAGGGGGGCTTCCTCGAGGGCGGCGCGCGCGGGCAGGCGGGTACGGCACGTGCCATGAATACCACCTCGCTGCTCAAGGCTCGATACATCGTGGAAACCGAGGACTGGAAGATCGTCCCGATCACGGACGAGTTGTCCGCGAACGAGCTTTTGGCGACAGCGCTCAGCGCCGCGCGCCTCGGCGATCAAACGACGCTCAGGCAGGCCGAGGCAGCCTTGGGTAGTGCCCGCGGAGGTCGAACCGAGATCATGCAAAAGATGGCGGGCGCGCTTCTCCATGCCGGCATGGGACACGCCAGCGTGGCGACGGGTCTCATGGATGAGGCCGAAGCCGCCATTTTGGAGATGGCGCCGCCGCGCGGCTCGGCTTCACCCATCAAGCCCGTGTTCGAGCTGTACGGCGAGATCCTACTCGGCCTCGATCAGCCAACTGAGGCTGCCGAGAAATTCGAGACCGCTCTGGTGCGCATGCCGAACAGGCCGCGCTCGTTGTTAGGGCTGGCGCGGGCGTATGCCCAGTCCGGGAACGACGAGGGCGCCGCCGAAGCCTACAAGCAGCTCACCAAAGTGTGGGCCGGCCGCACGTCGTTCGACGGCTATCAGGAGGCCATGCGCTTCCTGCAAGGGAAAGGCTAACCGACGAGGCACTTCATCCGGTCTACGCGGTCGAGTTCAGCGAAGTAGGTAATCTCTACGTAGCAACACGTACCGACCTCCCGAACGCTGCTTAGCAGCTTGGTTCGGCAGGGACATAGACGTCCTTGTCGGTGCGTAGCCCGTGGCAGAAGTCGCGGGCGCACGCGGCTACGCTACTCGTCTTCCAGGCCGAGTGCCCATCGAATTCCGCCCACCACGTGGGCGCGGAACACCGGATCGTTGCTCCAGATGTCGTCGCGGTGGCCCAGCGAGGTGTAGAACGAGCGCCCCTCGCCGAAGTCCTGCACCCAGGACTGGGGGTAGTCACCCCCCAACTCGACCTCTGCGAACTCATCGATGTCCGACTCTCGCGTGTCGATGCTCAACAGAACGTGCACGCGGTCCCGCGATAAGCCGACCGGAATCCGGTTGCCAAAGAGGACGTCGACGTTCTCGTCAGGACGCTCCGCGCTCCACGCGGATGTGCCATAGTGATAGAACTCGTCGACGATGGGCCAGCTCGAGCCCAACATCTTCGTCGCCGGATGCTCTTGGTCTTCGACCTTCAGGACCACGAGCTGACCCGGAGCGACCGTGCGCCTGAAGTATGCACCGAGCATCTCTCCGAAGGCCGGATAGTCGAACAGTGTGAGCGCAGCACAGTGAACGGCGACGAAGCCGCCGCCTTGGCGCACGAAGTCCACGAGCGCGCGCTTCTGCTCGTCGCGCATCGGGAGGTTGCCGTTGGTCATCATCATCACGCCGTCGAACTGGGCCAGATACTCCGCGGTGATGACCGAGAGGTCGAGCTCCTCTTGCTCCTGCAGATAGCCCTGCACGGAGGTGACCTCGTAGCCCGCTTCCTCTCCCCATGAGGCGACCGCCATCTCTGCCGGCCCGAGGCTCGTGTGTTTGTAGAGCCCCGCGTGGGTGAGGAAGAGCAGCTTCTTGGGGGCTTGGGGCCCGGCGGTGCTTGCCGCGACGATGCCGCCAAGGCAAATGGCGATCAAGCCGACCTTCGATGTAGCACTCATGAAGTCCCCCTTCGTTCAGCTGAGCCGCCTGCCACGACGGCGCGGTCCGATTCGTGACCCCAAGATGCGGGGCTTTGCTCTCGAAGCGCCAGCGCTCGGGCAGGATCGACGCCTGGGTGTGTTCGCGCGACCCAAGGGGTAGCGCGTATGATCTCTCAGACGGTCAGTTGAGCTGCCCGAAGGAGGAGCCATGGGACCTCGCGTAGTGTGGTGGGCAGGTGGCGTGGTGGCGTGCGTGATTAGTACAGGATTGTTCGCCTGCGCCGCCGACACCGAAGACAGTGCGGCCGCCGCCGACGCTGTCGCGAGCGACGACACTGTCGCGGCAGAAGTCCAGAGCTACCCGGCGATGACGAGCGTAGAGGACTTCGAGCGCGCGATGGACGAACTGTCCAACTGGGGCCGCTGGGGCGCCGAGGACGAGCTGGGTGCGTCGAACCTCATCACACCGGACAAGCGCAAGGCGGCGGCCGCGCTCGTGACCGAAGGCATCAGTGTTTCGCTGGCCCACGATGTCGCACAGGAACGAGCGCTCGACGCGGGCACGATTTTGAACCGGGAGGTGCTTCGGGTCAGCGCGACCGGTGCGTCAGACCGGTATCAATACACCGGCAGCTACCATGGCGTCATCCACAGCCATCTCGATGCAGTGGACTGCCACATCATGTACGAGGGCAAGGGATACAACGGTGTGGCGATGGAGGAGATCGAGGCCGCGGGGGGCTGCCCCAGGGGCAGTATCAACGCGCTCAAGGACGGCATCGTCACGCGCGGGATCTTGTTCGACGCGACGCTGCTTCCGGGTTTCGGCACACCGGAGGGCTGGGTAGAGCCAGGGAGGGCGATCCGAGCCGCTGACCTCGTGGCCCTGGAGAAGATCCAAGGCGTGAGGGTCGAGCCGGGCGACGTGATCCTTCTCCACACCGGCCGCTGGATACGAAGGGACGTGCTGGGGCCGTGGCCGACATCGGAGGGTGTAGCGGGCTACCACTCGGACGTCGCCTACTTCATGAAGGAACGCGGCGTGTCGTTCATTGGCCACGATATGTGGAATGACGTCTACCCCCACGAGTTCTCGGATGAGGAGCGGCTTCCGCTGCACCTGCTATCGCTGGTTTCGCTGGGCGTGGGCATCTTCGACAACCTCGATTTCGGGCGCGTCGCCGAGGTGGCCAGGCGGCTGAACAAGTACGAGTTCCTGTTCACGGCGGCTCCGCTGAGAATCGAACTGGGCATGGGATCGCCCCTCAATCCGATTGCGACGTTCTAGAGTCAATACGATCCAAATTCCGAGGTGACAGTCATGAAACGAGCAACTCTCCTCGCTTTCGCGCTCAGCTTCGCGCTCGGCGTGAGTGTGTCCGACGCGCAAGCGCAGTCCAGGATATTCAACACCGTCAAGGAGAAGCTCGCGGCAGGTGAGCGCGTCGTCGGCGGAACGGTTTCGACGCCCGACCCCGACATATACTGCGCCATGGCGAACTCGGGCTTCGACTTCATGTGGATCGAGATGCAGCACAGCCCACTGACCTACACGGACGTCGCGCGCATGATCTGGGCGTGCAGGGGTGCACCCGCCATTCCGTTCATTCGCGTCCCGAACGCGACCGAGGGTGACATTCAGAAGGCGACCGACATTGGGGCGCTGGGTATCATCGTGCCCATGGTCGACGACGCCGACAAGATTCGAAACGCGGTCACGTTCGCCAAATTCCCGCCCATGGGGAAGCGCAGCCAGGGTGGAGGCCAGTATCGGGCGCTTTGGGGCAACGACTACCGGCGCACCGCCAACGACAACATCATGATCATCGCGATGATCGAGTCGCCCGCCGGGGTTGCGAACGCCGCAGAGATCGCGGGAGTGCCGGGGGTCGACGTGGTGTTCGCCGCGAGCTCCGACCTGGGCAGCTTCAGCGGAAAGCGGCAGGGCGATCCCGAGTACGAAGCATTGGTGACCGCGATCGAGGCGGGGACGCTGGGTGCCGACCGCTTGCTGGGCGGGCCTTTGGCGTGGATGTCCACCCGGGCGCCCTACCGGTTCTTCCAAGGTCCGGGCACGACGAGTCTGATCCGGCGAGGCGCCAGCGTGGTCCTGGAGGCGGCCACGCCATGCCGGGAGCTGCCCGCCGGTGTGGCGCCCATCGAGGGTGAGGAGCGCTGCCGCTAGCGGGAGGGTGAGCGAGCCAAAAGGAGCGGGTGGTAGACGTGCTGGGTGCTCGCCCAGCCGGGTGCATCGGCCGGCGGGTGTCGGTAGTGGGGGACGCGCTGGGCCGGGGTCGCCATCGCGGAGCGGTCGAACTCGCTCATGTCGTGGCGATAGGCCTGCATGAGGCTAGGAAGCAGATCCTTCTCAGGCTCCGGGATCGGTAGTGTCGAAGGCTCACCCGGCATTGCGGCGAAAAATCGGCGATTCCTGGAAGTCGGTGTCTCACCTACCCGCCCCACAGGCCGCGCCCCCATCCATCGGCAGTCCCTCGGTCGACGCACCCCACAACGCATTGAAGAGCAGCTTGAAGGTGTTTCTCGGCTGCCCGCGGAAGTGTGGCGTGAAGGCGAAGAGCACGACCTGGCCGGACCCGACCGCTACCTGGGCAGTGGCGGTCTGGCCCGCGAGGTATTCGTCGCCTCCGAGCGTCCATCCGCTCACCAGGTAGTCAGTCTCTGGGTAACAAACCGGGGTCGAGATTCCGCTTCGCCGCACCGTAGGCTCCAGCACCTGGCTGCGCGCGAAGAGCGTGACGGCGTCGGTGTCCATGCCGTATCCCAACGGGTGGGTGGCGTCGACCTCGAGGCGGATGATCGAGCCTGGCAAGAAGAAGTCCTGTGAAGCGACGCCGCGAGTGCGGTTCCGGAACGGGAGGCCAAAGGTGCTGATCGCGTAGTCGACCGAGGCGTCGAAGGCCACGACCCATCCGCCGTCCTCGACGAACGACTGTAATGCCGCAGCGCCCTCGGCACCGAGGCCCCCGACAAACTGCTTCGGCATCGACCCCGCATCGTTCCCGTCGCGGATTCCCGACTCCCCCTGCGCAGGCAGGATGACCACGTCGAACTCCGACAGCGCCCCTCCCTGGATGTCTGCGTCCCAAACGTTCTGCCACGCGATGCCGTACTCGTCAAGTACCCAGCGCGTCCATCCCTCGGGCATGGGTGCGCGCCAGGAGCGGTAGATCGCCACCCTCGGTGCGCGCACGACCGACAGAGCGTCCGGTGCCGGCGCCGCGGACAACGCTGTGAGCGTGAGACCGAAGTCGCTGGACAGCCGTCCGGCGGCCTGCTCGCTGAGTCCCGGAAGCCAGAAAGCGCCGGCCGCTACGTCTCCCTCGGGGGTTGAGATGGTGCGCGTGCCCCGGAAGAGATCACCACCCTGCGCCAGGTACTCCCGGAGCCCTCGGTACACCCAATTCGAGGCGCCGTCGAGCAGGTAACCGGCCGATCCGGCCCCCTTCATGGCACCAATCACCGAACTCACCACACCCCACTCGCCGCGGGGCATGTCGAAAGGCTCGGCCACGTTCACCACTTCGAGCCCCATCTGGAAGCGGAGCTCGTAGCCGGTCATGTCGTAGGGAGGAATGGGCGGGCCGCCCGGGTACTGGCGACGATCCGGGAACTGCTTCGGCTCCATGAGGTCGACCACATAAGGACGGAATGCCTGAGGCGGGATCACGTAGGAACCGGCAGGGAAGTCCTGTCCGCCCGCTCTGAAACCCTCGTCGGCCAGAAGGAACTCGATTCCCGACTGCGACATGAGATCCATGAACTCGACCACCGAGCTCGCGTCGTGGGAGGCGCCCGGGTCGAGCACGTAGGCGAACGGGCCGCCCTCGGCGGCCATCCCGCGCTCGATCTGCCTCCTGCCCATCCAGTAGTGGTTGAACAGGTACTCTTCCTTCAGCGTCGCGCCGGTGGCGGCCACGGCCTTCGCCGCGGTCATCATGTAGTCCATCGCGTCGCGGATGTGCCAGCAGCCTCCGAGCCAGGGGTTGTTGTAGTTGGTGGACGGCGTGAGCGCGGGAAGATCGCCCGAGCGGGACCCGAACGTTTCCGGAATGTCGTCGTAGCAACGCGGCGTCGCGTATCCGGCTCCGGCGGTCTCCGTGAGGAAGCCCAGCATGTTGTGATAATCCGGCCCACCCCGCATCGACCCGTTCCACCACAGATCGTAGACGATGCCGCTGCTCACGCCCGGCTTGCCCTCCACGTCGAAGCGCTTGCGCATGGAGTGACCCATCTGGTTGATCGAGCTGACCAGGAGCGGGTCCAGGTTCGTATTGACTGGGTTGGCGAAGGGCGGCATCCAGATGCGGCCAGGGAAGGGGCCCGTCTGGTGCTGGTTGTACACGATCTGTGGGAACCAGTTGTGGTAGAACTGACGCGTGACCGCCTGGGTCTCGACCTGAGTCAGCATGTACCAGTCGCGATTGTTGTCGTGGCCGATGTAGTGGTGATAGAGCTCCGGCACGCGCGACATCTCGAACTCGGTTCCTACGTTCGACATGTACCAGTCCGCGACGATGTTGAGGCCGTCCGGATTGATGTTGGCCATCAGCAGCAGGATCGTGTTCTCGCGGATCTGCTGCGTCTCGGCGGACTCGTCAGTCACGAAGTAGTGCGCCATCTCCGGCATCACCTGTCCGTGCGCGACCTCCGTGGCGTGTAGCCCACCGTCGATCCAGACGATCGCCTTCCCCTCCTGCGCCAGCGCGCGGGCCTCGTCCTCCGCGAGGATGGTGCCGTAACCCCCATCGGGGTCGCGTGCGTAGGCGAGGGTGCGGGTGATCTCCTTGTAGCGATCCACGCGGGCGAGGTTCTCCGGTGTGGAGATCGCTGCAACGTAGAGCGGGACACCGCGGGTGCTCTCCCCGATCTGCTCGAGAACCATCCGGTCGGTGGACGCAGCGAGCGTCTCGAAGTACTCGGCGATCGGCGCGTAGTTGGCGAGCTTGAAATCCTCGCCGGGCACGAAGCCGATGATGTCGACGGGCTCGGGCACGCCTGAATCGCCGGGCGCGCAGGCGTACGCCAACAGCGCTACCGTGCTCAGGCCCGCTGACGCGAGCCTACCTGAAAGTCGTTTTGCACGGGACATCATGCGCTCTCCTAGTCCGATACCGAGTGGAGCCCGAGACTAGACCTGGGCTGGCGCCCTGGCAATCGGTCTTGGTCCCCCGGTATGGCGGGAAGAGCGGCTTCGGCTAGAAGGTTGCGATGGCGTTGAACGGACTCGCGGTCCCGCCTGGGACGCTCGTGATCTGCCAGGAGATCATAAACTCCCACCGATTTCGTGCCGCAGCCTCCCTGGCTACGTCCTCGAGATACCCGTTGTCGACGAGCGGCAGCCCGATGAAGACCTGCGTCATCGTGTGTATAGGACGGCCGATTCCGCGCACCCCGGACGGCTGCACGTCGTTCACGGCGTCTCCGACGAGCAGGGACACGCCCCGCTCCTTGAGCCAGGGCAATACCGAGGAGTGCAGGCCGGCTCCCGTCCGCCCATAGCTCCAGGGGCCTTCCTTTGCACGCTTGGCCCAGCGTCCCCCTCGAACGAGTAGCACGTCGCCGCTACTGACCGTGATCCCCGCGAAGCGCTCCCATTCCTCGAGGTCCGACACGTAGATCGGTGTGCTCTCTTCCAGCCATTCCACGCCGCGCAGCAGCGGCATGTCCACCAGGATCGCGCGCGTCACGTAGCCGGGGCCCATGCGGTCGATCGCGAGGTCTTTGCACCCATCTTGATCGAGGTCCTGCGGATATCCGTTGAAGATGATCTTCTTCCCACCCCGATTGGTCGCGTAGTGGCAGAGCGCGTCCATGTGTGCCATCTGGCCGTCGTGGATCGAAAAACTCAGCGCGTCGAGAGCGGAGAGGACTTCGCCCGTGTTCGCATCGACCCTCGTCATCCAGTGTTTCATCGGCCCGAAGTTCTGGCTGTCGATCGACGGCTCCGCGCCGACGAAGTGCGCCAAGGTCACCGTCACGCCGTCCTGCACCAGCCGCGTTGCCGCTTTGGTCTTCTCTGGCGTGATGAGGTTCAGAGTCCCGCGTTGGTCGTCGGGACCCCATCGGCCCCAGTTCGACAGCTCGGTCTCCCATTTCTCCAGGGTCTCGAGGGTGACCAGCACCGACGGATCTTGCGTCGAGGGATGGGCCTGGGGACGCGCCTGCTGCGGACTCGGGGAAGCGGGTCGCAATGCGGCCGCTGTGAAAATGACCAGGGCCCCCAGCGCGATGACTGGGACGACGACACGTCTTAGCATGATGACCTCTTTGGCGATGGGGTGCGCTCAGGTCCAGGGCCGTCGGCGCTAGCGTGGCGGCGACTCGCCACTGAACCCTACGAGTTCATCATATCGGGCGCCGCGGGGGAGGGCCATGAGCGAGAAGAAGGCGATCTGCTAGGCCGTAGACATTACGGACACCGTCGCTCGGTTCTTAACACCTTTCAGGGTCACACCATGTCATACGTACCGATAATCGTCACCACCCGAGAACCCCCCTCGCACCGGGCCCGTGAGCTGGCCGACCGTCTCTCCCGCGTGATCGTGGACTTCGAACAACACCATCCGACCGTTTCGAACGCCGAGGTGCGACAGGCCACGCGATCGGCCCTCCAGGCATCCAGGAGGGGTAGCGATGTCGCGCCCGCGATCGCGTCGGCCCTGGTTCTTCTCATCTTCCTCATGGTCGGCATCGGCGTGTTCGTTGTCCTACGAGGTGGCGGACTGAGCTCGGCACAGAGCCCGCTGATGGGCTTGGCGATCGTGGCTGGGCTCATGGCCGTCGTATCCGTCGTGGTGCGCCGCAATCTGTGAGGATCACGCGAGAGGCCGCGTCGCCCCTACAACGCCCTATGAAGCACCTCGGCAGGATGCAGTGCGACCCGCCCGGTCCCGTCTAGAATCTGCGCGCGGCAGCTCGTTCCGGGCGCGACGATCAGCGTGTCGCCATCCTGCTCCCGCACGGCGGGCAGGAGGTCCAACTCGCCCATCTGCATCGAAATGTCGAAGTGCTCGGCGTGGTATCCGAAAGCGCCCGCCATGCCGCAGCAGCCCGATTCGATAGCCGTGACTTCCAGTCCCGGCACGCGACCCAGGAGTCGCAAGGTGGCCTCGGCAGCACCCGCCGCCTTCTGATGGCAGTGGCTGTGGACCGCCGCGTGCCGTGGCGGGTTGTTGAAGCGAAGCGTCGTCCCGCCGGCCAGGTCCGCGTCCAGCGCTTCCTCGAAGAGCGAGAGGCTGTCGGCGACCAGACGGGCTTCGTCCGACGGCACCAGACGTGGCACTTCGTCCTTCACGGTGAAGACACAGCTCGGTTCCAGCCCTACGATGCGGACGCCC
>Ga0209445_1001955_pt1 | contig 10727 bp, 8 predicted proteins | sample MarorgKNORR_S2LV_4_FD_188223 | JGI IMG/M metagenome (GOLD analysis project Ga0209445, IMG submission 188223) | Marine microbial communities from the Southern Atlantic Ocean, analyzing organic carbon cycling - NADW_A/KNORR_S2/LV (SPAdes) (version 2) | ecosystem: Environmental > Aquatic > Marine >...
GTCTTTTTCAGAAAAAGCTTTTTCTAAATCTTTTGTTAGTTCTTTTGAAATTTTATTTTTTAATTTGCTATAATCTTTTTCTTCTATCTTCCACGCTTCGTTTGAACTTTTTTTAGCTAGAGATTCTATCGCTTTTATTACTGGAATAAATTTTTCGTGTCCAAATTTAATTGCATCTAACATCTGTTTTTCGGTTAAACTTGATGCTTCAGATTCAACCATTAATACTGCATCTTTTGTGCCAGCAACAACTAAATCTAATTTGGACTCTTTTAACTCTTCTTTAGATGGATTTAATACATAATTGTTATTTATGTAACCTACTCTTGAAGCAGCTATAGGTCCTTGAAAAGGTAAGCCCGAAATTGCTAAAGCAGCTGACGATGCGATAATTGACAATATATCTGCCTCGTTTTCATTATCGTACGAAAGTACTGTTGGTAAAATTTGTACTTCATTTCTAAAATTTTCTGGAAATAATGGACGAATCGGTCGATCAATTAATCTTGAAATCAAAGTTTCAGATTCAGTTGGCCTTGCTTCTCTCTTAAAATAACCTCCTGGTATTTTGCCAGCTGCATAATATTTTTCTTGATAATTTACTTGTAGTGGAAAATAATCAGTTTCTGGATTAACTTTTTTTGCACCCACAACCGTTGAAATAACAACGGTTTCTCCACAAGTTGCAATTATGGCCCCGTCTGCTTGGCGGGCTATCTTGCCAGTTTCCAAAGTTAATTTTTTTCTACCTAGTTCTATTTCTTCTTTAAATACTTTAAACATTTATTTTCTTAGTTTTAATTTTGTTAATATATTTTTATATGACTCAGAGTTGTTGCTTTTGAGATATTCTAATAGGCGCTTTCTTCGGTTGACTGCATATAATAAGCCCCTCGTCGAATGTTTATCATTTTTATTTTTTTTAAAATGATTAGTTAAATTATTTATTTTTTCACTTAATAAACCAATTTGAACTTCGGATGAACCTACATCTTTTGAATTAAGTTTCAAAGAGTCAATTATCTTTTTATTTTTTTTCTGCATAATTATTTATTTTTTTGTATTAATTTTTCTATTTTTTCAGCATAATCAAACGATTTATCACCAACAAAAGAAACTTTTGGCAAAAACTTCATATCAATCTTTTTTGACAGAGCTTTTCTAATAAGATGGGAAAATTCAGTTAATATGTTAACTGCATGTTCTGTATCTTTTCCGCCCAATGGTATGACATACACTCTAGCATTTTTAAGATCTGGACTCATCCTGACTTCAGTAACCGTAATACTTTTTGTTTCTAAAATTGGTACTTTTGCCTCATCTTTTAAAAAAATTTGTCCCAAGGACTGTTTTATTAATTCTCCTACTCTTAATTGTCTTTGTGAAAAGGGAGCATTATCGTTTCGCCTAATCATTAAATTCTTCTTTCTGTCTCTATAATCTTATAAACTTCGATTACATCTTTTTCTTTAAAATCGGCAAAATTTTTGAGGGTTATACCACACTCAATACCTGCCGTTACTTGTTTTGCGGCATTTTTTTCTCTAAAAATACTATTTATTGCACCTGTATATAATACATTTCCATCTCTTATCAACCTGGCATTTAAATTATTTACTATTTCTCCTTCTATAACTTTTGATCCGGCTACTTTGCCAACTTTCGAAACCGTAAAAATTGTCTGCACTTCTGCAGAACCTACCGCTTGTTCTTTTACATCTGGTTTTAGTAAACCTGATAATGAGTCATTTATAAAATCTAAAACCTCATAAATTATATTAAAAAATTTTATTGTTATTTTATGAGTTTCAGCCAATTTCTTTGCTTCTTTATTTGGTCTCACATTAAAACCTATAAGAATAGCATTAGAAGCTCTTGCAAGAGTTACATCTGTTTCAGTAATTACACCAATATTAGATAAAATTATTTTTGGAGTAACTTCTGGATGCTTGATTTTCTCAATTGCATTTTTTAGTGCTTCGCTAGAACCATGTACATCAGATTTAATAATTATAGACAGTTCTTCAGGTGTAGCGGTGTCGTCAAATGCAGATTCTTTATTTGCTGAAATTAGTGGTGCCTGTTTTGATTTCAAGTCTTTAATTCTATATTCATTTATTTGCTTTGCTTTCTCTTCAGAATCCACCACTATAAAATCATCACCAGCAAATGCAGAATTATTCATACCCAAAATCTCTACTGGAGTTGATGGTAATGCTGAATCAATATTTTGTCCTTGATCATTTATCATTGCCCTTATTTTTCCCCAAGTGTTTCCGCTAACAAAATAATTCCCTTTCTCTAAATTACCACTTATTATCAAAACTGTAGACACTGATCCTTTACCTTTATCTATTCTAGATTCTAGTATAACCCCTGTTGCAGAGCCTTCGAAACTTGCTGTTAGATCAAGAAGGTCTGATTGAAGAGTAATATTTTCCTTAAGTTTATCTAAATTTTTTTTGGTAATCGCTGAAACCTCAGCAAACAATGTGTCTCCACTTAATTCTTCTGCAATTAACTCATATTGCAAAAGTTCATTTTTTATTTTTTGTGGATCAGCTGCAGGTAAATCACATTTGTTTATTGCAACAATAATTGGCACTTTTGCCGCTTTTGCGTGTTTTATTGCTTCTATTGTTTGAGGTTTAACTCCATCATCAGCTGCCACAACAAGAACAACGATGTCTGTCACTTTTGATCCTCTTGCTCTCATTTCAGTAAAAGCTGCATGGCCTGGTGTATCAATAAATGTAATACTTTTTCCTTTTTCTGTTTTTACTCTATAAGCCCCTATGTGTTGAGTTATTCCTCCATGTTCCTGTGCAACAATGTTCGTGTTTCTTAAAGCGTCCAGTAATGATGTTTTTCCATGATCAACATGACCCATAACAGTTACAATTGGAGGTCTTGATTTTAAATTTTTGTTATCTTTTTTTTCGGGTTTTAAAATATTTAAATCTGGTTTTTTTTCCCTAATAGGTATATTTCCAAATTCTTTTACAAGATATTCCGCTGTATCAGCATCAATAGTATGATTTATAGTTGCAACAACACCCATACCCAAAAGATGTTTGATTATATTACTAGCCTGCATAGCCATTCTATTTGAAAGTTCTTGTATAGTAATCTTGCCAGGAATATTGACTTCATGAACAATTTTTTTAGTTTCAATCTTTGCTTTTTCAGAATCTTGGTTTTTCTTTTCTTTAAGTCTGGCACGTCTTACCGATGCTAAACTTCTCTCTCTTCCATCCAAAACTTCATCATCTAAAGCTTTTGATAAAGTAAGTTTTTGTTCTCTTTTTGAAGTAAACCCTTTGTCTTTTCCTAAACTGCTCTTTTTTGGTTGTAAACTATCTTCTTTTAAATTTTTAAATCTATTCGTGGCTCTTTCTTCAGCCATCTTTCTAATATCAACATTTTTGTTTATTCGTGTTTTTTTTGGAAAGAAATTACCAGTTGATTTAGGTTTGCTAAAGTTATTATCTCGCGATTGAAATTTCTTTTCTCCCCATCTTCTTGGAGCTTTTTTTTCTATAAGAACCGATGTTTTTTGCCTACTTTTTACATAATTCGGAACATTATGTAGTATTTTTGATGAAACACTTAAAGTAAGTTTTTTTTTCTTTATTTTTTTTTCTTCCATAAAAAAGATTTTCTTTATTTAAATACAATATTTCTAGCGTTAATAATTAAATTATCCGCTTCATTATTCGTCAAAGCAAACTCCTCAAGATATCCTTCAATTTTATATCTGATGCCTTTTTTTTCATCATAACCACCTATCAATTCATCAGTAGAAAGGTCTGCAAAATCCTTCAAAGTTTTAATTTTTTTTTCACCTAATGTTAATAACATTCCTGGTGTAAGCCCCTTGTGATTTATCAAATCATCATTAACGCCAAGATCTTTTAATTTTTTTTCAATATTTTCTTTTTCTTTAACAAGATATTCCGCTGCTCTTTCTTTTAATTCATTGGCTGTGTTTTTGTCTACACCTTCAATTTTTATAATCTCATCTAGAGATGCTTGAGAAATTTCTTTAACTGAAGAAAATCCTTCGGCAACCAAAAGTTGTCCTAAGGTTTCATCTACCTCTAAATTTTTTACAAAAATTTCAGTTTTTTCTTTGAATTCTAATTGTCTTTTATCAGACTCTTCCTTTTCAGTTAATATATCTATTTCGAAATCAATTAATTTTGATGCCAATCTAACATTTTGTCCTCTTCTTCCTATTGCTTTACTTAAATTTTCTTCAGTTAAAATAACTTCTATTTTTCTATTTTGATCGTCAATTATTACTTTTTGAATTTCAGCAGGCGCCAAAGCACTTACAACAAGAGATGCCACATCTTCTGACCAATGAACTATATCTATTTTTTCTCCTGAAAGCTCGTTCACTACCGATTGGACTCTACTTCCCCTCATACCAACGCATGCTCCAACGGGATCAATAGAAGAATCTTTTGAGCGAACGCAAATTTTTGCTCTACTGCCTGGGTCTCTAGCGGACGATTTAATTTCGATGATTCCATCATAAATTTCAGGAACTTCTTGAAAAAATAATTTTTCCATAAATTTTGGACTAGCTCTAGATAAAAATATTTGTTGGCCCTTATTTTCTCTAATTACGTCATAACAATAAGCTTTGATTCTATCTCCAGTCTTTAGAACTTCTCTAGGTATAAGCTCTTCTTTTTTAATAATAGATTCAGCTCTATTTAGATCTACAATTACATTTCCATATTCTAATCTTTTTACCATACCACTTAAAATTTCATCCTTTTTACCAATAAAGTCATTATATTGCCTTTCTTTTTCAGCAGAGCGCACACTTTGAGTTATCACCTGCCTGGCTGTTTGAGCAGCAATTCTTCCTAAATCTATAGGGGGTAATTGTTCAAATATTTCATCTCCGACTTTAATGTTTTCTTTATTTTGTATTTTTTTTGCATGCTCCAATGAAATTTCAGTATCCAAATTTTCTGGTGACTCCACAATTGTTAATACCTTGTGCAAACTTATATTCCCATTTTCTCTGTCGATTTTAGCTCGTATGTCATTTTCTGATCCAAACTTTGTTTTAGCTGCCTTTTGTATTGCTAACTCCATTGAGCTTAGTATAATTTCTGCATCAATAGATTTTTCTGCGGCAACAGCTTCAGCTATTCTTAAAAGTTCTACTTTATCAGATCTTTGGTTCAACATAATTGAATTCCGTTTCCTCTAAAAAAAAATGGGCAAAAGCCCATTTTGGATTTTCCAGGTAACTTAAGGTTTATTTAATTTATATTTTAACTTTTTTCAAGGCCTACTTTTTGAAAATTGTAGTTTTATCAATTTTTTCCCAAGAAAAGGAACCATTTAATCCTGGTTTTCTACCAAAATGACCGTAGGTTGCAGTACATTCATATATAGGTTTATTTAAAGACAACATTTCTCTTATACCTCTAGGGCTTAAATCAAAATTATCTTTTATTAAATTTGTCACATGTTTTGACTTTTCATCATCACCGTCAAAAAGATCAACATAGATTGATAAAGGTTTAGAAACACCAATAGCATAAGCTAATTGAATTAAACATTTGTTTGCAATTTTTGAGGCAACTACATTTTTTGCAATATATCTTGCGGCATAAGCAGCCGATCTATCAACTTTACTTGGATCCTTGCCAGAAAAGGCTCCTCCTCCATGAGGCGCGGCTCCACCGTAAGTATCAACAACAATCTTTCTTCCCGTTAAACCTGAGTCTCCATCGGGTCCTCCAATTATAAACTGACCTGTCGGATTCACATAAAACTCCTCTTCCTTTAATCCTGATAGCAATTCTTTTGGAATTGATTTTTCTAAATATGGACGGACTATTTCTTTTACTTGAGATTGATTAACTTCCGGTGAATGCTGAGTAGAAATTACAACAGACGTTACTTTTGTTGGTATTCCATTTTCATACATCATTGTAACTTGACTTTTTGAATCTGGTTCTAACTTATCTGCCTTACCATTTTTTCTATCTGCAGCCATTAATTTTAATATTTTGTGAGAATAATAAATTGGTGCTGGCATTAAAACTTCAGTTTCATCACATGCGTAGCCAAACATCATTCCTTGATCACCGGCCCCCTCCTCTTTTTTATTACCTTTCGAATCCACCCCCATGGCAATATCCGTAGATTGAGAGTGCAAATGAACATCTATACTACAATTTTTCCAGTGAAATCCTTTTTGTTCATATCCTATATCTTTAATACAATTACGAACTTTATTTATTAAATCATCTCTCCTAATTGCTGGCCCCCTTGTTTCTCCAACCAAAATAACTTTGTTTGTAGTTGTTAAAGTTTCACATGCTACTCTGGAAAAAGGTTCTTTTGCTAGATAGGTATCCACAACCATGTCTGATATACGGTCACAAATCTTATCTGGATGACCTTCTGAAACAGATTCGCTAGTAAATAAATACGATTTTTTACTCATTAGATTTTAAGTTTTTTACAAATTAAAGTTAGAAATATATACAATAAAATTATTAAAAAAAATATTTTATTTCCATGATTGGAAAATAAAGTAGGCTGATTAAAGTAGGGGAAATTTAATTCAATATTACCTGACTCTCCCGTATTAAGTGATTTAAGCACTTTACCATTTGGATTAATAAAAGCAGAAATTCCCTTATTGGCAGATCTTGCAATAAAAACTCCTTCTTCGATTGATCGATAAATTGCTTTTGTAAAGTGTTGCTGTGGACCTATTGATTGACCAAACCAAGCATCTTCGGAAATATTAACTACTAGATCAGGAAGTTGATTTGCTTTTTTTATTTTAGCTGGATAAATTATTTCATAACAAATTAGTGGAAGAATCAATTTTTCATTAAACTGACTACCAAGATTTATCATCATTCTTTCGTCTCCGGAAGAAAATGAACTATATCCTGGAGTTATTTTTTTTAATCCAAATTTAGATAAAGTTTTTTCAAAAGGTAAAAATTCACCAAAAGGAACAAGATTAATTTTATTATATAATGATAAAATTTCTAATTTATAGTTTAAGACCGCTAAACTGTTAAAATATTTTTGATCATCTATGTTATTAATGCTAGTAAAATTATTTATTCCTAAAATTATTAAATGATTTTCAGAAAATTTATCTTTAAATAAATTTCGATACTTTTTTATATCTTCTAAATAAGATTGATAAAATATCCCTTCTGGCCAAATAAACAAAGTTTTTTTATCTTTCTTCGGATCACTAATTTTAATAAGTCGTTTAATTTGAAATTCTTCACTTTGATTATTATAATCTTTAAGTGAAAAATTAGGTGAAATTATCTTAACATTGATTTCTTTATCAAATTTATAATTGCTGTTGTTAAGTTTAAACTTTCCGTATGAATAATTTCCAATAAAAATTATTAAACAAAACAAAACAAAAAAAATATTTTTTAAAACAAACTCTTTTTTAAAAAAAAGAAAAGGAATGCAAAAAAAAGTAATCGAAATCAAACTTAATGAATATGCACCTATTAATGATAGTATTTGTACAATTTCTGTTGACCATGACCAAGTATATGAAATTAAATTCCATGGGAACCCAGTAAATAAATTTCCTCTTAAAAATTCAAATATAGAAAAAACTAAAGAAAAAAATAAAATAAAAGAAATATCTTTCTCTACAAAGGTCCCTACTAGTAAAATTGCTAGCCCAAAAAATAAAGATAAGAATAGAGGAATCAATATAAGAGCAAAAGGAATTAAACCTTTGAACATTTCATCGTGAGTTAAAGATATAGTAATCCAATAATTGCCTAATAAAAAAAAGCCAAACCCAAAAGAACATCCTAAATAAAAAAAATACCGATTAGACTTTTTATTCCTATATTTAGATTGTGTACTTTTTTTAACTTTTGAAATTAAAAATAATAAAATTGAAAATGTAAAAAAATTTATAAATGTTAAATTATATGGAGCAAAACCGAGGATCGTTATTGCACCAAGTAAAAAGGGGGCAAAAAATATAACGAATAATTTATTATTAAGTTTAGCAATCAAATTAAAATCCTTATTATTAATTAATTGAATTTAAAATTCTCTTTTCAATTTTATTCATCTTGGAATAATCTTGATTTTTAATGTGATTATAACCTATCAGATGTAAAAGGCCGTGAACCCAAGCTTTATCAAATTCTAAAAGGAAATTATTTTTTTTTGTTCGAGAATTAATAATTTCATAAGATGTAGCCATATCTCCTATATAAAGTTTTTTTTGTTTAATAAATTTTAAATTATTTGAAGACAAAAAAGGAAATGATAAAACGTCAGTTGATTTGTTTTGATTTCTGAATTTTTTATTAAGTCTTTTCATATTTAAGGAACTGGTTAATAAAATAGTAAAAGTGATATTTTTTCCTTTAAAAAATTTAACAATTTTTGAAATTTTTTTTAATTTTTTACTAAAATACTTTTTAGGATTTTTAATTTTTTTATGCCAAGATTTACTATTTACCTCAACATTAACCTTTATCATCGGTATTCTTTTGATAGGCTTCTACAATTTTTGTTACCAATGGATGTCTCATTACATCTTGATGGTCAAAATTTATAACTGATATTTCTTTAATACCTTTTAATATAGCTTGTGATTTTATTAAACCTGATTGATTTTTATTTGGTAAATCAACTTGCGACGGATCTCCATTTACAACTAGTTTTGATTTTTCCCCTATTCTAGTTAAAAACATTTTAATTTGTGTTTCAGTTGCGTTTTGGGCTTCATCAAGAATAGCAAATGAATTTTTTAAAGTACGTCCTCTCATAAAAGCAAGCGGTGCTATTTCAATGGAGCCAGATTCAATTTTTCTTTGAATTTTATCGTAGTCCAATAAGTCATAAAGAGAATCATATAAGGGTCTTAAATAAGGATCTATTTTTTCTTTCATATCACCAGGTAAAAAACCTAACCTTTCCCCAGCTTCAACTGCTGGTCTCGATAAAATTATTCTTTCAACTTTTTTCTCCAACAGCATAGATAAAGCTACAGCTACGGCCAAATAGGTTTTGCCTGTCCCTGCTGGACCTAGTGACATTACTATTTGGTTAGTCCTAAGTGATCTTACATATTCTTTTTGTTTTAATGATCTGGGTATAACAGACCTTTTTGGAGTTTTAATTACATCTCCTAGGGGCTGCACAGTTGATTGGTTTTTTGTGTCTAGTACCATGTCTTTATTTAATGATGTAGTTACATCATTTCCATCTATTTTTTTATCAGATATAAAGCGTTTAATTAAGTACTCAATTGCATCTTTAACTTTTTCATTTGCATGTTTATCACCCTTAATTGCAATTGAATTACCTCTAAAATAAATCTTTGAACCGCTAATTTTTTCTAATTCTTTAAGATTATTATCAAAAGATCCTACGATTCCCATCAAAATTTGATTATTAAATATACGAACGTTAATTGAGTCATCTACTCCACGTGTTATTGCAACTTCCTTATCACTATTATTTTGTTTATTTATTTTCACAAAAATTATGCTGCTTTTACTTTATTGGTTTCGTAAATACCAAATAAATTCTTTTGATTAAAAGATGTAATTTTTATATTTGCTAACTCTCCAACTTTACAATTGTTTGCCTTAAATATAACTGGAGTCATATATCTTGTTCTGCCAAAATATTCTTCTTGATTATCTAATTTGTTTTCAATTAACACTTCACAATGCTGTTGTAGATATTCTTTGTTATTTCTATGTTGAAAATTTTCTAATTTATTTTGTAATTTTTTGAGTCTTATTTTACTTTCCACTAAATTATTCAACTTTTTTGTCGCTGATGGTGTTCCAGGTCTTGGACTAAAAATAAACGAATAAGAATTAACAAAACCTACTTTTTTTACAAGTTCCATTGTGTCCTCAAAATCCTCGTCGGTCTCTCCGGGATATCCAACAATAAAATCACTTGAAATTTTAGTATTTTTATTAACTTTGTTCAGTTTTTCGATTACAGACATATAATATTCTCGATTATGTTTTCTGTTCATTGATTTAAGAATTTTGTTGGATCCACTTTGAATAGGAAGATGCAAAAGTGGCATAAGTTTTTCACAATCTTTATAACAATCAATTAAATCCTCTGTCATGTCTTTTGGATGCGAAGTTGTGAATCTAATTCTTTTTAAATTTTTAATATTATTTAACGTTCTTATTAACGAGGAAAGTCTGTACTTTTTATTGTAGTTGTAAGCATTAACGTTTTGACCAAGTAAAATAATTTCTCTAGCCCCATTACTAACTAAATTTTGTGCCTCATCAATAATCTGTTCAAAAGGTCTTGAGTACTCAGGTCCTCTTGTATATGGAACAACACAAAAATGGCAAAATTTATCACATCCCTCTTGGATAGTTAAATAAGAAGAAATTTTATTTTGTGAATTAGAAATTTTTTTTAACTCATCAAATTTTCCTACTACATCAAATTTAGTTTCGTTAATTTTTTCTTTTTTTCTTTCATAGTTCAAAATTAAGTCCCCAATTTTATGGTAAGACTGAGGTCCAATTACCATATCAATATATGGCTCTCTTTTTATCATTTCTTCTGACTCAGCTTGAGCAACACACCCAGAAACAACAACTAATGGTTTTTTTAAATTTTTAAAATCTTTTTTAACTCTACCAATTTCATCATAAACCTTTTCAGTTGCTTTTTTACGGATATGGCAA
>Ga0209445_1001960_pt1 | contig 10716 bp, 14 predicted proteins | sample MarorgKNORR_S2LV_4_FD_188223 | JGI IMG/M metagenome (GOLD analysis project Ga0209445, IMG submission 188223) | Marine microbial communities from the Southern Atlantic Ocean, analyzing organic carbon cycling - NADW_A/KNORR_S2/LV (SPAdes) (version 2) | ecosystem: Environmental > Aquatic > Marine >...
AGGGTCGTTGAGATCGAAGGAATTGATCTCTGCCCATGTGCAGGCACCCATGTCGCCTCTACATCAGACATAGACCCAATTGTCATCACCAATGTGAAATCCAAGGGTGCTGGAAAATTTCGAATCACGTATCAATTTGAAAATGAAAATATCTAGATACTAAACTATTGGTGGGCTCGGCAGGAATTGAACCTGCGATCTTCGCCATGTCAAGGCGACGTCATAACCCCTAGACCACGAGCCCTAGAGCAATCCGCCCAGACGGAGGTCACAAATGAAGGATTCTCTGAAACAATCAACCAACAATTTTCGAAATCTTTCCATCGCACCCACGATTTGAACAGTTGCCTGCCATCCGAGTCCGCCCATTGCTCATGACGATCTCCCTAGCATTAGCGATATCGCAGTAGGTCTTGCACTTGAGGCAGAAGCCCATCACCTGCTTGCCCATGGATGTGGATTGGTGATTTCGTATTCAATGCATCTCTGAGGGTGGGTTCGGGCACGATATACTAATCTTTCACAATATCGTTGTACTGCGAGACTGTGTCAAACAATTAGCTGAATATGGATTCTGATAAGTGCTCTTATCGGTCCAATGGTGCATTGAATTTTCGGGACATGCATGGTAAGTTTTCCTGATGTTGCAGTAATCTGATGAATACTTTCAATATTAGCGTTAATTTTACGACTAAAGAATAATAGAATTGAAACTAATTAATTCGATTTACAACTGACCCAGCTAGAATCGTAAACATGAATTGGTTCTCCGCTGGGGTGAGACACCAGGCATCTACGGATTTCGAATTCAGGATGTTCAGATCTGCTCTACCTCCTTCCCCTATAGTGCCTGTTATTTCGGCATCGTCCAAGGTAGTTGAGGGGTTCCTTGTACAAGCAATCAGTGTAGCAAATGGATCGAGGTCCATTCGGCTGGTTGCTAGATTGGCTATGAACGGAATTGATGAAATCTCACAGTTTGGATTATAATCGGTAGCCAATGAGAATGCCCAGCCCCGTTCAACGCATTCCTGCAGAGGCAGATCGAGTGGATTGCCAAGGACGTATGGTGTCCCAGGGAGGAAAGTCTGCATCGTACCAGTGTCTGTGGCGGCCTGCCTTGAGGAGGCTGTAGACTTGGCAGCATGATCGCCACTGACGGCACCGAGTTCTGCAGCAAGGGCTAGTCCTCCAGAGTCCTCGAACTCGTCAACGTGCAATCGAGATGGTATGTTAAATTCTAAAGCTGCGCGCACAATATCCTCGGTCTCCTCGTTGGTGAACCATCCCACTTCACAGAACACATCTGCCCAACGAGCTATCCCTTGCTCTGATACGGCTGGCAACTGGGTCGATAACAAATCGTCCATGTATTCGCTGCGAGAACGTTCCGGAGGAAAGTCATGCGCGCCCAACCAAGTCGGGAATATTTTGGCATCAGATGACTCATCCATGCGTTTCATGGCCTCTAGCATCCTCAATTCCGCTTCCAATTCTAGACCGTATCCGCTCTTGGTCTCAATAACTGTGGTCCCCGTCGAGATCATTTTATTGAGTCGTTTTAGTCCAATTCTACACATATCATCTAGAGTCATATTCCTAGTGCTTCTGACCGTCTTTCCAATTCCCCCGCCCATCTCAGCAATTTCACGATACGAATATCCTTGCTCTCTCAAGGCTACTTCGTTGGAGCGATCGCCCCCCCACAGTAGGTGTGTGTGGCAATCAACAAAGCCAGGTATGACTGCATTTCCTTTCCCATCGAGAACCGACGGACTCGTGCTTATACCGGGGGTTGCATTACTAGGAGGATCGAAGACGCCGACATTAGCATGGTCTGGTTGCCACCATGGTGCGAACTCGGATATCAGTGATTCCGAATCGGAGATTCTCTCGATCACGGAATCCCGAATCAGAATGGCTTGGCCTGACGGCAATGTGTTCGACTCTCTATCTATCATATCTGCTCCCGTGAGGGGGCTAGTAGTATCTCCTGAGGTCAAATGGGCGACTTCTCCTGTGTTGACAATCAGCAGGCCCATGGGTCCCCACATACACGATGCTTGAAAGGACTGTCTGCGTCGAAGGCCTGTGAGTGCAATGATACTGGGCATTGAAAGCACGGCACACACCCTCTCATTCGGGTTAGTAGATGAGATTGGCAATGCGTATCCATCGGTATCGGATTTCTTTCGACCCAAAGAAGGAGGAATCCACCCTAGAGAGGCGGCCGACCATCATTCAGATGTGGCGGGGTCGTTGTTGGAGAAATTGATGGAGTCTCACGGATTGTCTGCAGGAGGGGTATCTGCAATTGCCTTCAGCCAAGGCCCGGGCCTCGGCCCGTGCCTAAGAGTGGGTGCTTCAGTCGCACGTTCACTGTCTCGCTCTTGGGGGATTCCCTTGATTGGTGTTAATCACTGTGTCGCCCATATTGAGATAGGCAGGAGTCAGACAGGTTGTGACGATCCGGTGTTGCTGTATGTGAGCGGGGGGAATACCCAGGTCATTGCACGTGCTGGTAATAGGTATCGCGTTCTCGGTGAAACCTTAGACATCGGAATCGGCAACATGCTCGATAAGTTTGCCCGTTCCCAAGGCATCCCGTTCCCAGGCGGTCCTGAAATTGAGTCTCTTGCATCCACTTGGATCGCTGATGTTCCTGATGCTGGTTTAGGATCTGTACTGCTCCCGTATGGAGTACAGGGGATGGATCTCGCTTTCTCAGGTATTCTCACCGCAGCACAGCAGAAGATTTCCGACGGCAACCCCCTAGGAGAGGTGTGCTGGTCTTTGCAAGAGCACTCTTTCGCCTCTTGTGTTGAAGTCGCTGAAAGGGCCATGGCTCATACTGGTAAGAACGAACTTCTGCTAGGAGGGGGAGTGGCATGCAATGAGAGGTTGAAGCAGATGGCAAGAATCATGTGCACAGAAAGGGGCGGAGAGTCATTTTGCCCCGACAGGACATTCTGTGTCGACAATGGCACTATGATTGCGGAGTTGGGCCGCAAGATGATTGAATCAGGAACCGTCACATCGTTGATGGACAGCTCAGTCAACCCTAGACTGCGCACAGATCACACCATCGTCACATGGTATTGACCTCGTTCAACCGAGAACCCTTATGAGAGTCTGGTACTCGCCACAGGACGGAGTTTGATTATCTAGTGCAGAGGCGACGTCGACCAAAAGCCACACCGAAAGACATCTTCGGTACTGGTTCTCAGACTAAGTCATCGAAGAAAGTGGACCCCGGGACCCGTAAGGCACCTCCTACTGTTCCCGATCCAATGCCCATTCCGCCACCTGCAGTGGGGTTCAAACCAGAACCGTTACCTGCTCTTGAAGATAGAATTGAAACACCTCTAGGTACAACCCCTGAATCTACTCCTGTCGAAGAGGGAGAGGATGTATCAGTCCTCGAGAGTCAGATCCTCGGAGTTCCAAAGAGGAAATCAATTGGACTACAGCCTATCGCTGAATCAAAGCCGGAAGAACCTCTAGAAAAAATTGTCAGCACCAAGGCACAGGAATTGATTGATGAAAGCAAGCATAGAGCCGCACAATCAGAAGAAGCCGAAGTTACTGAGATTTCCAAGGAATTATCGAATGAACCCAAGCCTGTAATCACAAGGAAGCCTCCCCCCATTAAGGTAATCAATAAAAAGTTCCGGCGGCGTCAGAGAAGTTTTCAGCCAGCAAAACGCGCCAAGCGATTAGACAGGAGTAGGCATATGGAATACAAGTATGAGGTGCGCAAACTATTGGAGGAAATCGGAGTTTCAGAGGAGCATCGTTCCAGTTTACTTGGTTCAATCTGGGCCAAGGGTGAGAGGCAAACAGTCTCTGATGCGAAAGAATACCTTGAAAATAAACTATCTGAAGGGATTATCACCGAAGTGCACCTGTCAAGGCTCTGCGACGTCATCGATAACTACACTGTTAGGAGATGATATAGTGGCGACTGTTGAACAGGATACCGTAGTAACTGTGCATTACACGGGTACTTTCCTCGATACAGGACAGGTGTTCGATACCAGTGAGGGAGGTGAGCCCCTTGGTTTCCTAGTCGGACATGGGAACATGATTGATGGTTTCGAACATGAGATTCTGGGTGCAGCCGTTGGTGAATCGAGACAATTTACCCTGACTCCCGACAGAGCCTATGGGGAGAGGGATGATGATGCAATCCAATCAATTCCGCTTGCAGAATTCCCTCCAGACATTTCCCTTGAAGTAGGTATCGTACTCGGAGCGCAGAGTGATCATGGGCCGATTCAATTTACCGTCGTGGCTATCAATGACGATTCCATTACTGTTGATTTCAATCACCAGATGGCTGGGGAATCTCTTGGATTCGCCGTTGAGGTCGTTTCTGTCAGAGCTGCTCTACCCGAGGAGCTCGAGCATGGCCACGCACATGGCCCTGGACACCACCATCACTAGCACATTGTTCATGGACGAATCCCACCTCCCGAGAACGAATGATGCGCAAAAGTAGATCCAAAACCATGAGCGGGATGCCAAGATCTGACGTATCTACGTCGGATACATCATTGTCAGCAGGGCACCCCGAGGACGGGCACCCTCTGCCCGGTCAGCCCCCTTACACTCGCGGGATTCACGAAGAGATGTATAAAACGAAACTCTGGACCATGCGTCAGTACGCCGGTTACTCAACTGCGCAGCAGACGAATGAGCGATTTAGATTACTTCTGGATGAAGGGCAGACTGGTCTCTCCGTCGCATTTGACTTGCCAACTCAACTCGGCCTTGATTCCGATCACCCCAATGCACTGGGTGAAGTCGGTAAAGTAGGAGTTGCGATAGATAGCATACGGGACATGAGGGTCTTGTTCAATTCGATTGACCTGGACTCGGTGTCGACCTCTATGACCATTAATGCGCCGGCCACCACCCTACTCGCAATGTACGTGGCAATTGCCGATGAGCAGGGAGTCAGTAGATCGGCTATCAGAGGAACTGTACAGAACGACATACTGAAGGAATACATTGCGAGGGGTTTGTACATTTACCCACCTAATCACTCTATGCGATTAACCACCGATCTGATGGAATGGTGCAAGGACAATGCGCCCAAATGGAATACCATTTCAGTCAGTGGATACCATATGAGAGAAGCAGGATGCACGGCTATTGAAGAGGTTGGCCTTACTCTGTCGAATGCTCTGCAATATACCAGAACTGCCATAGATTCGGGACTCGGAATTGATGACTTCGCACCTAGGATGTCTTTCTTCTTCAGCTCGCACAATGATATTATGGAAGAAGTCGCTAAATTCCGAGCGGCTAGGAAATTGTGGTACCAACTAGTCAATCAGGAATTCGGTCCGGAGAAGAAAAAGTCCAGTCAATTGAGATTTCACACACAAACGGCTGGGGTTACGCTCACTGCCCAACAACCCCTCAATAACGCGGTTAGAGTAGCGTATCAAGCTCTATCTGCGGTTCTTGGTGGAACCCAATCTCTACACACAAACAGCTTCGACGAAGCTCTCGGGCTTCCTACTGCTGAGTCTGCGAAAATTGCATTACGCACACAACAAATCATCGCTGATGAAACCGGAATCGCCGATTCTGTTGATCCTTTGGCTGGTTCATACCTCATTGAAGAGATGACTTCCCGTATTATCTCCGATTCAGGAACACTGATCAAAGAAATTGATGTTCGTGGTGGTGCTTTAGAGTGTGTAAAATCTGGTTACCAACAGAAATTGATACATGAAAGTGCGTGGGCCAATCTGCAAGAATTAGAGACTGGAGATCTCTCCGTCATAGGGGTGAACGTTCATATCGACGAAGAGGAATCCAGTGGAGCTAGAGGGCAGAAACTCGATGCCGGGGCCGTGAATGAGCAAATCGAGTCTTTGCAATCTCACAAATCCACAAGAGACGCAGAAGATGTGTCCGAGTCGCTACTACTACTCAGAGAAGCATGCGAGGGTACGCAGAACATCATGGAACCACTCATCCGGGCTGTGAAGGTCGGAGCGACAGTCGGAGAAGTCAATGGAGTTATGAGAGATGTCTTTGGAACATGGATATCCCCCAGCGGGGTGTGATGGGATGGACGAAGTCAGTATTGATCACGTCGGCATCGCAACCAACTCACTTGAGGGGGCCTCAGAATTCTGGGAGGCATTGGGTTTCATCCGTACTGGCGACCATATGAATGAACAACAGGGGGTTAGTATCCGGATGTTCAATTCGACACTGAACGAGGATGCTGGAGCCAGCATAGAGTTGCTAGAACCAATCGGCCCGGATTCGCCTATCGGGAGATTCCTGGCAAACCGCGGGGAAGGGATACAGCAACTCGCTGTACGAGTTCCAGATATCCAAGATACGATAGACAGACTGGATGACCTAGGTGTGCGAATGATCGACCGGGAACCCGTTCCCGGTGCCACTGGGACGATGATTGCCTTCGTCCATCCATCTTGCACCGGTGGTGTTCTTGTCGAGCTCGTCGAGCACCTCCCTTGAAAAGCATCAAAAAGGGGACGGATTTCGCGGTTCCATGCGAACTTCCCTAGACCGTCTCAATCACCACGGTGATATGACGCACAAAACGATATCAAATGAGGTTGAGTTCCTTTCTACAACGCTGGAGACTCTTCGTGACTCGGGAGAGATTTCCAATGATGCCTATCTAGAGGCTGGTTCCATCCAAGGGGGGCTATCAATCATTAGTAATTTGATAGCTCAGGGAGTGTCTGGAGAAGAGCTGCGTGTACAGCTGCAACATCTGCGAGATCGGGCTGAGAGGATACATTCGAATCACCCCGAGCTTGACGGCAAGATTGAGGCAGTTCGGTATTAGTATTACTTCGGTAATACCATAGTAATACCTGAGTAATACTTATCAACTCCTTCACACACGCTTTCGCGTGCCTAAGGTAAGTTTGGACATACCCAACGAATTGCTAGAGGATCTGCGTCTTCACGTGGGTGACGACAAGAAGTTCGTCTCCCTTGCAGACGCCGTCAGGACCGCTTGCAGAAAACTACTCGATCAACTCGATGCTATTGATGAGATGCACGGCAGAATCCGGAGGAGATCTGATGAGTGAAGGTCCGAGCAGGGAGCAAGCCGTATCGGCCGTTGACACCCTGGTCAGGTACATTGAATCAGCAAATGGTGATCTGAGAGAAGGGCTTGCTAGAACCCCGGAGAGAGTTGTCGAATCGTTCGATGAAATATACTCGGGATATTCGGGCGATGCCGAATCGATACTCAATGCCACATTCAACTCCGAGGGCTATGACGGAATCGTCCTATTGAGGGACATCGAATTCCATTCGGTCTGCGAGCACCACCTGCTCCCATTCACAGGCAAGGCCCACATAGCCTACATCCCTATAGACAGGATTGTCGGAATCAGCAAACTGGCACGGTTGCTAGACCTGCATTCCAGTAAGTTGCAAAACCAAGAGAGGCTGACTAAGGGCGTAGCTGATGACATCGAGTCCATATTGGCCCCCCTTGGATGCGCGGTCATACTCGAGGCTACCCATGCATGCATGCAATGCCGAGGGGTCTCGAAGCAGAATGCCGTGATGACTACCAGCGCGATGCGCGGCGTGTTCTTCGACAGGCAGGAAGCCCGGGGGGAACTATTGCAACTCATCAACAGCCAGTCAGACATGTGATTCTATGGTATTGCTACCCACGGGCCCGGATCTAGAGCAAGTCTTTCCTATAGTGGAGATATTCCACAGCATCCAAGGAGAGGGGCATCACACCGGGGCATCCTCAGTGTTCATCCGATTCGGCCGATGCAACCTCAGGTGCCCGTGGTGCGACACCGAGTTCGACGAGTGGGATGACATGACGCTGGGCCAGATTATCGACGTGGTGAGCAAGTTCGACTGCGACAGAATCATCTTGACTGGAGGGGAACCAGCGCTGCAGGACTTGCCGACACTGTGCGGGGCTTTGAGGGCAACAGGATACCACATCAGTATCGAAACTAACGGAACCGTAGTGATTCCTAACGGAATCATTGACTGGATATGCGTCAGCCCGAAAGACCAGGAGTACCCTGACGTTGCTATCAGGCAGAGGGAGGGAGACGAGTTGAAGGTTGTTTACCTCGGCCAGGACATGTCGATGTACGACGACCTGAAGGACGGTTTCGAACACTTGTACCTACAGCCCTGCTATGACGAGGGAGAGAGCGTTGAATGGAACGGCCTCAACTTCCATGATTCTTTCGAACAGGTCAGATCTAGGCCTGAGTGGAGGCTCTCCCTGCAGACTCACAAGTGGATGTGTGTTGAATGAGCAGGGTGGTGATGGCGCTCAGCGGAGGCATGGACTCAACTGCACTGCTGCTGCACATGCTGGTAAGGAGCAGTGGGGTGACCTGTATCTCCTACGATTACGGACAGAAGCACATAGTCGAACTTCAGCGGGCGTCTGCTAACATCGATTACTTGCATTCTGAAGGATACACCGTCGAACATATCGTGGCCGACCTTTCCAGTGCTATGGCGCTCTTTGACTCTTCTCTCACTGATTCTGAAACGCCAGTTCCCGAGGGCCACTACGAGGAGGAGCAGATGAAACAGACCGTGGTGCCCAACCGAAACGCCATCTTCTCGTCAATCCTCTACGGCTACGCTCTGTCTGTATCTACCAAGGAGGATGTTGATGTCTCGATGACATTGGGGGTACACTCTGGGGATCACGCCATCTACCCAGACTGTAGGCCAGAATTCTACGATGCCCTGAAGCACGCATTCGAGACAGGGAACTGGGGCTCGGAGAGAGTCACCGTCGATCTGCCATATGTTGACGGCGACAAGGAAAGCATCCTCAGGGATGCCATAATTTCTTGCGATTCCCTCGGACTCGACTTCGATACCATCTTCCGGAACACAAACACCTCGTATAGTCCTGATAAATTAGGACGCAGTTCCGGTAGAACAGGTGCTGATGTAGAGAGAATACTGGCCTTCCACGCAATCGGTAGGAAGGACCCTGTTGAGTACGTCGACGACTGGGACACCGTGCTTGAGCGCGCGCTAGACACAGAAAGGAGATACGAGGCGACACTATGACTGACTATGTACCAAGAATAGACCCGAGGAGGGACCCGGAATGGCGTTCTAGGCTGACGCGGCTCCAGTACCACGTTACTAGGGAAGCAGGCACAGAGATGCCTAACACAGGCATTTACAACATGGAGGACCGGGATGGTTCCTACCACTGCATCTGCTGCGGGCACATACTCTTCACTGCTGGGATGAAATATCACTCGGGATGCGGCTGGCCTGCTTTCCACACAGAGCACGCTGATGCGGGCGTACGCAGAATTGAGGACCATACTCACGGCATGAGACGAGTCGAGGTGCGGTGTGGCTCATGCGATGCCCACCTCGGCCACGTGTTCGATGATGGGCCCGGGCAGTTCGGCGGCGAGAGGTACTGCATCAACTCAGCCAGCATGGACTTCGTGCCGGAGGGAGAATCATGAGCACTTCCATCCGAAGATGGGTGGAGACAGACACCGGCCACAGGATTCCCAACCACAGGAGCAAGTGCCGAAACCTACACGGCCACAGGTACAGGTGGGAAGCAGAGCTCGAAGGTGAGGTAGTGACGCAGGAGGGTGCTTCAGAGGAAGGGATGCTGATCGACTTCGGAGACGTCTCGAAGATACTAGAGGAGCATATCCACGATGTAGTGGATCACGCCTTCATCATCTACGAAGGTGATACTGAGGCCATGCAGGCATTGTCAGTCATGGGCGATGACCACAAGACGCTGGTAGTGCCTTTCGTTCCTACTGCTGAGAACTTGGCTAAGTGGGCATTCTCCATAGTCGAGCAGCACATCAACACCACCTACGGAAATGAATTGTGCCTGTTAGCCTTCCACGTCAGGGAGACTCCAAAGTCTTGGGCCAGTTGGAGGCCTTAGTTCATCCGACTCATTCGCTAGCCATTGATTCACGGACGAATGAATAATTTGTAGTTTAGCAGATGCCTGAACTGATGGTAAATACGCCTAAATTCTAAGGCAACAAACATCCAGAAAAACATTGTAATCCGACTAATTCCAATATTGAGTAGGGTGAGTAAACCGGGGTATAGCCTCCGTTCAAACCCAGCCTTGAACAATGTCGATTGGAGACGGACATCCCGAGTATAGGCAAAGAGTCGCCCCTCTCCAAACTGCTCCAGTAATTTATGCGTCAGACCCCTCCCTCTATGATTAGGGTCGACGACGACACTGTTGATTTCGGAACTGCTCCATCGGTTCGATAGTGCGGCATGGGCAATTGGACTTCCCTCCTCATCATGGATCAAAATACTGTTTTCACCTATTTTCGCAAGTGAGGGTGGACGCAAATCCAATTCTTGACGGAACATCTGCTTAAGCCAGACGATGTCTTCCATTGGATGGGACTGGTACCAAGTCCATTTCAACATGGCCCAATAGGTTGCCCTGCTAATCATAGGTGGATTGGAGGCTACCCCTTGAGTCAGGCTGATCCTCGTGGTTCTAATCGGTGTATGCGCTTTCACCGTGGAGAGTCACGTCCAGTGCAGCCTCAGCTTCCTCACTCACTCTCACCGGTGTGACCTTGTCAATCATCATCAGCATCCCGTAGGTGAACGCGAAGGCCCAGACGCAGGCCAGAGCCAATCCGGCCAACTGCACCATGAAGAAGTCCTGATTACCAT
>Ga0209445_1001965_pt1 | contig 10711 bp, 9 predicted proteins | sample MarorgKNORR_S2LV_4_FD_188223 | JGI IMG/M metagenome (GOLD analysis project Ga0209445, IMG submission 188223) | Marine microbial communities from the Southern Atlantic Ocean, analyzing organic carbon cycling - NADW_A/KNORR_S2/LV (SPAdes) (version 2) | ecosystem: Environmental > Aquatic > Marine >...
TCGGCGGTGTTAATGGGACCTTTTCCATCGATAGGATTTCCCAATGAATCAACAACTCTGCCTAACAATTCTTTTCCTACTGGCACTTGAACAATCTCGCCAGTACGCTTCACAATGTCACCTTCTTTTATATCTGTGTCATCTCCAAAAATCACGACCCCAACATTATCTTCCTCGAGATTTAGGGCCATACCTTTTAAGTCATCAGAAAATTCGACCATTTCACCTGCTTCAACATTATCAAGTCCATAAACTCTAGCTATGCCATCTCCTACGGAAAGTACTTGACCAATTTCGGAAACTTCAGCCTCCTTCCCAAAATCCTTTATTTTCTTTTTTAATATTGCTGATATTTCTGCAGGTTGTATTTCCATAACTAAACCTCATTCATCATTGATTGCATGGATTTAAGGCGGCTAAGCAAAGAAGCATCGATCATTTTGCTTCCAATTTTAATAATAAGGCCACCTAAAATATCTTCATCGATTTCTATGTCCATCTCAACGTCTTTTGAAAAACGACTCTGCAAAATAGATTTTATTTCTCTTTCTTGTTCTGCAGTAAGTTTGGAGCTAGATATTACTTTCGCGTTAACTCGTCCTTTGAGTTGATTCAGAAAGATTTTATACGCATCTATTACATCTGGAAGAACAAAAAGTCTTTTATTTGTACAAAGCACACCGATAAAGTTTTCAACAATCTCTGAAATTTTAAAGATTTTTAAAACCGATTGCATAGCTGAAAATTTCTCTGAAGAACTAAAAATTGGACTGTCTATCAATCTCTGCATTTCCTCACTTGATCTTATTGCGTCACCAATCATTGAAAGTTGGTCATTTATCTTAATAAGATTTTCTTCATTTCCTTCCTCTTGAACTAGCTCAAAAAGTGCAAAAGCATATCTTCCTGACAAACCGACTGTATGATCTACTTCTGAATGATTCATTAATGATAACCCAATTTAATTAAGTAATTGAATAATATAGATAATTTTATTACATATCTCCCATTGGAATTCTGAAACTTTTATATGTTCGTGGTAACATAAGCTACTATTCCATGCAATATCTGATAACAGATTCTTTATAAAAAATCATAGGGGTCAACATCAATGATTACGCGCATCGAATTAGGAATTTTAGTCTTTCCTATCCACTCTTTGATGAATCTTTGTATGTCAGAATTCTTAGCAGCCTTAATTAAAAAACGATATCTGACTCTATTACGTATCCTCATAATTGGAGATGGAGCCGGACCAAGAACTCTTATATTTTTTGAAGAAGGTATAAAGGATTTTAGCTTATTACAAAATTCTTGTACCTTTCCCTCATCTTTGCTTGATACTATTATGCTTGCCAATCTTCCGTAAGGAGGTAGCAATGACCTTTTTCTTATTTTAAGTTCTACTTCTGTAAAACCTTTCCTATCATTTTTGCATAGTGATTTGATAACGGGATGATCATGAAAGTAGGTCTGTATCATGGCACTCCCTAATTTTTCTTCTCTTCCTGACCTTCCTGATACTTGATGCAAAAGTTGAAATGTTCTCTCGGAAGCTCGGAGATCACTACTTAAGAAACCTAAGTCAGCATCTAAAATACCAACAAGGGTAAGATTGGGAAAATGATGGCCTTTCGATATAATTTGGGTCCCAATTATAATATCGATACTTCCTTTATATACCTGTTCAAGAATAACATTTGACTCTTTAACATTATCTGATGAAAGAAGGGCGACATTGGCTTCGGGAAAAATATCTTTTACCTCCTCATTTATTCTCTCTATTCCAGGACCGTAAGGTATAAAAGAATTTTTAGCCTTACAAGAGTAACAGAAATCTTTGTAAGAATCGGAAAATCCACATTGATGGCACAACAAGGTGTTCTTTTCTTTATGATGTACCAAAAAAGAATCACACTTCCTACAATCAATCCTGTGACCACATTTCCTACACAAAGTTAACGGCGCGTATCCTCTTCTATTCAGAAATAATAGGACTTGCTCTCCATTCCCCAATGTTTGAATAATTCTTTTTTGAAGGGTAGGCGAAATCCATCGCCCCTTGTCAATATTCTCTTGTCTCATGTCAATAGTGCTAACTTCCGGAAGAATAGCCGGGCCTACTCGCTCCTTAATCCTTAATCGCGTATATTTTCCTTCTTTGGCATTCAACAAAGTTTCTAAAGAAGGTGTTGCGGAAGCTAAAATAACTGTGATCTTTTCAAATGATGCTCTGGATATGGCCATATCCCTAGCATTATAAATAACTTTCTCAGTTTGTTTATAAGAAGCGTCATGCTCTTCATCAACAACAATGAGTCCTAAATCTTTAAATGGAAGAAAAAGAGCAGAACGAGCGCCAACTACCAGTTTGGCATTACCGTTTGCAATCTCTTTCCAAATATTTGACCTTTCCGAAGCCTTCATCGATGAATGCCATATTCCTGGTTTACTACCAAAGCGATCTTCAATTCTACTAACCAAAACATTAGTTAAAGCAATTTCAGGGAGCAATACTAAGGATTGTTTCCCTTGTTTTAATACTTCATTTATGGCTTCAAAATAAATTTCTGTTTTGCCAGAGCCTGTGACACCATCTATGAGAAATCTAGAAAATTTACCTTCTTTTATCGACTTAATAATACTTGACGCACTCTTCTTTTGGTCTGAAGTTAAATCTAAATGAGTATCTTTTGATTTAATATCATTAGTGGTTTGAAATCTTTTTAAACTTCTTTTTGGTAACTGCAAAAGATAATCTTGGGGCAACACCAATCTCAATATTTTTCCTATTGCAACAACATTATATCGGTGAAAAAAATTTAAAAAATCTATTAGATTCCTGTTTAAGCCTTCAATAGGTAAAATTTCTATAACTTTTTTTATTTTTTTTGGATCAACTTTATCATCACCATCATACCAGACTATCCCAAGCATAATTTTATTTCTAAAAGGCACCTTTACGAAAGTACCTAGGCTCACCTGCATGTCTTTAGATACGAAATAATAATAGGTATCATCGTTATTAGTTGGTAAAAGGACAGAAACTTTTTGCATCTTAAATCATTAGCATTATATCAAAGATGATAATATTGTATTAAAAGAAGTTAATAAAAAGAAATTTAAAGGGATTGTTACATGAAATTTTTTATTGATACTGCGGATATTGATGCAATTAAAGAATTTAACAAATCAGGAATGGTTGATGGAGTAACAACAAATCCCTCAATAATAGCGAAATCAGGAAGAGATTTTAAAGAGGTTATCGAAGAAATCTGTTCAATTGTATCTGGTCCTGTAAGTGCAGAGGTAACCGCGACAGAATCATCTGGAATGATTGAGGAGGGTTTGTTTCTAAATAGAATCGCAAGGAATGTAGCTATAAAAGTTCCTTTAACATGGGAAGGCCTTGAGGCATGTAAAAATCTTTCAGACCAAGATATCATGGTTAATGTAACCCTTTGCTTTTCTGCACAACAAGCACTTTTAGCCGGAAAGGCTGGTGCCACATTTATTTCCCCTTTTATAGGGAGATTAGATGATATTGGGGAAGAGGGCATGAACCTAATCAGGGATATTAAAACCATTTACAACAATTATCCTGAAATTAAAACTGAGATTTTGGCCGCTTCCATACGAAATATTGAACAAGTTAAAAAGGCTGCTATTTTTGGCGCAGATATAGCTACTCTTCCACCACAAGTTGTAAGAGATTTGGCTCTACATCCTTTAACAGATAAAGGATTAGAAGCTTTTCTCAACGACTGGAAAAGCAGTGGTCAAAAAATCATCTGACAAATGCAAGAGGGCTACGAAAATTTACCTAAATCAGCCGATTTCTCCTCAACGTCTCTAAATCTTAAAAATCTTTCAATAAAATTTATTAAGAATTTAATTATTATGGGCCGCAGCGATCACACAATAAATGAATATGCAAGAACAACTTCAGATTTTTTAAGATTCATAAACATCTACAAAGGGGAAATCGTCACTGAGGATTTATTAAAAAAGATAAGCACAGAAGACGTACAAGCTTATTTAGCTGATTATAAAGGTGATGCATCCCTAGAAGAAAAGAAGGCTTATCTCAGGAAAAATTTTTACTTTGAAACTAAGCCACCAAAAAACTTAAGCAAAGAAAACAAAGGTTGGATTTCAAAAAACACAAAACTTGTTGGAGAGTTTGAAGATTTCTTCAAAGGTGGTATCCGTTCAGGACTAGAAATTAAAAATAAGTTTAACGAACACGTGAATATAGAAACAAAAATAAAGAAAATGCAAAGAATAGGTTTTATAAAAACGAAAGAAATAAAGATTAAAAGCAATAGAAGCGTTGCTAGGTGTCAATCGGTGATAAAGACCTATTTTAAATTTTTATCTTCAACAAATAATTGGAAAAAGAATCCTATCCAAGATTTAGCAACCTCAAAATACTCAATTAAAATCGATCAAAGAATCTTTAAAGAGGAAGAAATAATTAATTTTTTAAATTTTATTGATCCAGATAAAAATGAAACAAACGAAAAGAATTGGAATGGTTGGGAGCGCAGGAGAGATCTAGCAATATTATATCTTATATATTCTTCAGGCCTAAGGGTTTCAGAAGTTTTACAATTTAAAATCGCTGATCATCCCTTTAAAGAGCAACAAATTATAAGAGGAAAAAGAGATAAGGAAAGATATATAGTAGTTCTTGATATTGTTAAAAATAAGATAGGAAAGTATTTAAATAAATTATCTGAAACTAATAAAGATTTAATTATAAGACCCTCGGACCCACTTTTTGTGAAAATAAGATCAAAAAAAATTAAAACTGTTACCAGTAGAGACATACAAAGAAGTATGAGAAATCTGGTGCAGTTATACCCCAATAATCTTCCATCCTTTGCAACGCCCCACTCGCTTAGACATAGCTTTGCTACTCATCTTTTAAAAAATGGAATAGACATAAGGAAAATTCAGGAATTACTGGGACACAAAAATTTATCAACTACCCAATCTTATACCAAACTTGAGAATGATTATTTGAAAAAAGAATTTGATAAACTGCATCCTCACTCATAGTAATAAATTACATATGTATTGCACGATCCTCGACCGACAAAGCGGCTTCTTTTATAGCTTCTGATAAAGTAGGATGAGCATGGCATATCCTAGCAAGGTCTTCGGATGTAGCTTCAAATTCCATTGCTACCACAGCCTCGCCTATCATAGTTCCAGCTTGTTCACCAATAATATGAACTCCAAGTATCTGATCAGTTTCACTTGAGGATAAAACTTTTACAAACCCCTCAGTTGTTTTATTAACTTTTGCTCTACCATTCGCTAGAAAAGGAAACTTCCCAACTTTATAATCGACAGAATCAGATTGTAATTGTTCTTCTGACATACCGACTGATGCTACTTCAGGGTTAGTATAAATAACACTTGGTATAATATTGTAATTAACATGTCCTGGTTTACCTGCTATCAATTCTGCAACTGCTATACCTTCTTCTTCTGCTTTATGGGCAAGCATAGGTCCTTCGACCACATCTCCTATAGCCCAAATTCCTTCAACAGAAGTTCTGAAATGCTTGTCTATATCAATGAAACCATTGTCTTTGATGTTGATGATGGGGTCTTCAGAAAATAATCCATCCACATAAGGTTTCCTACCAGTAGAAACTAAAGCAATATCGGACTGAAGACTGTCTTCTTCTCCACTCTTATGATCTTTCATTAAAATGTCCAAATCACCAGAATTCCTAGATATGCTCAAAACCTCAGAATTCAAAATGAATTTTAAGCCCTGTTTCTGAAGGATTTTTTGAAACTGTAAACTTACCTCAACATCAATACCTGGAGCAATTCTGTCCAAATATTCAATTACTGTTACTTCGGAGCCCAACCTACTCCAAACTGATCCAAGTTCTAAGCCAATGTAACCTCCGCCAATCACTGCTAATCTTGAAGGAACTTCATTCAGTGACAAGGTTTCTGTTGAAGATAGAATTTTTTTACCATCAATTTCAACCCCTGGAATTGACATTGAAACTGAACCTGTTGCTATAACAATATTTGAGGCAGTAATTTTTTCTTCACTTCCCTCCAAAGATGTCAAAAGTAACTCGTTTGAGGATATGATTTTAGCCTCGGCAAATATCCCTATTATATTATTTTTTTTGAATAGAAACTCTATACCCTTAACATTACCATCAATACCTTCATTTTTATATTCCATCATTTCAGCAAGATTAAGAGAAACTTTTTCAGATTTTATCCCCATGGAAGAAATATTTTTTGCATCTGAATACAGTTCTGAGGCATGCAAGAGGGCCTTGGAAGGAATACATCCTATATTCAAGCAAGTCCCTCCATGCTTTCCTCTTTTATCTATACAAACAACTTTTAACCCGAGTTGCGCCGCTCTAATAGCACATACATAACCGCCAGGCCCAGACCCAATTATGGCAACATCATATTCGTTAGACATACTCTACCTTCCTAAGACCTCTAATAAGGTCTTCCCTAAAGCAGCAGGAGAATTTGAAATAGTTACACCAGCACTCTTTAATGCTTCTATTTTATCATCTGCCCCGCCTTTTCCACCAGAAATAATTGCTCCAGCATGACCCATTCTTCGTCCTGGTGGAGCAGTTAAACCTGCAATAAAACCTACTACAGGTTTTTTAATCTTAGAAGATTTAATAAAATCAGCAGCTTCTTCCTCAGCTGTTCCACCAATCTCACCTATCATTACAATTGATTCCGTTTCATTATCAGATAAAAATAGATCTAAACAGTCAATAAAATTTGTACCATTTACAGGGTCGCCTCCAATCCCAATGCACGTGGACTGACCAAGTCCACAAGCAGTTGTTTGACCAACCGCTTCATAAGTAAGAGTTCCAGATCTCGAAACTATTCCAACAGACCCAGATTGATGAATATGCCCAGGCATTATACCAATCTTACACTTTTCTGGGGTTATGACCCCTGGACAATTTGGACCTATTAAACGTGTGTTTGATTTTGTTAAAGCATCTTTAACTTTGACCATATCAACTACTGGTATGCCTTCAGTAATACAGACTGCCAATTCTATTCCTGATTCAATTGCTTCTAGTATAGCCACACCGGCAAAAGGCGGAGGAACATATATAACCGTTGCATTGGCTCCAGTTCTATCAATTGCTTCGGAAACGCTATCAAATACGGGTAGACCAAGATGTGTATTGCCCCCTTTTCCAGGAGTCACACCTCCTAGTATGTTAGTTCCATATTCTATAGCCTGTTGTGTATGGAAAGTTCCCTGAGAACCTGTGATACCCTGGCAAATAACTTTAGTGTTTTCATTAATTAAGACTGACATAACTTATCCTGATATAGCCTCGGTAATTTTTTTAGCCGCATCATCTAAGTCTGAACCACTAATTATTGTTAGACCTGAATCCTCAATAATTTTCTTTCCTATCTCAACATTTGTTCCCTCTAATCTTACAACTAATGGGACAGAAATATTTATTTCTCTAGCGGCGTTAACTATCCCCTCAGCAACTACATCGCATCGCATAATTCCTCCGAAAATATTTACCAATATTCCCTTTACATTCTCGTCCGATAAAATAATTTTGAAAGCTTCGGTAACTTTTTCCTTTGTAGCCGACCCCCCTATATCCAAAAAATTTGCAGGTTCTTCACCATAAAGTTTAATTATGTCCATTGTTGCCATGGCGAGACCGGCCCCATTTACAAGGCAACCAATATTCCCATCAAGCTTAATATAACTAAGATCAAACTCTGAAGCTTTAAGTTCTGAAGGATCCTCTTCGTGAGGATCAAGAAGTTCACGAAAATTTGGATGTCTAAACAATGCATTATCATCAAAATTAACCTTAGCATCAAGACATATAATTTTCCTATCACTTGTAATGACCAAAGGATTTATTTCCAATAAACTCATATCGCTCTCAATAAAAGCTGAATATAAATTGTTACATAGATCTTCTGTTTGATTAGCTAAGTCTCCTTCCAATCCCAATGATTTACATATTAAATTGGTTTCTTTATTGGTGACACCTGCAGAAGGTTCAATATTAACTGTAATAATCTTTTCCGGAGTTTTTTCTGCTACCTCTTCAATATCAACTCCTCCTTCTGTTGAAGCAATGAAGCTTATTTTAGAGGTTTGGCGATCAACAACCATTGAAAGATAAAATTCTTCAGCAATATCTATTCCTGCTTCAATATATATTTTCCTAACTCTTTTACCATCTTTTCCGGTTTGATGTGTTACGAGATTCATTCCAATTATTTCCGAACTGAGGCTTTTTACCTCTTCAAGAGACTTTGCAATTTTTACTCCTCCACCTTTTCCCCTTCCGCCTGCATGAATTTGTGCTTTCACGACCCATAAATTATCTGAAACAGTTTTTGCTGCCTCAATAGCGTCCTCTGGATCTTCTACTAGAGCCCCTTTTGCGATCGGAACATTAAAGATTTTTAGCAATTCTTTAGCTTGATATTCATGAATATTCATTTTTTTACTCTAACCAAAATCTTATTATTAACGACTCTTTAAGATTCTTTTTTACTTAATCGTTTATCTATTTTTGCGCAAGCCTTGGTTAAAGATTTTACTGCAGAAACCGACTTCTTGAGCATTTCCTTTTCTATTGAATTTAAGGAAATCTCTATAACTTTCTCAACGCCCTTTGCTCCTATTATCACAGGAACACCAACATACAAATCCTTGATTCTATATTCACCTGATAAAGAAGCTGCACAGGGTAAAACTCTTTTTTTATCTTTTAAGTATGACTCCGCCATTTCTATTGCCGAGGCAGCTGGAGCATAAAACGCAGATCCTGTTTTGAGCAATCCGACAATTTCAGCTCCGCCATCTCTGGTTCTTTGGATAATTTCATTAATTCTTTTTTGTGAAGTCCAACCCATCTTCACTAAATCAGGCAGGGGAATGCCGGCGACTGTAGAATATCTAGGTAATGGCACCATGGAATCACCATGGCCACCCAATACAAAAGCTGTAACATCTTCAACTGAAACATTAAATTCTTCGGATAAAAAGTATCTAAATCTAGCGCTATCAAGAATACCTGCCATTCCGACAACTTTTTTGGGTGATAAACCTGAAAATTTTTGGAGAGCCCAAACCATTGCATCCAAAGGATTCGTAATGCAAATAACAAAAGCCTTGGGGGCATATTTTTTTATGCCAGCACCAACTTCTGACATTACTTTTAAATTTATTGATAATAAGTCATCTCTGCTCATACCTGGTTTTCGAGGAATGCCGGCGGTAACTATAACTACATCTGCGCCTTTAATTGCGGAGTAGCTATTGGAACCTTTAAAATTCGCATTATATGAACTAATTGGTGAAGTTTCAGCTAAATCTAAGGCTTTCCCCTGAGGTATTCCCTTTATAATGTCAAATATAACAACATCGCCCAATTCCTTTAATCCTGATAAATGAGCAAGAGTACCACCTATTTGGCCACCACCTATGAGTGCAATTTTGTTTCTTCGCATTTTTCCCTCTTTTTAAAGAAGTTTTAATAATGTATTAACTATCGTTTTTTTAAAAGATCAATAAATTCTTGAAGAATCTATATATTCATTCGATCTCATCTCATGTAAACGAGATGCACATCTTTTAAATTCAAATGCTGAATCACCTTTCTTATATATTTCTTCAGGCTCTCCATCTGCCGAAATTACAACCCTTCTATTGCTGTCATACAAAGCATCAATTAAAGAAATAAACCTTTTTATTTCGTTTCTTTTTTCGGAGCCTATTTTTGGTATATTTTCTATAAAAATAATATCGAATTCCCTGGCTATGGTTAAAAAATCTTCTGGACCAAGTGGTTGGCAACATAAATCTTCATAGTTAAATCTTGCACATCCCATAGCATGATTTTTTACTATCAAATCTCTCCCCTTAATTAATAATTTTCTATCTGATAATTTTGAGCCACCTGTTAAATTATAAAATATTTCATTTATGGATACTTCTGTTTCATTCCCTAAAATTGAAAAATAGGTTTTTAAATCTTGAAGTCGGTTCTTTCTATAGTCTTTTTTTGTAGTTAAATTAATATTCATACAACTTGTTTCTATTAATTCAATAAAGGGTAAAAATCTTTCACGATGCAATCCGTCTTTATATATTGCCGTTGGGGCAATATTGGATGTCGAAAAAATAAAAGTGCCACCCTCAAACATAAGTTCAAACAACTTTGTAAGGATAGACGCATCAGCAATGTCATTAACTTGAAATTCATCAAAACATAAAAATTTAACTTCGTCAGAAATTTCTTTTGCTACAAAGTTTAAGGGATCGTTTATTCCCTGCTCATTTCTGCATTTGTGAAGCCTCTGGTGAACATCCACCATGAATTCCTGAAAATGTATCCTTTTTTTTAAATTTACGGTTGAGGTTTGAAAACACATATCCATTAACATCGTTTTTCCTGAACCTGCATCTCCCCACATATAAACTCCAAAAAAGGCCATGCTTTTTGGCGAGTTTATTTCTTTAATTCTATTAATTAAATTTTTTTTGAGTGGAATTACTGGCTCTAGCAATTCAACTACGTCTTTTTGGAAGGAATCTTCCTCGATGAGTCCTTTGTCTAAATATTCCTTATAAGTTTTTATAATAGTCTTCATAGAGATACTCTAAAGACACATAATATAATTATTT
>Ga0209445_1001967_pt1 | contig 10708 bp, 10 predicted proteins | sample MarorgKNORR_S2LV_4_FD_188223 | JGI IMG/M metagenome (GOLD analysis project Ga0209445, IMG submission 188223) | Marine microbial communities from the Southern Atlantic Ocean, analyzing organic carbon cycling - NADW_A/KNORR_S2/LV (SPAdes) (version 2) | ecosystem: Environmental > Aquatic > Marine >...
ATAACAGAGCTGCACGTTCAATCTACTCAGTGTTTGAGTACTAAAAAACATCTCCGTCTGCAGCTGACTCGCTGCGTCCCAAGTCGCTTGTCGGCTGGCCGTTGCATCAAGTGAAAAGATGATTCTCGCCTCACCACTGGATTTGGGCATCGCGGCTACTTTAGTAAGAAATGCGCGAACATCTTTATCGCTGGAGACGGGAGACTGGCTAACATCTTTGCTTGTTAGCGCTTGCTTCTGACCGGGTTTAAAAGGATTTTTCATCAAATCAGCTTAGCGGCTTGGATTTGGACAAGCAATAGCAGATTACAAATGGTGTGGCGTGGCCGAGCAGACTACTAATTGTCTATACGCTGGAATTCCTTGTTTTCATCAAACCCCTCTTTTAGGTAAGCAAGAAGGTTTTCAAGATTACCGATTATTTCGATTGAGCATTTCAAGATTTGATGTTCCCACCTGTTCAGCCAGCGCCCTGATCTGGCCGGCAGAAATATCGATGCGAAAATCATCATTTTGTTCAGGCTATTACGAATAATAATTCCCACGTGATTCCTATTAGTTAACCAATCACGAAAAAATAGATCTGTTCTTAATTCTCAGGCGTATACTCATCAATCTAGTGTATAGAAGGTGCACCAACAGTTGTATATTTTAATTGATTTGGGGAGTTAGTCATGATCAAAAAAGTAATTACAATAGTGCTAATTACGTTTGCCTCATCCGTGATCTGGGCACAATCACAGGTTGACGGCACCTGGGATTTTTCGATGAGCAGCCCATTTGGCGCTTTAGTCAGCGCCAAAGTGACCATGAAGATCGAGGGTGCTACTCTCACCGGCCAGTTTGACATGGGTGGCGGGCGTAAGTGGCCGATTGAAGAAGGAACCGTCAAGGGCAACGAAATTGCGTTCAAAATTAATCGGGATGGCGCTTCAATGACCTACGTGATGAATGCAACCGTGGATGGGAATTCAATTAAGGGCACTGCTAATGCGATGGGTAGCGTAGTAGACTGGTCCATGAGCAAATAGGTAAATAGGAGTTCAGGGTTTTAATGCACCTCGTGGGTGCGGATTACTTGGTTCAAGCCCAGGAAAGGCCGAGAACACAGCGCATTTCTCCTGTAAATATGTGCAACCTAGACATTTGACCCTGGTTTGCCTACCGACTGTTCCGATTAGGTATATCAGGGTTTAATGTCCGAACATGTTCTGCCAGCGCCCTGATCTGGCTGGCAGAAAACATCGATGCGAAAGCCGGCATGTTATTCTGCCCACTGCGAATAATGTCTGCCACGTAACTACTATCGAACGCAGCTAATCCTTCCAACGGCATGCCATCGTGCCCTCCCTCACCATTGCTCCCGTGACAAAATTGACAAGTATTTTGGAACAAGCCTTGTCCTTCCAGATTAGCTTGCGCGAGGGCAATAGCGTCTTCCTCCTCATCTAACAGGGTGAACAGCCATACACTATCCCCCCTTTTCGCTCTGCCCAATAAATTACCCGCGGAAAAAACTCCAACGTATTGCTTGCCGTTATGTTCGAATATCGTGGCCGGAGCGTTTACACCTGCGTCGGTCATGAATTCCCACAGCTTGGATCCGTCACGTGCGTCCAGCGCAGTAATACGACCGTCGTTCCGGCCAGCAAACAACAGGTCGCCTGCCGTCGCCACCAAGCCGCTGTAGCAGCGATTGGGCCAGCGTTGGCTCCATAACTTACGATTGCTCCGCAGATCCATTGCGGAAAGGATTCCTGTGATTGGGATGGACGCAAAACGCATGGCACCTCCAGTATAGCGGTCACCGGGTCTGGCTTGCTGCAAATTTTCCCTCACGGAATACGCAGCCTGCCGTTCACCGGCACACACGTACATCACCCCTTTCCCTTGATCTACGGTGCTGGGTGGCCAATTCGCATCGCCACGGCGCAGTATTACTGGCTCTTCCCAAAACGGTGTAAAGATGGCGCCATTGTTGATGAGCCGATAGCCCTCCGGTGCCACGTCCAATGTTTGAGTGACAAAGGCCTCTCCAGAGGGATAGGGCTGTGTGGCGGAAGTTGCCTGGCGGGGTTCCTGTGGAACTGGTCTCTCCTCTATACCAACCAACGGCTCACCGTTGGTGCGATCGAGAATATATAACCACCCTGTCTTGCCGGCTTGGGCCAAACCTTTTCTTGGCACGCCGTTGTAGTCAAGATCAAACAAGACAACCGGGTTCGGTGCATCGTAGTCCCAGATGTCATGATGGACTTCTTGAAAGTGCCAACGGTAATCCCCGGTATAGGCATCAAGCGCTACGATGGATGCAGTAAATAAATTGTCCCCAGCGCGTTCTGAACCGTTATAGTCAGGGCCTGGGTTGCCAGTTGAAAAGTAGATCATACCCAACTCAGGATCAACGGCAGGCGTGTGCCAGACAGTTCCACCACCGGTTTGCCAAGCATCATTATCAGCGGGCCAGGTATCATGGCCAAATTCGTCGGGGCCTGGCACGGTATAGAACGTCCACAACAAGCTACCATCCTCGGCACTATAGGCTTTTACTCGCCCTCGGGCTGCAAATTCAGCGCCCGAGAAACCGGTAATAACCATGCCCTGAAAATACAAAGGTGCGCTAGTGATGGTATAGCCTTCTTCCCAGGCCTCGGCTTGAATGGACCAGACCTCTGCCCCGCTGTCTTTGTCCAATGCCTTGAGTATTCCATCTAGCTGTCCTACAAAGATCTTGTCTTCGCCAAACCCTACCCCGCGACTGGTCCATCCACAACAGACAGTCGAAATCTCATCAGAGAGATTAGCCGAATAGCGCCACAAAACTTCCCCGGTTTCAATGCTTAGGGCAAAGACATCATCGGCACCGGTTATGATATACATGACCCCTTCATAGACAATGGGCTGCGCCTCTCCAGAATACTTTGCGCCAATTCCAGAGCCATCGAGATGAATACGCCAAACTGGGCCAAGTTGATTAACGTTGCCGGTATTAATCTCCGTTAGCGCTGAGAAGTTTCGGTTGAAGAGATCCCCACCATTAGTGAGCCAGTTGGTAGTAGGCAACTCCGAAAGCGTCTCTTCATCCGGCCTGATCTGCGAAAACTCAGCAGCTTGTGGGGTGAACAATGAGCTGAAAATAAGTAATCCCGCGAGTGTTGCCGGCATGTAGTTATTCATTTTTTCAGCCTCTATGGTTCTTGTTAATAGGCTAAAGGGACACCTGCAACATAGCAACCCCAAAAGTCTACAACACATGCTTTTCAGTTGCTGTGAATGCAGCAGATGATTCAAGCATAGAAAGAATAAAATCCCTATACGATGGTTTAATTGCTAATTTCAGCGTTAGAGACTTTGAGGCTGAGGCTTCCTATTATCAATTTCCAATAGGGAGTAACATTTCAACCTAGTTAGGGAGAAACGAATGAATATAGAAGAGTATGTTAAATACGATGCGATAGGCTTGGCAGAGTTAGTAGAAAGAGGCGAAGTCACAGCGCAAGAGTTAGCTTCTTTGGCCCGAGAAGCAGCTGAAAAAGTAAACGACAAATTAAATGCAATTGTTTCAATTTTCGACGAACCTTACCAAGATGACGTAATAGAGGGAGCTAAATTCAGAGGCGTTCCTATTTTCATTAAAGACTTGGGGGCTAGTATTTCAGGCCTCCCCCAAGAAAGTGGGTCTATGCTTACAAAGGGATTTGTATCACCTGTTACTACACACTTTGCCCAGAGTTTTCTCAATGCTGGTTTTCAGGTAATTGGAAGAAGTACTTGTCCCGAGTTTGGGTTAACTCTGACCACTGAGTCAGTAAGTCAGGGAATAACTCGTAATCCATGGAATACTGATCATATAGCTGGAGGATCAAGTGGAGGATCTGCAGCACTAGTTGCTTCAGGTGTAGTGCCATTAGCTCACAGTAACGATGGAGGAGGCTCTACGAGAATACCTGCTAGTTGCTGTGGCAATTTAGGTCTTAAAACGAGCAGAGGTAGAGTTAGTCTAGGGCCAATTAATAACGATGTTAGCTCCCCTCTGATTGCCGAAGGATGCAACAGTCGAACAGTTAGAGATACAGCAGCTTTTCTTGACGCCGTATCCAAACCAGCAGTTGGTGAGGGGGTTATGAACAGGTTTATTCAGGAATCATTTTTAGCCGGCTTAGAAAAACCTCCAGAAAAATATCGGATTGCGGTGAGTTTTAATGATTGGGGCTCAGATCCAATTGATTCTGAAATAAAGGATGAATTAGAAAGAATCGCTGAGTCACTTAGGGTGGAAGGCCATAGGGTAGAAGAAGCTACACCTACCATAGTTCAAGTTGATTATTTTGAAGCTTTCAAAGTTCTATGGTATTCGTTGGCTTATTTTGCCGTTAATAGCATGGCTCCCATGATCAATAGGATACCTGATACAAGTACTTTAGAGTCAATTACGCTCCAGATGGTAAAAGAAGGAGAAAAAATTAGGGCTTTTGATGTAGACCGAACAATGGCTCTGTCAAATCAGATGAGTAGAGAATTCGGTGAATTTTTTCAGAACTGGGATTTGCTGCTTACACCAACTTTGATTAAAGACACCCCGAAAGTAGGAGGCCCGATAACGCTGAATTCGGAGTTGAACCTTGATGAATGGTATGAGGCTGCTTCCAGTCTCATCCCAGCTACACCGATTGCAAATATAACTGGTGTTCCTGCGATATCAGTTCCTTGCGGTGTTGGCCCAGGCAGTCTTCCCTTAGGAATGCATTTCTTTGCGGCAATGGGTAATGAGAGAGCCCTGCTTGATATTGCTCGTCAGTTGGAAGAGTCAGAACCTTGGATTAATAGGACACCGCCAGTATATGCAGGCTAAAGTCACGCTCTAGCTCTATAACGCGACCGGTTAGTTCAACCGTTGCTCTTATTGATATCCAATTCGGCTATGTCATACTGCAGAAAAGCTCGAAGTATCGCCAACCGATTGCTAGGGGGAAGAATAATGAAGCTCATATACTTTAAATCCTTGCTATTAACTTTTGGTCTGTCAGTTTCTTGCCTCATACCAGTTTCTGCAAACCAAGCTCCACGGCTACAAACAGACATCACCTTCGTCGTCGCGGGTAAAACCGGAAATTTCAGACAATCCACTGGCGGCATGGTCTCAGCCCTCAACTATCATTTTTTTGCTGAAATATTTATCCAGGACAACGGAAGGATAAAACAAGCAACGTTGTTAACTCCTAACAACCTTTCTGAAGCCATTGCCTTTTCAGACAGCGGCTATGCTCTTGAGATGCACGGCGGAAGATATCCAGATGAAATTGAACTTGAACACCACTATCCGGATGGTAATTATATTTTTCGCTATGACACTCCTTCAACTGGTCTGTTAGAACAGCCAATCGCTCTGGTTAATTCTGCAGCAGGCAGTTCACGCCTGCCCGATGCACCACATATTATTTTGTCCCAGAATGGTAAGCCTATTTCACCACGCCAGATTCAAGCAGATCTGCCGCTTACGGTGACCTGGAGCACTTTTAAGCAAGGCAATCAAGATCCTCTGGAGATCGTTAATGATCTGGTGTTTGTCATTATGGGCGACTGTCACGGTAAGCGGATTTCACATAGCGGTCGGCCTTTTGAAAACACCCCTTATCTGGATTACGCAGCAACAGAATTCATCATTCCGGCCGAGCAGCTGCTGCCTGAAAATGCCTATCAGTTGTCCGTGGAGCATGCCATTTTAGATACAACTATCACCGAAGGCGTACCAGGATTTGCCACCTTTGCCACTACAACCTTTCTGGATATTATGACCTTGGGAAGTGCAACCGGTGAGGCTGCCTGCCCCGAAATACTCAAAAACTTTGATGCGGGGCAGACTAATTTAAGGCAACCTCGTTAAAGCAACCTCGTTATGAGACATAGCAATGAACACACTAACAAGACTTATAAAAATCCTCGTATGTAGTAGTTCTTTCTTATGGGTAGCAAGCGTTGTGAACGCTCAGTCGACCTCAGTAATGATCGACGAGTTGACCACCAACGAGGTGCAGGCGGCGCTCGACGCAGGCATGACCACCGCCATTTACTATGTCGGCGGCACTCACCAGAGCGGCCCAGCTGTGGTGTTGGGTAAACACAATCTCCTGGCCGCACATCTATCGCGGCGCGTTGCGGAGATACTAGGCAATGCCCTGGCATATCCACCGAATCCCTATGCCCCGGCCGGCGATCCTATCGCGAAGACCGGACACATGCGTTTCGCCGGCACTGTCAGCATGTCCGCCGAGACACTCGCTGCCGTGTCTCGCGACATTGCAATAAGTGCCCTGGCGGTGGGTTTTACCCATGTAATCATGCTGGGTGATCATGGAGAGACTCAGGAGATCATCAAGGAGGTCGCCGGATCAGTCGATGCCGAGTGGCGTTCAAGAGGCGGTCGCGTGATTTTCATTCCGGTTTACGATGAGGGCGAAGGTCGCATGCGCGAGATCCTGACTGCCCGCAATGTGCCCAACAATCGCATGACACCAATAGACGATGCGGCGGAAATGATGGCGCTAGATTCGAGTAACCGCTGGATTCGAGCGGAGCACCTCCCGCAGGATATCGCTGCAGTCGCCTCGGGCGAACTCGGCCAACAATTCATCGACGGTAAGGTCGAGGTAGCGGTGGCAAGAATTCGGGAACTGGTACAGTAGATCGAATTACTGAGAAGCGTAGGAAGATGATCGGGTAGTGGTCTGCCACCTTTGTTACTGACTAATTCCATTGTTTATTAAGCGAAGTTTTTTCGAATTTCGCTCAAGCTTTCTATATTCGCTATCGAGCTGACCCCTTCAAATTCATTAATCGCTGGTCCTACAAATAAGGGTCGGGGGAGCCTTTTCCCAGATGCTCCGATGTCCAAGATGTAAAACATTGAAGTCCATTTTTTCACAGACGAGATTAAAAATCCTTTTTTAGAAGAGAATAAGGATCAGAGATATTGCTCAGTCTGCGGTCATACTTGGAAACGCTCCCTTCATCGCGGTGGCGGTGGCAGATAGACCAATAACTAATCAGGACGCGCTAGCTCTACAACGCGATCAGTTGGTTCAGTCGTTGCACTCATCAAATTCGAGATAATTGCTCATGTACTTCCAACCACTTTTCTTCGGCTTCAAGTAATTCAGTTTTTAATAGACCCTGTTCTAGTAACAATTGTCTAAGGAATGTCTTGTTCTCTTCATAGTAAATAGATTCGTCCGTTAACTTACTTTCGATTCTTTGTAGTTCAATTTGGCTTCGGTCGATAGCAGCCTCAAGACTTCGCTCCAGTTTTTTCAATGGCGCCACCTTTTCTCTTTTTGCCGCTCCTAACTGTCTCTGCTCTTTTTTATCTAGTCTCAGCTTGCTTGCCGGAGCTGGTTTCTCAGACTCGCGATAGTACTTAGAATTTAACTTAGACTGCTGAGCCAGCCAATTTTCATAGTCTTGAAGATCACCTTTAAACTCTGCAAATATACCAAGATGAATTGAGTAAAATTCTTCTACCGTATTAGCCAATAAATGTCTGTCATGAGAAATCACGATCATTGCACCTTCATATTCTTGTAATGCGATTGTTAGAGCGTGCACCATTTCCAGATCGAGATGGTTGGTAGGTTCATCTAGCAAAAGCAGGTTAGGCTTTTGCCAAACTATCTTTGCTAAAGCCAAGCGCGCCTTTTCTCCACCAGAGAAAATACTTATGCGCTCTTCAACTCGGCTACCTTGAAAAGCAAATCCACCGAGAAAATTCCTAGTTTTCTGCTCCGTTTCGACCACGCCACTTTCTTGTGCCATCTTTTGAAACATCTTCATAGGTGTTGTTGATTGATCAAGCTCATCGACTTGATGTTGCGCATAGTAACCAACACGCAATTTGTTCGCTTCAATAATCTCACCATCAAGCGCAACCATCTGACCAGAGAGAACCTTAAGTAAAGTAGATTTACCGCTACCGTTATAGCCCAATAAACCAATTCTAGTATCGCCTCTCACCGTAAGATCTATTTCATTAACTAATGGCACGTCAAAACCAATTGTTAATGACTTAATTTGCATCGGGAAAGGAGGCACAATTTTTAATTCGGGAAATTGAAATTGAAAGGAGGAATCAGCATAGGCCGGAGCGATTTCCTTCATCCTACTCAATTCTTTAAGACGACTTTGTGCTTGCTTTGCTTTCGATTCTTTATAACGGAATCGACGAACAAAATTTTCTATATCTGCGCGACGCCGCTGCTGCTTCTCATACATAGCCTGTTGCGCTGCCATTTTCTCAGACCGTAATCTTTCATAGTCGCTAAAGTTACCCGTATATGTGTTGAGTTTTCTATTCTCAAAACTAATCACGTGATCAATAACTGAATCTAGAAAAGTCCTATCATGGGAAATAACTAGTATGGTGCCAAGATAACGCTGAAGCCATTGTTCAAGCCAGACCGTCGCTTCTAGATCAAGGTGATTGGTGGGCTCATCGAACATTAGCAAATCGGATGGGCACATTAGCGCTGCAGCTAGATTCAGCCTAACCCGCCAGCCACCGGAAAAACTATCTACCAGGTTTTTAAATTGATTAGCATGAAACCCTAGCCCCGAGAGCAACTGTTCAGCTCGATTCTTGATGTCATAGCCCTGAATATTCTCCATGTTGCTATGGAGACTGGCTAACCGGTCATCGTCCCCGCTGAACTCTGCTTGTTTCATAGCCTGCTCTATTGCTCGATATTCCTTATGAGCATCAATCACAAAATCTACAGCCGACCGCTGACTGTTTGGAGTTTCTTGCGCCATTATTGAGCAACGGATGCTGCCCGACACTACTATTTCTCCATTTTCAAGAGAAATTTCTCCTGCCAACGCTTTGAGCAAGCTTGTCTTGCCACAACCATTCCGTCCAATAATGCCAATGCGATGCCCTTTATGAAGGACCAAATTGACCTCATCTAAAAGCGTTAGAGTACCGCGCATCAGTTTAATATTATTGAGTGATATCATTCGGATAAAAATCTTTCTGGCTTAAATACGGGGCTATAACAGGTATTTAGGAACTTACAGGACTTTATTGGACGGTATAAAACACTGATCTGGTGCGGACGGGGAGACTTAGTTTTATAACTTAACTTATTGATATATAACGATTTAGTAAAATATTTCCCTAGCGCGTGTTACAACCAGTGTTACAATAAAACAGCGTCACTTCGCAGTGCTCCTAATGGGCAGACTAGTAATTATCTCTGCTAAGCTAGTGGGAAACAAATCCTTCCTTAGTTTTGCCTAAGGCGGGTTCTTATTTCACCCCCGGGGGTAGTTTTTCCCCTGCCTTAATAATTACAGTTGCCAACCCCATACCTAAAAGCTAATTTGGGAAAAAATTTGTACAAAAAATAGGATTTCGATTCAAGGGGGTTAGCAACCGATTAAGTGTGCTAAGGTCAAAATATGATCAAGCGTTATCTAATGTTGTTATTTGTCCTGATCGGTTTATCTTCGTGCGAGAGCGCGGTCGGGCCATCCTTTGAAAAAATGAGTGAAACCGAACTCGCCACGTACAATGCCTCTTTGCCCACCGATGAACAAGTTATCTGTCAAGATGCTTATGCAGATTGGGTAGGTGGTAGGTATAGACGCATACCAAAACTCTGCTTAACTGTTCGGGAGATAAAACGCCGTCAACGTCTGGCCGAAGCTGTGTCTTCTTCAGGACTTAGAGGTGGTGCTAACCCTGGGGCAGTCGTTTGCTAGAACCTTTTTGAGCTGTTTCCTATCCCTAATAATTACAGTTGCCAACCCCATACTTAAAAGCTAATTTGGAAAGAAATTGGATTCAATTGATGATGAAGCCGTTGAAGATTGGCTTACTGGTGGTCGGCGTCCTCATAGTCGGGACACTCTTGACACTGCGCGTGACCGGGCTGCCGCCGGGGCATCCCAGTGCCGAGGAATACGCCAATGCCGGCCGGTCGGCCAAGCCGGGATTGTGGTTGACAGGGGAGGTTGTCCGTGAGGCGGTGACGAATTGGGACTGGGTCAACCAGTTCAGTGACCCGTTCGGCGAGAACGCAACCGAGCTTGAGACTCGTACCTGGTACGGTATCCCCCACTCCGTCACGGTCCTACTGGTTCCGCGTGGAGACAAACTCTACCTGATGTCGAGTGCGCAAACATTCAGATTGAACAAGGAGTTCCCATACGGCAAGGCGTGGTGGAGAAACGTCGAGCGTGATCCACGTGTGCGCCTGAAGATTGGCGAAAAGATCTACGAAATGACGGTGGTATTGATCCAAGACCGGGCCGAGGTTGCCCGATTGCGAGGGGGGAGAGACCCTATCGTGAAAGAGACGGATGCCGACGGGAACGAATACATCACTGAGGAGTGGCACTATTGGCGCGTTTTCCAGCGAAACGTGCCGGAATATGGGGGCGTGTCGATGGCTGCGAGTTCCAGTGAGTGATCTCACTCGGGGTGTTTCCTGATACTAAATCTAGTATCTTCTGCGTATGAATTTGATGGAGCTAATTAGTGCGAAGTAAGTTTTTTGCCTATCTTATCCTGAGCTTGCTTGCGGGGACGCATTCAGCTGTCGTTAGTGCGCAGGTGCGAGCCATTTACGATCAGGGCAGCAGTGCACTGACCCGACAATTGCAGCGACTCCAAACGACGGCCAGCGTCCTACACACTGGTGCTCACCCTGACGAT
>Ga0209445_1001969_pt1 | contig 10701 bp, 9 predicted proteins | sample MarorgKNORR_S2LV_4_FD_188223 | JGI IMG/M metagenome (GOLD analysis project Ga0209445, IMG submission 188223) | Marine microbial communities from the Southern Atlantic Ocean, analyzing organic carbon cycling - NADW_A/KNORR_S2/LV (SPAdes) (version 2) | ecosystem: Environmental > Aquatic > Marine >...
CGGGGGCGGGGGGGAGTGTTTGTGTCATGCTGAGTTGCCGTGGTATTTGACCTTAACTTTCGTGCCCCGCAGGGGTAGAAGCATCTAGCTTTGGATATACAATGAAAATATGGGTGGATGCAGATGCTTGCCCCAGGGCGATCAAAGATATTTTGTTCCGGGTGGCGGACAGGACAGAAATACCGGTGACATTGGTTACTAATCAGGGATTACGTATACCGGACTCCGCTTATATTAATTTAATCCGAGTAGGGCAGGGAGCAGATATCGCCGATGACGAGATTGTAAATAAATGCCAGGTCGGGGATTTAATCATCACAGCGGACATCCCTCTTGCGGCCCGCATTGTAGAAAAGGGGGCACTGGCCCTCGACCCGCGCGGAAAGATATACGACAAAAACAATATCGGGCAAATATTGGATATGCGCAATTTTATGGACACTTTACGCGGTAGCGGCGTCGAAACCGGCGGCCCCGCCAGGTTTGGCCAGAAAGAACGGTTCAAGTTCGCTAATGAACTGGATAAGTTTATCGGCCAGAGCCACTAGGCGTGGGGTCAGTGGGGCGGTGATGCTAGATTCAATGAGCCATAGCTTTTACTACTAGCAACAATGCTCTCGGCTTGACGGTCCAAGATTTCTGGATGGCTTCGTTTCTGCTCGCAATGACAGCTTTTCAAGCCGAGATAACTCTTTACTCGCCAGATCAAGCTATTGCCAGTTGCCACCGGCGGCTCGCCGGGGCTATTGGCAAGCATTTATTTCGTTTTCAAGTTTAGGTTGGATCGGCACGAGTTCTACGGTTTTGTTGACAGACTCTTTGGTATTTTGCACCGCCAATTTGTTGAACAGGAAATCCATTTTGGTTTCCAGTTCTTTGCCAATGCCTTCCCGAATCTCTTTGGACAGGCCCCAGAATTTGGATTTGAACTCACCGAATCCTTTTTTGCGGGTTTTGTAGATGAACTGCTCATCGGTCTGATCCGATTTTTTCTCGCCGACGAATTTTTTCCTGAGGTGAGTGTAGATTTCTTTTTTAAAGTCGGCGGGGAATAGTTCGCTTTCGTAGATCATATTTTGAAAATCGGTGGCCAGGTGAATTTCGGCGGTTTCCAGTTCCGGGAATTTATGGAAGAGGTCCTGGGGCAGAGTGGACGCGCCGTGCTGGACGGCACCGGCGAGGCCATAACTTTCGCGCGAAATGCGTGACAGGTTTTCCAGAGTATCGAAATCGAGGTTGACCTCGGCGACTGTTCCATCGGGCAGAGGAACACCGCCATGCGAGGTTCCGGTCTGGATGGAGATTTTGCTGATGCTTTTGGCCCCGCTCCGGCCTTTTTCCAGCAATTCATTGAAGTTGTCGAGATAAGCTTTCAGTTCCTGCTCGTTGCTGTTTTCTTTTCCTACCTCGCCGATCTCGCCGCCAACGGAAATGGTGACACCAAACGGTTCCAGTTCGCGGATATATTGAGTGAGTTCCACGCCGACTTCAAAATTTGCCCGCTGTTGTTCGACTACATTATCTTTACTGAGGTCGACCAGAGTGGAAGTGTCGATGTCGATATTATAAAATCCCCCGGCGATACCACTTTTGATCAATTCTTTGAGTCCGGCAACCTCTTTCTCAGGGTCCTGGGCATAGTTTTTGGCGTTGACTTGAAAATGATCACCCTGAATAAAGACCCGACCTGTAAATCCTTCTTTAATGGCGGCGGCCAGAATGACGGTGGACAGCTCGTGTGGTTTTTGGAAGGTGTAACTCATCTCCGATTTAGCCAATTCAAAAATAAACGCACCGGCATTGGTTTTGATGGCGGTGCGAAAAATGGCCCGGCACAGTTCATAAGGCATGCCGCGGATGTTGAGGGCGGGAACTGTGAATCCTTTGACTTCGCCCCGGCCTCGTGCCTCATAAAGGCCCTGAATCGACGAGTTGACGATGCCGAGCTCAAGTGCCGCGGATTTGAGGATAAACCGGCTCAGACCTTTTATTTCTGCTGAAGGGTTGAGAACAGCATTCTGGACCAACTGATCCACCACATCTCCCCGAAACTTGTCAGCGTCTTCTATTTTCACGCCACCATTGTTCTGAGCGGCGATATTCTTGAGTTGGCGGGTTATTTCGTCTATATGGTTAAAAAGCATCAGGCTCTCCGCTAAATGTCCTTGATTAAAATGAATATCAAGGATAGGGGTGTCGATTTAGGTATTGAATTGGAAAAAAGGTTGATCCCAGGTTTCAGCGTAGTTGCACTTTATGTCACCGACCGGGACCACAAAAAGACAAAACTACGCTTGTTAAGTACATTGTAACCAAAAAATCGTTTTCAGGCAAAACATCTTTAATAAAAGTTCTATTTTTTATATATTTATTTAAATTCATATATTTATATATAATTTATTAAACTTTATTCTTGGGGTGGATGGGTAGAGGGGATTGCCTGACTAAGGTGAAATACGGTTTGTGATAAAGGATTGAAGGTTTAAGCCGAAACGATTTTGATTGGATGCGCTTAAACTCTTAAAATACCAATAATTACAATATTATCTTGGTTTAATTTCTATTGACACAGTTGAATAATTTGTTAGAATTCCCAACGTCTGTAAAATATGTGATAGCACCCGATTCCGCAGTTGATTAATGATTTTTTTTAGAAATTATTAATTTTTTAATACTTAAGAATTCCAATTTTTCAAAACTATATTTCCCACGTTTCTGGAACGGAGAAATTCATCTAATGTTTAAGAACATATATATACCGGTAGATAATTCTGATTACTCCAACGCCTGCGTTGAATTAGCACTCGAATTTGCCAAGGGATCAGATACAACTATTACCGCAAGCCATGTTTATGCCGCCAAAATGCACGATGTCCGGTTTCGGCAAATGGAGAGCGGACTTCCTGAAGAATATCAGGATGAGCAGGAGTTAGAAAAACAACGGAATATTCATGACCAATTGATTACCAAAGGGATGGAAGTCATCAGTGACTCCTATCTGGATGTCCCCAAAGATAAATGTAAAGCATTGGACATTCCTTTTGTTGGTAAATCTCTTGAGGGTCGTAACTGGACAGAACTGGTTCGTGATATCAAGGAATCTTCTTATGACTTGGTTATCATTGGGGCTTTGGGGCTCGGCGCGATTAAAGACAGTTTGATTGGCACGGTTGCCGAAAGGGTGATACGGCGTTCTAGTACAGATATGTTGGTTGTGAAGCATTGTCCTGAGATTCAAGAGGATAGACCCTCCAGTGGAAAGATTGTGGTTGCGGTGGATGGAAGTGGTCATTCTTTTGGAGGGTTGATGACGGGTATTGAAATGGCCAAAAAGTTGGATCGTCCTCTGGAAGTCATTTCTACTTTTGATCCCTACTTCCACTATGCCATGTTCAACAGCCTGATCGGCGTTTTGTCCCGGGAGGCTTCCAAAGTGTTCAAGTTTGAGCAACAGGAAAAGCTTCATGAAGACATTATTGACAAAGGACTGGCAAAAATCTATCAGGCTCATCTGGAGATCTCCCGGAAAATTTGTGAAGAAGAGGGCATCGAATGTACCATTCGCCTTTTGGACGGAAAGGTCTTCGAAAAAGTTTTGCAATATGCCCGCGAGGAGAATCCCTATCTGCTGATTCTGGGACGGATCGGGGTTCACAGTGCCCCGGATATGGACATTGGAGGCAATACCGAAAACCTTCTGCGTCTGGTTCCATGCAACATACTGCTCTCCAGCAAGGTGTTCCAGCCATCGATAGACATGCAGGCGGAGGAAAGCATTGAATGGACCTCTGAAGCCAAAGTGCGCTTGACTAAGATTCCGGGTTTTGTACGTCCGATGGCGACTACAGCGATTCTACGCTATGCGTTGGAGAGGGGACATAGCATGATTACATCCGGCGTTATCACCGAAGCGGTGCAGGAGATTCTTCCGGCCGGCGCGATGCAGGCCATGTCTGCTATTGGTGAGAGGATGAAAAAGGAAGGAATGGACCCGAACAATCCGGAAGGTCTTGGCATGCTGAAAGAAGAAATGGCGCAAGCTCATGCCGGTAATTCCAAAGAAGAGATTACACTGAAATGTACCAGTTGCGGCACTTATTATAAAGGTGATGTTGTAAAATGTGGTGTTTGTAATGCGGGAGCTGAGCGATTGCTTCCGGTCAATAAAGAGGAGTTCAAAGCATCGGTAGAGGAGTCTCAAGAAGCCACCACGTTTACCACTTTTGATGATGTCAAAGTGTCCTGGACTCAGGAAGCGTTGGATGGGTTGAATGAGTTTCCGCAGGGGCATTTGAGAAGAAAAGCCCATGCCCGGGTTGAGAAAAACGCTCGGGTTCAGAATGTCGGTACGGTTTCTCTGGCATTTCTCAACAAAATCCTGAACGAAAAGATCAAGAAGGATGACAATGGAAATGGTTCAAGCGAAAAAATTCCAGGAGACATCCTCAGTTTAGGGGCATCATTGAATGTCGATGACTTCAACTGGTCACCTGAAGCCTTGGAACGGCTGGAGCGTGTTCCTCAGGGATTTATGCGGGACAATACCCAAAACCGGGTAATGGCTTGGTGTTCTCAAAATGACATCAAAGATATTTCACTGGATGTCTGTGAGGAGGGAATCCGAGAGTCTGTGAAGATGATGGAAGATGCCATCAAGAATGGCGCAGGCTTGGAAGATTTTATCCCTAAGAAAGAAGTGAAGGCTTAGATTTTACCCCGTTTAAACAACGTTTTTTTTAGCCCCTGGATATTGAATTGGATTCAATTCCAGGGGCTTTTTTCCTGTTATTTTCTGTTTTGCTGGCTCTTGTCCCGGTAGTTTGGTGGCTCCAGGGACTGTTGAAAAATCCCAGTTCGTATTTATTCAGCGCACTCTCTGAAAAATGTCCTTCCAAATTTATAAGCGTTTACTCCTTCACTTAAAACCTTATTCGAGCCGCTTGTATCTGGCGATTTTCTTTTCGATCATTGTTGGCGTTATTGCGACCTCCCCAGTCCCGATTATTCAAAAAACCTTCGATAATATCTTTGTAGAAAAAGATTATTTTATGCTCAAGGTGATTCCCCTGGCCCTGATTGTTTTATACGTTATCAAGGCTGTGTTGACTTATGCGCAAAACCTGATCATTTTCGGAATCTCGTGGGAACTGGTGGTGGCATTCAAGGAAAAATTATTTGTGCATATCCACGAACTTCCTTTTGAGTTTTTTGAGGACCATGAAACCGGCGAACTCATGTCTCGAATCAGTAATGACGTCATGGTTATGCAGTCCACTGTAACGCGACTGATGAAAGAGTTTTTGCAAAACAGTGTGATGCTGGTGGGTTTGTTGATATGGGTGTTTTATTTGAAATGGGACTGGGCTGTGATGGCCTTGGTCATATTTCCGATCATGGTTATTCCAGTATCCAATATTGCCCGGAAACTGCGACGCCTTTCTAGGAAAGGGCAGGAAATATTGGCCAATATCAACGCCACGATTTTGGAATCCTTTTCGGGGATAAAAATTGTCCGGGCATTTGGTATGGAATCCCGCGAGATAAATAAGTTCAGGCTTTATAATGACAGTTACCTTGAAGTGATGAAAAAAAATGTGAAGTATGTGGAAATTACTTCACCTTTGCTGGAGGTATTGGGGGTTATCAGTGCGGCGTTTATCCTGTGGTATGGCGGGAACCAGGTATTGAACGAGGAAATCAGCCAGGGAACATTCCTGGCTTTCATTGTTGCCTTATTCATGATGTATTCTCCTATCAGGATATTATTCAAAATCTACACTAATATCCAGACCGCATTGGCAGGGGCGGAAAGGGTGTTCGATATTCTCGACCAGGATGCGGAAAAGGTGCAGGAAGGTCAGTTGGAACTTCAAGGTGTCAATGACGGAATTGAATTCAAGAATGTTTCTTTTCGCTACCCGTCACGGTCCACCATGATTTTAAATGAAATCAACCTGTCTGTTCGAAAATCAGAAATCATCGCGATTGTTGGCATGAGCGGAGCTGGCAAGACAACTTTGGTGGATCTGTTGTTCCGGTTCTTCGATGCGACTTCCGGTTCAATTTTGATTGATGGAAAAAATATTCAGGATTACAAGCTGGCTTCTTTAAGGCGGCAGTTGGCTCTGGTGACCCAGGAGACTTTTTTATTTAACGATACGATCTGGAATAATATTGCTTTTGGCTGTGAACGAAAGGCCACTCACGATGAAATTATGGAGGCGGCCCAGGCCGCCCATGTGGATCAATTTGCGTCGAACCTGGATGATGGTTACGAAACCATCATCGGAGAACGAGGAGTCAAGCTTTCTGGCGGTCAGCGACAGAGGATTGCCATCGCCCGGGCTCTCTTAAGGAACGCTCCGATTCTGGTTCTCGATGAAGCTACGTCTGCACTGGACTCCGAATCTGAAAGGCTGGTTCAGGATGCTCTGCATAATCTCATGGAACACCGGACATCTTTTGTTATAGCCCACCGTCTATCAACGATCAAACACGCCAACCGGATCATTGTTTTGGACAAAGGCCAGATTGTAGAATCTGGAACCCATGAGTCCCTTCTCGCGAATAGTGGGTTGTATCGGAAATATTATGAAATGCAGTTTGCCGATCTGGAAGACAAAAATAAGGATATCAAGGAATCGAGTTAAATGCGTTTTGAAAAAGTTTATATCGAAAGTCTGGCCTACCACCTGCCTGATAATATTGTGACTTCGGCTGAAATTGAAAAAAGGCTGGCCCCTCTTTATGACCGACTCAAACTTCCCCAAGGTCGCTTGGAGTTGATGAGTGGTATTCAGGAACGCCGTTTCTGGGAGAAGGGAGTTTTACCCAGTGAGGTGGCAACTATTGCCGGAGAAAAAGCTATTGCCCGGTCAGGGGTGGACCCGAATCAAATAGGTTGCCTGATTTCTGCATCGGTTTGCAGAGATTTTCTGGAGCCCTCGACGGCCTCCGTAATTCATAATAACCTGAAGCTTCCTGTGGAAGCATTTGTGTTCGATGTCTCCAATGCCTGCCTGGGTGTGCTCAATGGCATGTCGATCATTGCCAGCATGATTGAGCAAAATCAGATTCTGGCTGGATTGGTTGTGGCTGGAGAAAATGGGGGTCCACTTGTGAATAACACGATCGAAACTTTGCTGGCTCGAAAAGATATTACCCGGTCTGAGATCAAGTCCTCTTTCGCTTCCTTGACCATTGGCTCTGCCGCTGTTGGAGTTATCCTGGTCCATGAAAAGATTGCCAGGCAGGGCCACCGTTTGCTTGGTGGTGTTTCTATGGCTGAAACCCAGTTCAATAATTTATGCCGTGGCAGTGATGACAGCGGGGCGGGTGGAGAATGGTCGCCTCTGATGGAAACCGACTCCGAAACTTTGATGCGGGAGGGATGCCAACTTGCCAGTAAAACCTGGGTGCGTACCCGTGAAGTGCTTGGCTGGAAAAATGAAGAGATAAGCCGGGTATTCTGCCATCAGGTTGGCAAAGGTCATCGCAAACTAATGTATGAAAGTATTGGACTGGACCTTGAAAAAGATTTTTCCACTCTGGAATTTTTAGGCAATACCGGTTCGGCCTCATTACCGACGACATTGGCCATGGGAATTGAAAAGGATGTGCTAAAGACGGGCGACAAAGCGGCTCTACTTGGTATAGGTAGCGGACTTAACTGCTTGATGATGGGAATTGAGTGGTGACCGATCTTTATCCCTTTTCTTCGCATAGTCTGCAACTGGATCGTTTGCGTTATCATTACCTCGATGAGGGTTCCGGCCACGAACCCCTTCTCATGCTCCATGGCAACCCTACCTGGTCCTTTTATTACCGCAACCTGATCCTGGGCCTCAAGGACTCTTATCGTTGTGTGGTGCCCGACCATATGGGGATGGGAAAATCAGATAAACCGCAGGACTATCCTTACACGCTTTCTCAGCACATCGACAATCTCGAAAAACTAGCTGATCACCTTAAGCTCAATGACATTACCCTGGTGGTGCATGACTGGGGTGGGGCGATTGGCATGGGTTTCGCGGTTCGGCATCCTGAGCGAATCAAGAGGTTGGTGATTTTCAATACCGCCGCGTTTTTATCCCGTAATATCCCGTTGAGCCTGCGCTTTTGCCGGATACCCGGATTTGGAACTGTTGCTATTCGCGGTTTCAACGTGTTTGCACGTGGCGCCATTCGCTGGGCTTGCATCAAACAGGAAAGAATGACGCCACAAGTCCGAGCCGGTTATCTGGAACCTTACGATAACTTTTCCAACCGGGTGGCCACTTTGCGTTTTGTGCAGGATATTCCCATGAGTCCCGATTCACCCAGCTATTCTGTGATCCAGCATATAGAAGAGAACCTGAAACTATTTCGAGAGCATCCCGTTCAAATTATTTGGGGAGCACATGATTTTGTTTTTAACGATCATTTCCTGAAACGTTGGCAGGAGATTTTTCCTCAGGCACAAGTGCACCGGATGGAAGACGCCGGGCATTATGTGGTGGAAGATGCGCATGAACGCATTCTTCCTATGATGAAAGAATTCTTGCAAAAAAATTTAATTTAAGTTTTCGCATAAAAAAACCGGCTTCCCCACCAGGGGGAGCCGGTTTTATTTTGCGTGAAAAACTTAATATCGGTAGTGCTCAGGCTTGTAGGGACCTTCCACGGGGATACTTAAATATGCAGCCTGCTTTTCGGTGAGTGTTGTCAGTTTCACTCCCAGTTTATCCAGATGCAGGCGTGCGACCTCTTCATCGAGTTTCTTCGGCAAGGTGTAAACGCCCACCTCATATTTGTTATTGTACAACTCTATTTGTGCCAGCACCTGATTGGTGAAGGAGTTGGACATCACGAAAGAAGGGTGACCGGTCGCGCAACCCAGGTTCACCAATCTACCTTCTGCCAGTAGAAGGATATTGTGTCCATCCGGGAAGGTGTATTTATCCACCTGTGGTTTGATAACAACTTTTTTAATTCCCGGAAAGTTATTTAAAGCCGCTACTTGAATCTCAATGTCGAAGTGGCCAATGTTGCAAACAATGGAATCGGTTTTCATTTTTCCCATATGCTCGATACAGATAATATCGGCGCATCCTGTTGTGGTGACAAAAATATCACCTTCCTTAACAGCTTCTTCCATGGTGGTGACTTCATAACCTTCCATTGCCGCCTGCAAGGCACAGATGGGGTCGATTTCGGTAATGATCACCCTGGCACCCAAGCCTTTCATGGCGTCGGCGCAACCTTTACCGACATCGCCAAACCCGGCAACGACCACTACTTTTCCGGCTATCATGATATCGGTCGCCCGTTTGATGCCATCGGCAAGCGATTCCCGACAACCATAAAGATTATCGAATTTCGACTTGGTGACCGAATCGTTGACGTTCATAGCCGGGAGCTTTAAAGTTCCTTTTTCGATCATTTTATAAAGGTTGTGCACGCCGGTTGTGGTTTCTTCCGTGACTCCTTTTATCTCAGCCAGTAGTTCGGGATGCTTTTCGTGGATGTAAGCGGTGAGATCGCCTCCGTCATCAAGGATCATGTTGGGACCTTGATCATTGTCAAAAAGCAGGGTTTGAGCAGTACACCACCAATATTCTTCTTCCGTTTCTTCCTTCCAGGCAAATGTGGAAATGCCCGCTTTGGCCATGGCGGCGGCGGCGTGGTCCTGTGTGGAAAAAATATTGCAGGAAGCCCATCGAACTTCGGCTCCCAGTTCGATCAGGGTTTCCATGAGTACTGCGGTTTGAATGGTCATGTGCAACGAGCCGGCAATCCGTGCCCCTTTCAAAGGTTTGGAAGCTCCATGTTTTTTGCGCAGGGCCATGAGGCCGGGCATTTCGTTCTGGGCAAGGATAATTTCTTTACGTCCCCAATCTGCCAGAGACAGATCTTTTACTTTAAATTTTTCAGAGACGGTGGTGGTTGACATGAGCTACTCCTTAAAAGGTTTTGAATTATATGTTTGTTATTCGAAATCAATTAAAATGATGAGAGGAAAATTTGATACGATGTCTTGAGTGGCTGGTTACAGGGAGGAATATCTGCAGTCCCCAAGTTTATCTATCATTCAGTTAACGGCGAATCAGTTTATTAGTTTAGCAGATTATGTGTAGACGTCAATCCATCCGGTTTTTTTCTTGTGACCATTACTGAGGTTAAAATTTACCCTTTTGATTCCGGTGAACCCGATTCTTCCTTGCGGGCGTTTGCGGATGTCACACTTGAACAAACGATTTTGCTAAAAGGTTTCCGGATTCTGGCGGCCAAAAACGGTGGATTGTTTGTCGGCTTCCCCTCCAGAAAAGGCAAAGACGGGAAGTTTTATGACATGGTGGAAATAAAGTCGGTGGATTTGCAATCTAACCTCAAGTCTGCGATTCTTGCCGCCTATAGGGTTTATTCCTGATATCAGTTGGATGATATCTTTACCGTTTTGTAAAGGAAGTTTTTAAAGCTGATGAATTTTTTTCTTTCATCTGATTCCAAATGCGAACGGGTTTTACAGGCACCTAGTTTTACCGCGAGCCCCGGCAGATTGGTTTGATATCGGTTTTTCGCCGCTAGTATCAGCGACCGGACGGTGTCCCGGGTCAAATGGTTTGCTTTAAAGGGCTGATGGATATCCTTCCAGAAGTTAGCTTCTCCTGCCTCAAACTGGTCCAGCAAGGTTTCGATAAAGTTCCTGCCTGTGGTGCGCTC
>Ga0209445_1001971_pt1 | contig 10699 bp, 9 predicted proteins | sample MarorgKNORR_S2LV_4_FD_188223 | JGI IMG/M metagenome (GOLD analysis project Ga0209445, IMG submission 188223) | Marine microbial communities from the Southern Atlantic Ocean, analyzing organic carbon cycling - NADW_A/KNORR_S2/LV (SPAdes) (version 2) | ecosystem: Environmental > Aquatic > Marine >...
AATTATCAATGCTTTATTCCTTAATATTCAACAATAATTTCCCCCTGAATTACCACAATCACACAACCCAAATAAACTGTAAATCCTTTCAAACAAAGCATCACTTTGTTCACTAATGACACGGTAAAAACCTTTCATCAATTCTATTATAAAATATTAATTTTCAATCAAGCCAAGCTACTGTTAGTTAGCAACTTTATTTGGAAACCTGACTATCTAGTTTTCAACCGGCAGAAAATGATTTTTTTCTAGGGGAACGAGTTGATACACGGTCTCACCTGGTCGAACCATGTTTAGTTTTTCACGTGCAATAATCTCAATGGATAACGGATCAGACTTCAATGCTTCTACTTCAAAGCGAAGCTTTTGGTTTTTCTGTTTTAAAGTTTCGTTACTTGCTTCAAACTCGATCAATTCATTTTCAAATTCATGAACAGTAAGAATCCCTTCCTCATGAAAAATTGCCACAATGATAGCCAAAACAAAAAACGTCAATGTAAGCAAAATAATCTGTTGGTAAAGGCTCAGGTTCTTCATGTACTTACAAGAGTTGAGATGAATTAAGCTTGCATCTATACTTATAAAACTATGAAAATATTAGGCTTACAGAAAATACTTAACAAACTCTCACGCTCTAAATTTAGAAAAAACTTTTTCACCGTTAAATACCCCTGCTGTTCCCAGCATTTCTTCTATGCGTAACAATTGATTATATTTTGCAATTCGGTCTGTTCGGCAAAGAGAACCGGTCTTAATCTGTCCAGCATTGACCGCTACGGCAACATCAGCGATTATAGTATCTTCAGTTTCTCCTGAGCGATGAGAAATAATTACTGTATAGCCGGCCTGCTTTGCCATTTCTACAGCATTCAGAGTTTCCGTAAGTGTACCGATTTGATTCACCTTGATTAAAATAGAATTACCCACCCCATCTTCAATTCCCTTTCTCAAAATATCGGTATTTGTTACAAATACATCGTCCCCAACGATTTGAGTCCTATCACCGACTCTCCTGGTAAGACTTTTCCATCCACCCCAGTCATCTTCAGAAAGTCCATCTTCAATACTTATAATCGGGTACCTATTTACCAAGCGTTCCAGATAGTCAATCATTTCGTTTGAAGAAAGTTTTTCTTTTTTCCCTACAGCTAGATTGTATTTTTTATTCCTATATAGTTCCGTGGCAGCCACATCTAGTCCTAGCAGCACGTCTTTACCAACCTTGTAACCAGCCAATTTGATTGCAGCAAGTAGAACCTCAATTGCCTCTTCATTCGACTTTAAATCAGGAGCAAACCCCCCCTCGTCCCCAACAGCTGTACTATAATTTCGTTTTTTAAGTACTGATTTTAAATGATGAAAAACCTCGGTTCCTATACGAAGACAATCCGTAAAACTCCTCGCACCAACAGGCAAAATCATGAACTCTTGAATGTCTATATTATTATCAGCATGCTGCCCACCATTGAGAACGTTCATCATAGGAACAGGCAATTCCTTTGCATTCGTTCCACCAATATACTGATACAAAGGCAATTCTGTGTCGCTTGCCGCTGCCTTTGCCACAGCTAAGGAAACACCGAGAATAGCATTTGCACCCAGCTTAATTTTATTCTTAGTGCCATCCAATTCGATCATCAATTGGTCAATCAATACCTGATCTGTAGCGTCAAAACCAAGAATAGCCGGGGCAATTTTATCATGAATATTTTTAATAGCTTTTCCAACCCCTTTCCCCATATACTTTTTGCTGTTACCATCGCGTAGTTCGATTGCCTCGCGAGACCCTGTTGATGCACCTGAAGGAACAGAAGCTCTCCCCATTACTCCCGTATCTAGAATAACCTCAACTTCAACTGTAGGATTGCCTCGTGAATCTAAAATTTGTCTAGCATTAAGTCCAACGATCTCGCTCATAACACCCTCTTTTTTTCAATAAAGGTAAAAAAACTGATCAACCGCATGCCTTTTGTAGTGCCTTATAATTAGCTTCTATTGTCTGTTCTATATCATCATCAGTATGTACAGCAGACATAAAGCCTGCCTCAAATTGTGAAGGCGCAATATAAACTCCCTCTTCTAATAATGCGTCAAAGTAAGATTGAAAAAGCTGTGTATCAGAAGATTTAGCAGATTCAAAATCGACAATATCTTGATCTGTAAAAAACATAGAAAACATCGATCCCACCCTGGTAAAACGAGCGGTAATACCTAATTTTTCGACATTTAATTTATAACCAGCGCAAAGTTTTTCTGATTTATATTCCAAGTCATCATAAACTGAGGGTTTTGAAAGGAGTTTCAGCATCTCAATACCAGCAGTCATCGCAAGGGGATTCCCTGATAATGTCCCAGCTTGATAAATAGAGCCTGTTGGAGCGATATTATCCATCAACTGTTTTGAACCCCCATACGCACCTACAGGCAGTCCCCCACCAATAACTTTTCCTAAACAAGTTAAATCAGGACATACATTATAAAGCGACTGAGCTCCTCCCATAGCGACACGAAATCCAGTCATAACTTCATCAAAAATAAGAATCGCGCCAGCCTCTGCTGTAACTTCACGTAACGCCTCAAGAAATCCTTTTTTAGGTGGGACAACACCCATATTCCCTCCAATAGGTTCCACTATGACGCCAGCTATATTTTTACCCTCAACAGCGAATAGCTCTCTAACCTTCTTAACGTTATTAAAGGGGAGAGTTAGAGTATTTTTTGCCAAATCCTCAACAATACCAGGACATTCGGGGATTCCTAAAGAAGCCAGTCCTGATCCGGCTTTAACCAACATACTGTCAACATGTCCGTGATAACAGCCCTCAAACTTAACTATTTTATCGCGCCTAGTCACACCCCTAGCTAATCGAATAGCACTCATAACGGCTTCAGTACCTGAATTAACCATACGAACTATCTCTAAAGAAGGAACAAGATCGACAACTTGCTGGGCTAATTCAATTTCTAATTCAGTGGGTGCTCCGTAGCTGGTTCCCAACTCAGCCTGCCTTTTCAAAGCATCAACAATTTGTGGGTGAGCATGACCAAATATGAGAGGACCCCAAGAACCTACATAATCAATATACACATTGTCATCTACATCCCAAACTCTAGATCCATATGCTTTTTTAAAAAATAAAGGGTTGCCTCCCACAGACTTGAAAGCACGAACTGGACTGTTAACCCCACCTGGCATTACCTCACAAGCTTTTTGAAATAATTTTTCAGATTGAACTATTTTCATTGGTTCACTATCCAAATAAAATTGATAGCTCATCTTTCAATTGAGCGGGTATATTTTTAGAATCGGTCACTATTGCATATTTCGAAGCTAAACTACAATCGCATCTACGTTTACCATTAAACTCAGAAGTAAGTTCCTTCAGAACTTTTTGTGCTATTTCAACATTCTTATGCATTATTTCTAAAACAGCTTCCACGGTAACAGGTTCTTCTTCTTCCTTCCAACAGTCATAATCGGTAACTAACGCCAAGGTAGCGTAGCAAATACTCGCTTCACGAGCTAACTTAGCCTCTGTTACATTTGTCATGCCAATTATGTCTACATCCCATTGACAATAAATATTGGACTCCGCCCTGGTTGAAAATTGCGGCCCCTCAATACAGACGTAAGTTCCTCCATCATGAACCACCGTATTAACCTTATGCGCTGCTAAACTCAAAACCTCTGCAGTAGCTAAACACACCGGGTCAGCTAAGCTAACATGCCCAACCATGCCTGTAGTAAAGAAAGTACTAATCCTGCGAGTAGTTCTATCAATAAATTGATGAGGGATAGAAAAATGCCCAGGCTGCAACTTTTCTTTCATACTACCGACAGCACTTACCGAAATAATTTGTTCTACACCTAGCTTTTTCATAGCAAAAATATTTGCTCGAAAGTTTATCTCTGACGGTGGAATAAAATGCCCTAAACCATGACGTGGCAGGAATGCCATTTGTGTCCCATTTAACTCTCCTATAACAATATCATCAGAAGGAGTTCCGAACGGGGTATCTACAGAAACTTTTTCAATAACGTTTAATTCGTCCATCGAATACAAACCACTGCCACCGATAACCCCAAGTAACTTTTCAGCCATAAAAACTCTCTCCATAAATATAACAAGCAGGAATAACTAAAACTCGAGCCTCAAACTCAAAGTCAACTAGGTAACAAAAGTAGCTTCTATACTTAAATTTTTCTGGGAAGTAAACACCGTTAGGTAGTTGAGAAAATCAAGGACTTACATTGGTAGGTATGTACAGATTTAATTTGAATTAAATCTATTTAAATAAAACTCCGGAAACTATCCGTCTTAATTTACAGTTTACCGACTTAGCGTATATCCTCTTTCTTCTTATCAATTTCACTAATGAGGAACCTTAACTCACTGACATATTCACCCGCTTTTTGAACCACACTTTCTTCTTTTTTCAAGTTCCGTATTTTCACATCTACATCTTCAGCAAGGATATTAAGCTTGCTAAGCTTTTTTTCTACCTCATCAAGAGTATCAATTCTGCGATTGAGGGTGTCAATCTTTGACTCTGCATCACCACTAATAGCGGTAAGATTTTCGATGTTTAGGTTTATTTTATCTAAGTTCCTCCCTCCTTTTTCTATCCGCTCCTTTTCTGAATTCACGCGAACAATAACGGCCTCGAGCTCCCCAAGAGCCTGCTGGGTTTCTCGAACTTTACCTTCACCTAGAGCAACTTGTTGTATGCGACTTTCAATTTGAATTACCAGACCTGACAATTCGTTAACTTTTTTTTCCGTACCTAAAAGCAGGTCTTCTTTTTCGACAATAATTTCATGCCTAGCACGTATGTCGTTGAGCAAGACATTCATCTTCTGCATTTTTTGGTTTGTTTTATCTAATTTTATATTTTCTTTATTTACAGATTCAATCTTGCGTTCAAAGCTATCAGAACAGACAGTCAACTCTTCTCGCAAAACAGAAATCCCATTAATTTCTTCTTTTGCCTCCTGAATATCTGTAAACTTAGACCGCAACTCAACCTCCATGATACTAAGCTTGGAAGTTAGGTTGCTCATCCGTTTTTCCTGATCATCGAGGGCTTTCTTTTCTTTTGTCAAATCAAGTATCTTTTCCTCTACGATGCTGGTCGTTCCCTTAAGATCCTCAAGTCGTTGGTCAACTTTTTCTAAAAAGTCTACTTTTTTTGAAGCTTCAGCGATTTTTACGTTTGCTTCTTCGATAAAAAAGTCAAGCCCATCTAATTTTTTCTCCATTTTTTCGACAACAGCTTTTCTCTGAACCTGAGTTTCAATTTTCACATCAAGACTGATAACTAGAGAACTTAGATCATTAACCTTTTTTTCTACCTGACCCACCAATTGTCGTTTCCGAATTACCTCTTCCATTTCTCCTACTGTGGATTTACTAAGTATCTGAATTTTTTCAACCGTCTCTTCAATGAATTCTACTTTTTTCATTTCTTCGTCGAGTCCTTGAACTCTTTGCTCCGCTTCCTCTGCAATAATATTAAACCGGCTCATCTTCTCATTAGCGACATCAATAGCCTTCATCTCTTCCTTAAGAACTTTCATCTTATTACTAAGGTTGTGGACGATAAATGTGTTCAATTTATTAATTTTCTCTTCCGTATTATCAACCACAACACTGTCATCGCGGATCTTACTAATTTTGGTTTCAATTTCGATAGCTAATGAATCTAAGTCGCGTAACCTACCGCTGATACTCCTTATCATCTCGTTTTTGACGGAAATATTTTTGGACTCAATTTTCAGACTAGTTATGTCGTTCGCCATTTGTGTGAGCGTTTCACGAGCCTCTTCAATAACATGCCCTTGACCGAGAACTTTTTCGTAATCACCTTGAAGTTTGATCAAGGTGGTTTTCATTTCTTCCGTATCTCGAGTATAGTTCTCAACTATGGATTTTTCCTGCACGATTGCTGCGTAACGGTGATCCAATTCTCGACACGTATTCTTCATTTCCTTAACACGCTCACTTGCAACCTTCATCATCTCCCGAAAACCGATAATTTCAGCCACTTGAGGTTCCATGCTTTGCAACATGTGTTCCAGACGATTGATATTTCGATCGGTACTCTTGATTAACTTGGTTTCTTCTCCCAGTTTTTTAATCTTAGAATCCATATCCCAAACAAGAATATTGAGACGCCCGGCATCCTCATTAGCCTTTTCAACTAGGCCCCGTTGCTGTTGAAGCCCTCTGATTTTCTGGTCTATGTGATCACTAAGAAGGTGAAGCTCTGCCAAGTCACGCTTTAGGGTAGAGTGATTAGATTCTATATCTTTGGCAACTCGCTGAAAATCTCGAACACGAGCATCAAAAGTTTTAATTTCTTCAATCTGTTGGCTAACAAAGTCGAGTTTTTGAAGTGAGTCAGGCACTTGCAAGCTAATCTTATCGAAGAACTGCTTTCGTTCATCTAGTTCTGGGATTTTATTTTCAAAATATTCGACAAGAAGTTGAAGGTTTTTTCTTTCATGCGAGGCAACAGAAAGTAGCTCTTTAATTACCCTGGTATCCTCATTCTCGGCCTCAGTACCTTGCTTTGGTTTATTCGTTCCGGACTGTTCAGCCATAACTCAACCCTTAAAAAAATTATCGATTTTATTGTCTTTAAAGTTAATACCTACAAAAATAAAATTTTCAGACTATTTTAAAAATTATAGCACAGAGTTGATCTCATTGAAATTTAAATGCCTAATCGTTTAAGAACCAGCTCAGCTATTTGTACAGCATTGCAGGCTGCCCCTTTCAGGAGATTGTCGGAAACAACCCAAAAATTAATGGCGTTGTTCCTAGTAAGATCTGCGCGAACCCGACCTACAAAAACCTCCTCTTTTCCACAAGCATTAACTGCCAGTGGATATTCATTTTTCTCAGGATTATCTACCAAAGAAATACCTGGTGATGATGATAAAAGGGCTTTAACCTTATCTACTTCCATAGGCAACTCTGTCTCTACTCTTACTGACTCTGAGTGAGAGTAAAAAACCGGTACGCGAACAGCAGTAGGTGAAATCTCGATCGTGCTGTCACTTAAGATTTTATGGGTCTCATTTACCATTTTCATTTCTTCTTTAGTGTAACCATTTTCCATAAAGACATCTATATGTGGCAAACAGTTAAAAGCTATCTGATGAGGATAAACACGATTCTCCACCGACTTCCCATCAAGAACGTTTCTACTTTGCTGCTTTAGTTCCTCTATGGCCTTTTGGCCTGAACCGGAAACTGATTGATAGGTGGACACAAAAATCCTACGAATACGATATTGATCATGAATCGGCTTCAGTGCAACAACCATCTGGATGGTTGAACAATTAGGATTTGCGATAATCCCACATTTTTCACCCAAGGCAGATGGGTTCACCTCCGGAATGATTAGAGGAACGTCTTTGTCCATTCTCCACGCACTACTATTATCTATAACAACGCAACCCGACTCAACACCGATGGGGGCATATTTTTTACTAATAGAACTCCCAGCAGAAAAAATGGCAATATCTATTCCCATGAAAGAGTCTTCTCGCAGTTCTTTTACTTCAGCCACCCCCCCTCTAAACGGCAATCTCTGCCCAACTGATCGAGCAGAAGCCAATGCGCTCAGGCGACCCACAGGGAAATTTCTCTCCTCAAGGGTTGCCAACATTCGCCGACCCACGGCACCAGTGGCACCGACCACTGCGATATCATATTTATCTTTTTTATAAATCATTTAGTATTATTATTCTAGAAATAAGATTAACTATCTTTCAAGCTCCGCCACAACTTCATCACCCATTTTCTGGGTAGTTACTTCAGTCATTTTCTCTGACATGATATCACGAGTGCGAATTCCCCGATCCAAAACGGATTCGACCGCCATTTCTATTTTAGCATTGACTTCTTCACGACCGAACGAATATTTGAACATCATACCAATAGACAAAATAGTTGCCAGAGGATTAGCTAACCCCTTCCCTGCTATGTCAGGCGCGCTTCCATGGATCGGTTCGTACATTGCTGTTTTTCCGCCAAGGCTAGCCGAAGGCAACATTCCGATAGAACCTGTTAGCATAGACGCTTCATCGCTTAAGATATCTCCAAACATGTTAGTCGTTACTATAACGTCAAACTGTTTTGGCGCTCGAACCAACTGCATAGCACAGTTATCAACATACATATGATCTAAAACAATATCATTGTATTCCTCGTGAACCTCGGTAACCACTTCACGCCATAGCTCGGTAACCTCAAGAACATTTGCCTTGTCGACGGACACGACTCTTTTACTTCTCTTACGCGCCACATCGAAGGCAACACGGGCAATCCGCCTGATCTCTTCTTCCGTATAGACCAAAGTATTAAATCCTCTACGCGTCCCATCGGCTAAAGATTCCACACCGCGCGGCTCCCCAAAGTAAATACCACCGATAAGCTCGCGTATCACCATAATATCCAGGTTATCAATCAATTCTCGTTTTAAGGAAGATGCATCAACCAATGCAGGAAAAACCTTTGCTGGGCGCAGGTTAGCGTAAAGATTTAAATTAGAGCGTAACCCAAGAAGAGCTCGCTCAGGACGTAAAGAAAAATCGATTTTCTCCCATTTTGGCCCGCCTACCGCTCCCAGCAAAACTGCGTCAGCTTCTTGCGCCGCGTTTAACGTATTTGCAGGCAAAGGATGCCCCTCAATTTCATAGGCAGCGCCCCCCACAGGAACCTCATTTAAAACTAATTCAAGTCCAAGACTTTTTTCCAATGACCCTAAAATCTTGACAGCCTCTTTGATCACCTCAGGCCCTATCCCATCACCAGGAAGCAATGCAATTGTATACTTTTGGCTCATTTTAAAACTCTTTCAGATTATTAATAAATTATACTTTTCGGTATCCACGATGAAACTATTTCCACAAAACAGGCTAAATATTACAGCCTAACCAATGAAAATCATTCACGCAAGAAGAAATGAAAAATGATATCTAAGCTTTAACCTTATTGTTAAACAAAGAAATAAGGTTGAAAAAAAATCTTTTTACCTTATTATTATTGACCTTAGATCCTTTCAGAGGCGGAAAACTCCTTATCACCGCCAAATCCCAGTTCAAATAAAGTTATTTATACCGAGTAGTAATTCTAACAAACGGCGAATGACAGAAAATATCTTACTTTAAGCCATCTTTGAATTAACAACCGAATCGCTTTTCATACAATCTATATCTCACAAAGAATTTGATTATGCTCAATGGAAAACGTATCACCGTAGTCATGCCGGCATACAATGCGGAAAAAACACTAAGAAAAACTCATAGCGAAATTCCCCACGATATCGTCGACAATGTTATTCTCACCGATGATGCCAGCCAAGATCGTACGGCTGAAATTGCCCAACAACTAAACATTAAAACCTTTGTGCACATGGAAAACAAAGGCTATGGAGGGAATCAAAAAACCTGCTATCAAGAAGCATTGCGAATAGGATCCGATATTGTCATCATGTTGCACCCAGACTACCAATACACGCCTAAACTCATTACATCTATGGCCTCTATGATAGCTTATGATATTTTTGACGCGGTAATCGCATCGCGAATCCTGGGAAATAAAGCTCTTCAAGGGGGAATGCCGCTTTATAAATACATTGCGAACCGGTTTCTAACCGCGGTTGAAAATTTTATTATTCAGCAAAAACTATCTGAATATCATACAGGTTATCGGGCTTTCAGCGCCAAAGTACTAAAAAACCTACCCCTGCTAGAAAATTCTAATGATTTTGTTTTTGACAATGAAATGCTTTTGCAAACAATGTATTTTGGGTTTAGCGTGGGTGAAGTTTCTTGCCCCGCAAAATATTTTAAGGAAGCGTCATCGATTAGCTTCGGAAGAAGCGTGACCTATGGAATTGGTGTATTACAAACCGCTATGAAATATTTTTTCTCTAAACGTGGATACAAGCACTACCCAATCTTTAATCCAGATGGAAAGAAACTTAGACCACAGTAAAGACATTTTGACAAAAGAAAAAAAATGGCGTTTATAACTCTATTTTTTGCCTTCCCTCTTTTCCCCTTTAAAGATGTGATATTTCGGATATTCCACGTTAACCAAACATAACCCTTGGGGTTCAGCTGTGGGGCCAGCCTTCTGACGATCTCTTGACTCAAGAATCAACTTCACATGCGACGCCTTTATCTGCCTTCTCCCAACTTGAACCAAGGTTCCCACAATATTTCTCACCATATGCTTAAGAAATCCCCCCCCTTCAAAAAACAGAAAAACGAATTCACCTTTTTTAATAAGTTTAATTTTGAATATTTCTCGAACAGGATTCTTGGCTCCACAATTCGACGCACGAAATGATGTGAAGTCATGTTTGCCAACTAAATAATTCGTTGCCCTCCTCATCGCAGGGGCATCAAGGGGGAATGGAACAAAAAGGCACCTTCTGTACAAAAGCGCTGATGGGTAACTACGATTAAGTATTGTATAGCGGTAGGTCTTTTTCCCAGCAGAGCGACGCGCATCAAACCACATGGGCACAACCGAAACTTCTTTAATGACTATATCGTGGGGGAGAAGACTATTAAAGGCTTTCATAAACTCGCCTTCAGTCATTTTAGAAACCGTAGTAAAATGAGCAACCATACCTTCCGCATGAACCCCCGCGTCGGTTCGACCCGAGCTATGCAACG
>Ga0209445_1001972_pt1 | contig 10696 bp, 8 predicted proteins | sample MarorgKNORR_S2LV_4_FD_188223 | JGI IMG/M metagenome (GOLD analysis project Ga0209445, IMG submission 188223) | Marine microbial communities from the Southern Atlantic Ocean, analyzing organic carbon cycling - NADW_A/KNORR_S2/LV (SPAdes) (version 2) | ecosystem: Environmental > Aquatic > Marine >...
GCAAAAGGCTGGTTCACCATCTTCAATAGAAACGAGGTAATCCAGATCTTTTTGGGGCCAGACATTGGCTCCCGCTTCTGTAATGCCACCGCAGGATTTGGAATAGCGTGCATCACAGATGTCCCCCTTAATTGTGAGTACTTGGCCGCGGCAGGCTTCAGTGCTTTGCCTGGCATCCTCCGAGAAGTTATTCATCCCCTGGTAGCGCTGGCAGCAGTCATCATTGCAAACGTCAATCTGTAAACCTGGATGGTTCTCCCCGCGGTTTGCAAGCAGCCACGATCTGGCAGCGGTAATCTGGGCTTCCAGGAAAGCAGATGGACACCTGGCGCTCATTTCAGATACTGCAACACAGGCAAGGTATTGTTCTAACGGAACTTCATTGGTGACCTGTAAATAGTCTTTTTGATTGGTGATATACACATTGCCAGGCGCGGTTACATCAATTGTTTTTTCCCAGTGAAATCCCCGGCCGGCAGGGACATCATGGATAGTGATTCCATATTCATCAAATACATCAACCGTTTTTCTAATAATCATATCAACATCATTCACTGAAACATCCAACCTGTCAGGCGTTTGGGAGGAAGGATTTAATTGTTTCTCTGTTTCGATCTGGTACAGAGCAGAATCTGCAAATGAGATTGTCACCTTTTTTAGCTTATCAATTGGTAGAATAATCCCGATTCGAAGAACAGGTTCACGATGTAGCAGATTGCTTGATGATACACTCATGTCTGATCTTTGTTATAAAGTACTGCATCAATCCCAGCGCCTAAAACAGGTGCATCCCTGAGTATAGAAATCCGTATCAGGTCTGGATTTAGTTTGTCATTTATTACATAAGCAGACTTTGCAGTTGAATCAAGCTTATCAGACTTACTGATCAGGTTTTCTAATTGAGAAACCAATGGTTCCCAGAATTTTTTGGATCCCTTAGAAAATTCAAGAAGGTCTCCCAAACGCTGGCCTATAATGATGCGATCCAAAATTGTGCCCAGGAAAGAATGCTCGGATGAAGGTGTTTCCCTGTTTGGATTGATCAGGCCAAATCGCCCTGACCAGCCGGAAAAAATTGTTTCAATGCGTTCGAATAGGAGCTCTGCCAGGTTCAGGCTTACATCCACAAATGTTTTGAGAGCAGGTTCCTCTTTTTGTATTGCACGCTCCAGGATAACATCCGGATATATAGCTTCAGTAGTTAAGGATGCAATTGAAATACCGGAATATTCACTATAAATGGATTGAATTCCCCCGGCAGAAGCAAAGCGTTCCAGGGCCACTTGGTCCTGATTCACCATTTCCCAGGATTTTAACAACCAGGATTTGGCCGTATCCAGTGGAACCAGATTACCTCCAAGTTTCAACGCATCCGCCGTGCCGGTCCCGCCACCAAGATAATAGCCATTCTCTACAGCTTTGAATAATCCATCTTCAGCACATTCTTCACCCAGGCCACAGTAATCAGCATCACTGCCTAATCGATTGATCTGAGCAGCCAGTTGTATTCCACCATGAGAGGAAAGGGCATTTCCCAGATCATCGCAAAACCGAGGCATCCTGGGGCCGTTTGCCATAGCAGCGATGCCCCGTCCATCCGGTGTCTTCAGTCCGGGCATTCCAATACCAACAACTATAGGTTTGCCGGTATTGAGTTCTAAAATGGTTTCAACAAACGCTCCAATGATTGCCTGCCCTTGACTCTGTTCAGACTCTATTGGAATAATTGTAGAATCCATTTCCTTTAGCTGGGTCTGGATATTTACCGGCGTGAAGCCGGGATCAAAGTGGGGAAAATCAGAATATGTTTTTTGTGAATGGGCTTTCCCCAAATGAAAACCATCAACTGACTGACCAATATCCCAGGCGCTGACTTTCGTAGCACCGCCATCAAGACCAATGATCAATGGGCGGTCAGTCATAAAGATTGGTTCAGGGCCTGCCGCCTGCGGATTGCATTTAAGCGCATGTAATCCTTAGCCTCATCATTCCGGTCTATGGTGACCTGATCAATGCTGTGATCTGTTCCGCCGGGATGGCGAATGACATCATAAATAGCATCGTAGATCCTGCCTATTCGATATTTTTCACTGATCCTCATAACCAGTTCATAATCTTCAGCATAGTTACGGCTGTAGGGACTCTCGTTCATTTCGAAGTAACCAATATCCTTGATCACTTGTATGGCAATGGACCGGGGTGCTCCGGCTCCCCCAACACGCAACAGGTTATTCCGTCCATTTTCTTCTGTCCACTCATCATGGGTCACTGTTGGGATTTCTGCTTTTCGTTCCAGGGAACCGTCTTCCAACAATTCCCAGACATCGTAGCTGCCGATGACTATGCCTATCTCCGGGTCGGATTCAAAAACATTCAGCAGTTCTTCTACAGCATGTGGCTTCAGGCGATCATCAGAGTCTAATTGAACATAATATTCACCCCGGGCGGCTTCTACTCCTGAATTCAGGCAAAAACCAATGTTATTGATATCCACCACAATCATGCGCACTTGAGGAGCATTCTCATTGTATTTGTCACCCCCGGAAATGTACCGTTTCACTTCCAGGATAGTGGAATCATTTGTCCCGCCGTTGATGACGATGATAATTTCAATGTCCTGGACAGTTTGTTTCAGGCAGCTTTCCAGAGCAGTACCAATGAATTCCGGTCGTTCATTAACAGGAATAATGATCGATGCTTTTAAGCTTGGATTATGTTCAGGAATTGGTCTTTTTTGAAAATGATTTCCTGGAGCTAAATATGCTCCAATCCTTTTTAAATGCTCGGTAAATATTTCTTCAGCTTCCAGTTGGCTGTCTTTTGCTTCCATAAGATAATCAAAAACATTGACAGCCTCTTTTTGCGCTTTTACGGTGTACAAACTGCCGCTATATTTATTGGCAATCCGAACCAGTTCGCCCTGCTCGGATAATTTTAAGCGCAAGTCATATAACGGATTGTACTGAATTGATTCATCCATGCCACCACATTCCAAAAAAACAGATTTTCTGATGCAGAAAACATTACCGTAATCCTGGTTATCTCTCACACATCCCTTATGATGGTGCAATAAATGGATTTCCTGGATCCCGTCATCGTTTTTCAAATCATAATCGGCATAAATCATGGCAGCTCCCGGGTTGCGCTTCATGGTCAGGGTTAAAATATCAATGGCAGACGCATTCAGGCGAACGGGTGAAGTGCGGTTGTCAATGAGCAGGACGAATGGATCATCTGATTGCTGAACAGCTTGATTTATCGCTTCGGTATAGCTCATCTTCTCGGTTGATAAAAATTGAATAGAAGGATCAGCACCATTTAAGATATCGCCAATGGCAAAAATTTGTCCAGGGGCCACCGACTGGGCTAAAATAGAATCAATTGTATCTTGAACGTCCGGGATGGATTGGTTCTTTCGATCAGGTATGGAGAAAACAGTGATCATAGTTTATGGATTTAAAAAGTTTAAATGTTTTTTTGAATAACAGAAACTAATGCATATTAAACCATAGTTCAGGTAACTTTTTGTTTGTCATGGAAACACTTAGACGTATAACTGGAACATTTATAGTCTTTACCTTTATTTGCGGCCTTTACGGTGCAGTTCAGGAAACGGTTACAATCCACAGCAAATCCTTGAAAAAGGACATTCCTTGCCTGGTCGTTCTTCCCCATGAATATTATCCTTCTCTAGATCGTTTTACAGTAGTTTATCTGCTCCACGGATACAGCGGAGATTACAAAGATTGGTCAGCCCATACAAATTTAAGAGATTATGCAGACAAGTATAATTTTATCATTGTGTGCCCCGATGGAGGATACAACAGCTGGTATTTGGATAGCCCCATGGATCCAGTTAGTCAGTACAGAACACATGTAGGCAAGGAAGTGATTCAATATATTGATGAAAACTACAGGACGATAGCTCAACGAAACAGCCGGGCAATTACAGGGTTAAGTATGGGGGGACATGGTGCACTCTATCTTTCCCTGGAATTCTCCAATATCTTTGGTGCGGCAGGAAGCATGAGCGGTGTAGTCGATTTACAATTCACAACAAAAAAATATGAGCTGGGCGAAAAAATTGGTTCCTTTAAAAAATATCCGGAGCGGTGGGAGCAATATTCTGTCATCTCAAATGTATATAAGTTTAAAGATTCTAAAACGCATTTAATCATTGATTGTGGAGTAGATGATGCTTTTATTAAAAGTAATCGATTATTGCATACAAAATTGTTAGAATTGAATATCCCGCATAATTATTCTGAAAAACCAGGTGGGCACGATTGGGGTTATTGGGTGAATTCGCTGGAATATCATCTGATGTTTTTCAATAGTATTTTCAAAAAATAATAACACGTTCCATTTTATAGTTTCATTATAACTATTTAATTGTTGTTAAATTTATTTCTTCAAAAGATGTCATTCACAAAAAAAACCAATTCCTTCCTCCTCTATCTTATTCTGGTTTTTATTTTAGCGGGCTGTGCCGGCCCAGGCCAGTCTTTGTTCCGGAAGTCCTGGGCTGAACGAACCTTAAAAAACTTAACCTTGCGGGAAAAAATCGCCCAGATGATGGTGGTTTCCGTGAACATGCGCTTCATGAATTATGAAAGCAATCAATGGCAGGACCTTCAAAAATATCTGGCCACGGATGGCATTGGCGTGCTGCATATTTGGTTCGGCGATGCGGGCAGTGCTCTTACCATGCTTAATGATATGCAAGTGAAATCCAAGGTGCCAATTCTTGTGGATGCGGATATTGAATCGGGATTAGGCCGACGGTATCCCGGCGCAGTAACACTCCCGCCAATGATGGCCATTGCAGCTACAGGGAATCCTCAATATGCTTATGAAGCTGGACGAATTTCCGCGGAAGAAAGCCGCGCTGTTGGTATTCACTTTAATCTTTCTCCCGTAGTGGATGTGAACAATAATCCTAAAAACCCCATTATCAATACGCGTTCGTTTGGTGAAGTACCGGATTCGGTTAATCGGTATTCAGTTGAATTTATTCGAGGGCTCCATGATTATGGTATGCTGGCGACCGCGAAACATTTTCCCGGCCATGGGGATACAGAAACTGATTCACATTCTTCATTGGCTCAAATCCCCAGCGATTCGGCGCGACTCTGGGATGTGGAATTGCCTCCATTTCAAAAGGCTATTGACGCAGGCGTCGATGCCGTCATGGTGGCTCATGTGAATTCCCCTGATTACCAGGATCACGCCCAGAATCCCGCTTCCTTATCCAGCTTTTGGCTCCAAGATATACTGAGAGAAAAAATGAATTTTGATGGTGTCATCATTACAGACGCCATGCGGATGGGGGGAATTGTAAAAAATTATTCAGATGAATATGCACTTCTTGCTACGGTTCAGGCTGGGTCGGATATTATTATCCAAAACCAAAATTTGAAGAAGTCCATCGACGTAATCGAAAAAGCTGTTTTAAATGGCATTCTATCCGAAAGTCGAATTGATGCGTCAGCTCTCAAAGTCCTTAAGATGAAAGAAAAGGTTGGCCTTCACCTTAATAAAACTATTTTGGCGGAAAATACCCATCGCGCTATGGGAAAGGCTGCAAATTTTAAATTGGCCCAAGAAATGGCAAAGAAGGCTATCACTTTAGTAAAAAATGAAAACGATATTTTACCATTACAGCCGACCCTCGATGAAAAACTTTACGTGGTTGATCTTTATGATGGTCCTAATAATCATAGCCAAAGCAGTTTCACCAAGCAATTAAAAAGCACTGGGCGAAAAGTAATTTCCTTTCAGATAGATGAATCAGACAGCTCATCTATAGCCGATTATATTCTCAATCAAATCCCGGCAAATGGGCTGGTTTTTCTCAATGCGTTTGCTAATCCCACCGAATATAAAGATGAAATATTTCTGCCAAAAGTTGAAGCTGAATTTGTAAATGCATTAATAAAGAAATGTGAAAAAGTGGTCATTACCAGTTTCGGGAGCCCCTATCTAATTCAAGATTTTCCCGATACACCCATTTATATCTGCGCCTATAAGAGTAGTGGCATTCTTCAAACAGCTGCGGCGAATGCGATTAAAGGGGAAGCCGATATTACTGGAATACTTCCAGTAACTATCCCGGGGATTGCTTCGAATGGAACTAGTATCCAGATCAAGGCCAAAAAGTGGCCAAACGGGACTTCAAAATGGAAACCCGGAAAAACATTAAAGCGAATCAGTCCTTCAGAAATTTCAATTGATATCGGACAGTTAAAACTGTATTTATCCCAAGCCGTTGCAGACTCGGCTTTTCCAGGTGGCGTACTCTTGGCAGCAAAAGGTGGTCAAATATTTCTCCACGAATCTTTTGGATACCATACATATAAAAAATCAGAAGCCGTAACCCGGGGTGATATTTACGACTTGGCTTCCATCACGAAGGTGATTGCTACAACGTCAGCAGTCATGAAGTTGGTGGATCAAAAGAAACTATCTTTGGATGATAAAGTTGTGGATCACTTGCCCGCATTTCGAGGGAATCAGAAAAAGCATTTCGATCAAAAATCAGCTACAACCATTCGCCATTTAATGACCCACACGGCCGGGTTGCCACCTTTTAGGCAGTACTATTTGATGAAAGACGATGCGAAAGCTCGATTGGATTCTGTTATGAATACGGAACCGACTATCGGTCTGGGAGAAAAAACAATTTATTCCGATGTTGGTTTGATCACCTTAGGTAAAATGATTGAAGCTGTGGCCGGTGTTCCACTGGACTCGTTGGTGGATTCGCTGATTTTTGATCCGCTGGGGATGGGTTCAACCTATTATAATCCACCAAAAGAAAGGGCGAAACGAATCGTCCCCACGGAATACAGTGATCTATCTGGTGAACTGATTCGGGGGTATGTCCATGATGAAAATGCCCATAGCCTCGGTGGTGTCGCAGGCCATGCAGGATTATTTTCTACGGCCAGCGATTTGGCAATCTTCAGTCAAATGATGCTGAATGGCGGTATCTATGGCTGGAAGCGGATCTTTAAGGAAGAAACTGTCCAATTGTTTACTTCTAAAGCAAACGTAGTGGAGGGCAGTTCACGATGTCTTGGCTGGGACAGCCCGGATGGGAAAACTTCCGGTGGAGTGTATTTGAGTGACAGCAGTTTTGGACATACTGGTTATACAGGGACCTCATTGTGGATCGATCCTGGAAACGATATGTTTGTCATTCTCCTAACAAACGCAGTCCATCCTGACCGCTTGTGGAAAGATCCAAAATATTTCGACTGGCGGCAGAGGGTTCATTCGGCAGTTTATAAAGCAGTGGGTATTACTGATAAAAATCCAAAACTTATTTGGAGAAAAAAATGGGATTGATTTAATGAAAAAAGAAAAAAAATAATGAATTCTTTTTCCCTTCTACCTTCTTCAATAATCTTCTCTTTATTCCTTTGTCTGGGATATTCGAATTCAACTACCTGGGTGAATTCATTACCAAAACCCTGGACCTTAAATGAAGAGCAGGTTTCAGAGATCCTTCCGCAATTTTATCAGCATTATCCAAGTTTTCATGACCGCTTGAAAGCATTTGCCCTCTGGCAGGTGGGCAAACCCTATGAAATTTTCAAACTGGGTGAAGAAGCAGAGCCAGATCCTGATCCAATTATCCGTTTGGATGTGTCTGACTGTACAGTCCATGTGCTCACAAGCCTAGCGTTTACACAAAGCACATCCTGGAATGAAGCTCGTAAAAATATGATAACGATTCATTACAAAGATCATAAACCCTCATACAAAACTCGCTGGCATTATACTTCTGATCGTATTCAGGAAAACCCGTATACCGTTACTATAACCGAAGAATTGTTAGATAAAAATCAGTTGGAAAAAATTGATATAACATTGAATCACAAGGAAGACGGCAGTGAATTTTTAGACCTGGACTGGGCAAAAAAAACCACTGTCTATTTTATTTCACATGAGAAAATTAATAGAGAATTGTTATCTAAATTCCCTGATGTTTGCGGTGTAGCATTTGTAAAAAAAGCATATTTTAAAATGGGAATAGTAGTAGCCCATGAAGGTATGGTGATTGATCAGAAAAATCTCATTCATGCATCTTCAGAATACGGTGAAACGGTCAATGTAGATTTTATGGAATACTTTTTCAGGCAGGAGGGGCCGTTGTTTGATGGTGTAATGATTTACAGGTTTGTGCCATTGATTCACTAATTCATTAAAGTACTTCCAACGTAAAGAATCCCATTGGTTTTGTATAATAGAAAAAAAGATAAAAACACATAGGCATTCGCCATGACTCTAAAATGGTACATCCTGATCTTTATCACTTGTTTCAGTGCTATGCTTGGGAAAAATCTAAGTAAACTAGAGAAAGATTCAACAAATAAAATATCTGATAAGGTTATCAATGGATTCAAATATTCTGCGACAGATAGAATGAATCAATTCATTTTTGCTACTTCTGTATTAGCTGCGATCGGAGGATACCAATATGATCAAAAAGTAAAAGAGTATTCTGAAAGAGAAGGACTTCTGTCAGGTGATTTAGCCAGGGCAGGAGATTTATATGGAGGAGCATTGGGTCATTGGATTTTATGGACAACCATAGTAACTCATTCAAAATTAAAAGGTGAGTCCAAAAAAGAAGTTTGGGCAAAGCTGGAATTTTCAGCTTTAGCCCTCTTGAGCAATGCATTTGCTACTTATTTATTGAAATTTGGAGTGGGTCGGGAACGGCCAAATAATGGAACCTTGTCATTTCCTTCTGGCCATACATCTCACAGTTTTACCATTGCTGCGGTCACAAATGAACTTTATGGATGGAAAGCTGGAACAGTTGCTTATCTCATGGCAACTTTGTCAGCAGTTAGTAGAATTCATGATAAAAAACATTATGTTAGTGATGTCGTTTTCGGAGCAGGATTAGGTACAGTTATCGGAAGAGGGTTTTCCATTCAATATCATAAAAACAAAGAAACCCATGTGTATCTTTTTCCAACAAATAATGGCATATCACTTCATTTAATTTTTTAATTTTTCATCAATCTTTTTTAATGAAAAAAATCAATTGATACCTGGTAAACTTTTTATATACATTTTAATATTAGAGAGTTAATTTGTGATTATTGTATAGGTCATCTTTATTCATGAGTCAGATAAAATTAGATCTTAAGAAAATGTCTGAAATTGTTTCTGCAGTTTTAACAGACGAAGCCAACGCGTTATTGGCAGCACGATCTCGCGTTAGGAAAAAAGTGGTGGAAGCAGCTGAGATCATCATTAACCATCCTGGTAAAGTTGTTATCTGCGGATTAGGGAAATCTGGTTTAATTGGTCAAAAGATTGTTGCTACGCTATGCAGTACGGGTACCCAGGCAGTATTTCTACATGCAGCAGAAGCACTCCATGGAGATCTTGGGATTTATCATCCTGGTGATCCTACAATCTTAATCTCTAAAAGCGGTGGTACGGAAGAACTCCTTAGATTAATACCCATCTTGAAAGAGTCCAATTCTCCCTTGATTGGTATTATCGGTAACCTGACAGCACCGTTATCCAAGAAATTTGACATTGTTCTCGATGCAACTGTTTCAAAAGAAGCTGATCCCTTGGGCATAGTTCCCACTTCCAGCACAACAGTAACAATGGCAATCGGTGATGCTCTTGCTTCTGTATTAATGACTGCCAGGGAGTTCAAACATGAAGACTTTGTCCGCTATCATCCCGGCGGGGAATTAGGAAAAAAGCTCCGTTTAGAAATCGAAGATATTATTCAACCTCTCCAGAATGTAGCAGTAGTGACTCCCTCTCATAATGTACGTGAAGTAGTCATTCTTATGACTGACAATCCTCAGGGGGCAGCTCTTGTTTTATCAAAAACCAAGGAGATTGAAGGTATCATTACTGAAGGAGATATACGCCGTTGCCTGGCAACAAATGGAGATATTGATAGAATGAAAGCAAAAGAGTTAATGTCCAAAGTTCCTGTTTCAATTCCCATCCAGGCCCCCATTCAGGATGCCCTCACTCTCATGGAAGATCGGACCTCCCAGATTACCGTCCTGCCCGTCACAAAAAAGGATGGAAAAACCTGCATCGGTTTATTACGACTCCATGATATTTATCAGACCAGGCTGTTTTAGATGCTTGCAGTATACATGATGAATTGGTTTAATAAATTATTAACTGTGCCAATATCATCGAAAATTGCAATCACCGCTATTATATTTTTGATTGGTCTTAAGTTTGGAATGATTATTTTAATCTTTCTCCCTTTTGTATTTTTCCCTTGGAAAAGAAGAAAATGAACTATAATGTTCTTCCTCTAAAGGGGAATATTTTTTTATTAAATCTCATAATGATTCGGACGCAACATTAAACTGGAATTAAACCGTGACTTCAGGAAATTTGTAGTCATTACCCTTAATTAAGTAAATTATCCCTTTCAACCGTTATTTTAAGCGATCAATAAAAAAATCATTTTACCAAGGACAAAAATATAATGGCAAAAAAAATATTTCTTATTACATTATCCTTAATTTGGAGCAATCATTTACTGCTTGGTTCAAATCAGTTTAACCTGAACAGCGCAGAAAATGGAAAAACAAAAATCCAGTTTACCCCTGGAGATATCCAGACTGAATCTATTGGGGAATATACCCGTTTTGTATCTCCCAACTTAGGGAAAACAACTGAGCAGGGG
>Ga0209445_1001979_pt1 | contig 10676 bp, 11 predicted proteins | sample MarorgKNORR_S2LV_4_FD_188223 | JGI IMG/M metagenome (GOLD analysis project Ga0209445, IMG submission 188223) | Marine microbial communities from the Southern Atlantic Ocean, analyzing organic carbon cycling - NADW_A/KNORR_S2/LV (SPAdes) (version 2) | ecosystem: Environmental > Aquatic > Marine >...
CCCGGTGCTGGCGGATCGGAGAGGGCGACTCACACGGCGCCGCGCGCGCCGCCGTTCAGGCGGTCGTGCTCGGCCATCCTGAGCGAGCAGAAAAGGCAGTTTGGATCGCGGGGAAGATGAACCTCGCGTTCCTGGGCACGATCGGTGTGCTCTTCATCATCTTCGCGCCAGGAATCGTCAGCGTGTTCGGCGGAACGGGCGAGGCGAGCGCATACGCCATCGACTGTCTGCGCATCGTCTCGGCCGGTTTCTTCTTCTATCCGTACGGGATGGTACTCACCGCGGCGTTCAACGGAGCCGGCGCGGTCTGGACGCCGACCATCATCAACCTCTTTTGCTTCTGGCTCTGGGAGATCCCGCTCGCCTGGCTGCTCGCTTTCCCTCTCGGAGTCGGCCCGAACGGGGTCTTCACCGCCATCATGATCGCATTCTCGACTTTGGCAATCGTCAGCGGCACGCTGTTCAAGCAAGGAAAGTGGAAGGAAGCCTCGGTCTAGAAGACGCGCACCGCGATGAATGCGCCCGCGTACGCGAGCAAAAGCATGTACATAAACTGAAGCGCTGGCCATTTCCACCCGGCTGTCTCCCGGCGCATGACCGCGACCGTCGACATGCACTGAAGCGCGAAAGCGAAGAAGATCAGAAGTCCGATCGCCGACGCCGGTGTTAGGGCATCGGTAAGCGCATCCTGCAGCTCGAAGGACTCGTCGCCCGCCGCTTCCACACCATAAATCGTTCCGAGCGTACCCACGATCACCTCGCGGGCAGCCAGCGATGTCACCAGACCAACGCCAATCTTCCAGTCGAAGCCGAGTGGCGCGATCACTGGCTCGATGAGGTGGCCGATGCTCGCCAGCGCGCTGTCATCGATCGGAGGAGGACCGAGCTCGGTTCGCGGGAACTGGGTCAGTGTCCAAAGCACGATCGAGACGGTGAAGATGACTTTGCCGACGCGCTTCAAGAAGACCCCGCTGCGGTCCACCAGCCGAAGGCCCAACGAGCGCAGCGTGGGCACGCGGTAGGGCGGTAGTTCCATCAAGAACGCCGTCGGCTCGGCCTTGAGCAGCGTGCGCTTGAGAAGGAATGCGGTCCCAATCGCCGCCACGATCCCGAGCCCGTACAAGCCCAGTAGCATCGCGGCCCGTTTTCCCAGGATCGGACCGAGCAGCGGCTCATCTGGGATGAAAGCTGCGATCAGCAACGCGTACACCGGCAAGCGCGCCGAGCACGTCATGAAGGGCGTCACGAAGATGGTCGCGAGGCGGTCCCGCTCGTCCTCGACCGTGCGCGCGGCGAGGATCGCCGGCACCGCGCAGGCGTACCCCGACAGCAGCGGCAGAAATGCCCTGCCTTGCAGCCCGACCCGGTACATCATGCGGTCCGCGATGACCGCCGCGCGGGCCATATAGCCGGAGTCCTCCAACACGCCCAGGAAGAGGAAGAGCACCAGGATCTGCGGCAAGAAGATCACCACGGACCCGACGCCGGCCCACACGCCGTCGACGAGCAGAGATCGGAACCATGTGTCGGGCAGAGTCGCGGTCAGCCAGTTGCCCGACGCGCCGACGACGAGCTCGACGCCATCCATGATCGGCACCGCCCACGTAAAGATCGACTCGAAGACGAGTACCACCACCGCGAGGAAGACGAGCGGGCCCCAGATCCGGTGCAAAAAGACGTGGTCGAGGCGTTCGCTGAATCCCGAGGGGTCAGGTGATCTGAAGCCCCCACCCGCGACGACTTCGCTTACCCTCGCTCGGCGCTGCTTGAACGCGTCCACCATCGGAAGCGCGACACCGCGGGGAATGTTGCTCAGGGTCCGCGGCTGTACCGGGCCTGGGGGCTCGGCGACGGCCACCTCCGTCGCTAGGAACTCCCTCACCAAATCCACGCCCGCTCCGGAGCGGGCGCTGGTGCGCGCGACCTTCACGCCCAGGCGCTCCGCCAGATGGCTGTCGTCCACGCGCCCGCCGCGCTGCTCCAACTCGTCGCACATGTTGAGCACCAGCAGCGTCGGCAAGTCGAGCTCGAGCACGGGTTCGACCAGCATGAGTTGGCTCTCGAGGCGCGTAGAATCGACGATGAGCACGAGCGCATCGGGGGCGCGGATGCCCTCGACCCGTCCTTCCAGTACGTCGCGTGTGACCCTCTCGTCGAGCGTGCGTGCTGAAAATCCGTGGACACCGGGGAGGTCGACGAGGTCGAGTTCTCCACCATCCGGCAACGCGACCGTGCCCACCTTCTTCTCGACGGTAACGCCAGGATAGTTGGCGACCTTTTGCCGAAGGCCGGTCAGCTGATTGAAGAGCGTGGTCTTGCCCGAGTTGGGCGGCCCAATCAGCGCGACGAGCGGTGAGGGGGCTTCCTGGAGGGCAGCGCCAGAGGCGACGCGTGCGCCTACCGGGACAGCGCGCTGCTCAGCCAATGGAGGGTAGCAGCCCGAGGGCCGCAGGCCTCAGCCCGCGTCCCGGAACTGAGTGATGAGGCGCACACACAAACACGCTGCGGTCTCCTTACGAAACGCCAGCAGCGAGCCGTCGATGGAGATGATTGGGTCTCCGGAGGGGGACGAGCGCACGGGGCAGATGCGACATCCGGGAAGGACCCCGCGCTCTAGCAGTGGCTCGGCCTGCTCCGGAGGCAGATCGATGCGGACGAGCTCCACGGTCTGACGCAGCGGTACCTGGGCGAGACGCAACTCCACAAACTCCTGCTCGGAGGCGTTTGTCGAGGCTGTCGGAAGCTGCACGGGTGTATCCACGGGCAGAGCGCTACCTGAGAATGAAATTGACTCTCAACTAAGGTACACGACGCCGTCGCATCACGAAAGACGCGTAGTACCAGCACAATACCCTGCTAAAACCACCCGGTCACACCAAGGGAAACGTAGTCGTCCCGCCGAAAATCGTGCAGGAAGTGACCTTTCTCGGTCCCCCAGAAACCACGCGCCTCCAGCGCCAAAGTCCAGGAATTCCCTACTCGGCGGCTCGATTCGACCTTGTAAACACCCGATCCGTCGTTTAGGTCGAGGATGAGTCCGGCTAGAACGTCCGAGCCCTTCACATCGTTGAGCGCCACTCGCACGCCCAAGAAGACGTCGTCCTGGAACGGCGTGAGCGCCTGGACACCGCGATCGTCGTAGAGATACTCCGCGACCAAACCGAGGTCGGCGCTCGTCCCGAAAATCTGGTAGGTCGTGCGCTCGAACCCGAGCGTGAGTGCGCTGTATCGCTCCGCCTCACGGCCGTCTCGGATAATGCCTTCGGCCTTGAACAGCCATGGGCCAGTCGTAAACTGCGCGTCAAGCCCTCACCCCGGGGAACGACCGAGCCCGACAGCGTCGGCCTAGTGTCCCGTCCCAGAAGTTCAGCGAGCACCGAGGGTGACGAGGCGCCTCCCTGACAAGGCGCGACGACGAGGAATAGCAGGGCTATTTTGAGGAGGAGCGACGCAGCCAGGGTGGGTGTATCGGTGCCCGAATGCCGGCGAACTTCTGGGACAGGACACTAGCTCACCTGGTGCAGATGCACGTCCCTCTGCGGGTAGGGCAGCGTGCAGCCGGCGGCCTCGAGGTTCTCCTTGAGCGCGCGGATCAGGTCCCAACGGGTCGACCCGTAGTCCGTCCGCTTGACCCAGGGTCGAACCACGAGCTGCACAGCAGAGTCCCCGAGTTCGTTGACCGCTACGATCGCCTCCGGGTCCTCGAGCACGCGAGGGTCAGCGGCGAGCACGTCCAGACACGTGCGAATCGCGGTGCCCAGATCATCATCGTATCCCACACCGATCGACAGATCGATGCGCCGCGTGTCGCTGACGGAATAGTTGACGATCGTCTGACCGAAGATCTTCGAGTTGGGGACTCGGATCTGGATGTTGTCACTCGTCGTCAGCAGACACGTGAAAATGCCGACCTCTTGCACGGTGCCCGCGGTTCCGCCCACATCTACGTAATTGCCGACGTCGAACGGACGGAATGTGAGCAGCATCACACCGGCGGCGAAGTTCGAGAAGGTGTCCTGGAACGCCAACGCGACCGCGAGGCCGGCCGCACCCAACACGGCGACGAACGACGCGGTGTTCACGCCCAGTACGCCCACGGCTGCGATGGCCACGAGCACGATGATCGTGACATGGATCATGCCGGCCAGGAACGGGACCAGGATGTCGTCGATCGCGGAAGCGGAGAGGGCCTTTCTGGCCAGCCGCTTCATGTGGCCAGCGATCATCCATCCGGAGATCAGGAGGGCAAGCGAACCCAGGACTCTTGGAGTCCATTGGGCGATGACACCGGAAACGATGTCGACGATGTCGTTGAAATCGGGCATGAGGCGCACCTGGAAGGCTGTTCAACGCAGGAGTGGAGCCCTCTCACGAGGGGCTCCGGTCCGGGACGCCAACAAGATGGCCTACGCCGCGATCAGTCTCCAGACCTGGGTCACCAGAAAGCAGACCGTGACGCCCATCACGACAGGCATGAGCGTCGCGACCGTCGTCCACTTCGCGCTGCGTGTCTCCTTGTAGATCGTGTAGATCGTCGTGGAGCACGGGTTGTGCAGGAGGCTGAAAAGCATGAGGCACACCGCAGTGAGCAGCGTCCAACCTCCGTCGCGCAGCAGGTCCCCGGTCACACCCACGCTGCCGAACTCGAACATCACGCCAGCCCCTTCACCTCCGGCCCCGGCGCCCGTGAGAACGGTCAGCATCAGGATGGTGGGGATGACGATCTCGTTCGCCGGGATCGCCACGACGTAAGCGAGCAGGATCACACCATTCATGCCTAGCAGAAGGCCGAGCGGGTCCAGCCACGCAACCGAGTGGTGCGCGAGGGTCAGCCCACCGACCGAGATGTTCGATATCAGCCAGATGACGGCACCCGCCGGGATCGCGAAGATCACGGCGCGCCAGAGCACGATCAGGGTCCGGTCGATGACCGACGTGTAGAGTGTCTGTAGGACACGCGGGGGGCGGTACGGCGGCAGTTCCAGGCTGAAGCTCGTCGCCTCTCCACGCAGCACCGTTCGGGAGAGAATCCACGAAGAGAAGAACATCATCACGATGCCGAGCAACGCGATGCCCACCACGGCAGCCGCGCTCACCAAGCCACCGAGCTGTGAGGGCGCGAGCGCTCCGATGAAGATCGTCGCAATGAGAATCTGCGTCGGCCAGCGCCCGTTACAGAGCGAGAAGTTGTTGGTGATGATCGCGATGAGTCGCTCGCGCGGGGAGTCGATGACGCGCGTAGCCACGACACCGGCGGCGTTGCACCCGAAGCCCATGCACATCGTCAGCGCCTGCTTGCCATGTGCGCCGGCCTTCTGGAACATCGAGTCCAGGTTGAAAGCCACCCGCGGCAAGTAGCCGAAGTCCTCCAGCAGCGTGAACAGCGGGAAGAAGATGGCCATGGGCGGCAGCATCACGGCAATCACCCACGCCGTAGCGAGATACACTCCGTCGATCAAGAGCCCGTCGAGCCACCATGGCATCGACACCGCTGATGCGAGCCCGTGCAGCAACGGCCGGCCGTTCTCCACCAGCAGCGTAGCCAACATGGACGACGGCACGTTCGCCCCCTCGATCGTGATCCAGAACACGAGGGCCAGAATCAACAGCATGAGCGGGAAACCGAAGATTCTACTCGTGAGCCACGAGTCCAGCTTTCGATCGAACGCGAACCCCGCCTTCTTGAGGCCGCCCATCTGAACGCGAGCCGCCACTTCCTCCGCAGCCTCATAGGCTCGCTGCGTGACCACGTCGTGGAAGTCGGACGGCAGGTCCCAACGCAGGCGCATGGCCGCGTCGAGCACCTGCTCGCGGCCCCATTCCGGCGCCAGCTCGACCAGGTCGCCCGTGTCGTCCCGCGAGAGTTGACCCAGCTCTCCCGTGCGCACTGCCTCCTGCACGGCCTCGTCGGCGTTGAGCAGCCGTAGAGCGACCCAGCGCGGATTCGGGACCTGCGGGAATACGTCCTCGATCACGGGCACCAGACCGGTGATCGCCTGCTCGACGAGCGGCGCGTGGCGCGCGATGCGGATCTGTTGCCCGGAATGAACACCGGTCGCGACCGCGTGAACGGCATCGAGCAGTTCGTCCATACCGACGCTCTCGCGCGCTATGCCCTGCACCACCGGCACGCCCAGCTCCTTCTCGAGCTTCTTGGCGTCGATCGCGATGCCGTGTCTGCGGGCCTCGTCGATGAGATTCAAGAAGACCACAACCCGGTCAGTGATCTCCCGGATCTGGAGCACTAGGTTGAGGTTGCGCTCGAGGCGCGTGGCGTCCACGACCACGATCGTGACATCCGGCCGGCCGAACAGCACGAAGTCCCGAGCCACTTCCTCGTCGGCGCTGCCCGCCTGGAGCGAATAAGTGCCAGGAAGGTCGACAACCTTTACGCGTTTCCCCTCGTGCTCGAACGCGCCTTCCGCGCGCACCACCGTTTTGCCCGGCCAATTCCCGGTGTGCTGGCGGAGCCCCGTGAGCGCATTAAAGACCGTGCTCTTACCCACATTCGGGTTGCCGGCGAGCGCGACCAAGTAGTCCCACTTGCCCGGGCTAAGCCCGAGCTTAACCAGGCTTTGCGTACGATGCTGGGCGCAGGACCCACACGGGCTCGCGGACAATGTGGGCATCAGGTAGTGACCTCCACCTGGGTCTTGACACGCTCCACCAGAACCCACTCGGCCTGGCCACGCCGTAGCGCGATGAGTGCACCGCGAATGAGGTAGGCAACCGGATCGCCCGCAGCGCTCACCATCTCCGCAGTGATCTCCGTCCCCTTGACCACCCCGAGGTCGAGCAGGCGCCGACGCTGCGGGCCGCGGCACGCCGGGGAGAGGTCGAGTACGCGCCCGACTTCGCCCGGCGCCAGGTCGGCCAGCGTCTCTGACGGACCTTGCACTCTCTCGCCCTCGGCGAGTACGCGTACAGTTACGTTGCGGGCGTCTACGAGATCGACGGACGATTCACGACCCCCGCTGACGACGCGCACGCGTTGGTTGTCCCGCGCCACGACTTCGAGCCGCCCACCGAGGTGCAGACCCTGGGTGAGCAACGCGTCGAAGATCTCTCGCGGCTCATCCTCGAGGTGTACGATTTCGACCGTACGACCGGCGAGCACGCCCGCGAGACTCAACTGCTCCACCTCCGGCACGTGACCGCTCGGAGTGGGAATCGGGTCACCGTGCGGGTCCCAGCGCGGGTGTCCGAGCCGGGCCGAGAGTGCCTCGGCTTGCTCCTCGGACAGGCGGTGCTCTACACGCTCGGCCTCATCATGCCACTCGGTCGCCGGGACGCCGGTTCGGTCTGCCAGGTATCGCTCCCAAAGTCGGTGCGTACGCACGAGCCGCAACGCGGTGTCGCGCCCGTCCTCGGAGAGCGAGGGCCCTTCGTCACCGGTGTGGACCAGACCCAGCTCAGTGAGTCGCTGCAGCAGCATAGCAGCCTTCACGCGCGAGATCTCGAGACGACCGGCCAGGCTCTCGAGCGTGGCGATCCGACCGGCCTGCTCCCAGGTGTACACGTGCTTGATCGCGTCCTCTAGGCGGACCCGTTCGGTCAGCAGCGCCAAGCGCGCGAATCGCGCGTACACGCCCCGTCGCGGCCAAAAAACCACCGCGAGCAATGCGACCAGGAGCGCGAAGACGGAGAGCGCGAGAGCGGGGTTGACCATTGCGGCTGTAGGGATTGGGTGGACGACGGGAGTGCCACAGTTGGCCTTACGTAATTTAGTCTCGCCTAAATTTGTGTGACATCCCGTCGAGCGCAACCCCCCCTCGGTACGGTCACGCGCCCAATGGCGTCCTGTGCTCGAAGGGAATCACGCCCGGCTCGGAGCCATCTCCCACTAGCTCGAACCCGATCCTGTGCAGTACAGCGATCGACGGAGCGGGGTCGCTCAGGGTCTCTGCCACGACGTACTCGACCCCCGGATCTCCGTAGGCGCGCTGCAATAGCCCGCACGCGGCTTCCGTTGCGAATCCATGGCGCTGGAACTCGGGAAGCACAGAGTACCCGGTCTCAACGAGCCATGACGGCGACGCCGGTCGAGTTGCCTGCCGTACTGGTGTCCGAGCTCCGAGATCAGGTTCTGGGCCTGGACGGAATCACCGCACTCGCTTTGGACGTGACGTCGAAGCCTCCGGGCACGATCGAATGGGAGTAGCGGAGTGGCTCCCCGCTAACCTGCGATCAAAAAGCGACCACGAAGTCGAAGCGGTACACGTATTGTAGAAAGCCGCCCTGCCCGAGCACGGCGGTCCGGTCGTACTTCGGGACGTCGTCGATAAGGATCCCGAGCCGCACCGATTCCTCGGTGCCCTGGTCGTTCAACAGCTTCGCCGTGAAGCGCGCTTCAGGGTTGAGAGCGTACAGCTCGGTGTAGTCCCCGGTGATCGTGATCGAGTCCAGGTTGTTGTAGAGGAAGTCCCCCGTACTCAAAATATCGAAGCTCGTTGACACCAGGAGTATGAGCGGCTGCGACACCGATGCCGATGCCTCGATCAACACGGTTGCAGACGTCGGCGGATTGTCACCGTCCGAGCATCCCACCCAGAGGAGTGCCATGGCCAGCGCCACGACGCGACGATCAACTCCAAAAATGTTCACAGCCATCCGCTCCGATCTGTCGAGATCCGCCCTCATTTGGTTACTCTGCTTCCCGGCTCCGGTTACCCGTCCGCCGGCCTTTCGGTCGCCGGGCCTCGCAGCCGCCGTTCGTCCTAACCATCTTCTCGCATGCTGTTCCTCGTCGCCGCACTCGCGGCACCAGCGATCGGGCCGGCGCTCTATGGCGGCCTCCATGCACATCCCAAAGCCGTGCGCCTGGTCGACGGCTTCGTTTATCTGGCGGTACCACTTCTGGTGGCGTGGCAGGTCGTGCCGTTCGCACGGGAGGATCGCGGCCTCGTCGTGCCTTTGCTGGTGCTGGCAGGCCTAGTCCTGCCGAACCTGTTCGAGCGGGCGTCACGTGCGTTCGAGGCGCACACCGACAACTTCGCCATCATTGTGGGGCTCTCCGGTCTGGCGCTTCACGCGCTTCTGGAGGGAGCCGCCTTGGGAAGCGGAGGCACCGTTGCATTGGCGTTCGGGCTGGCCATCGTCCTACACCGCATTCCCGTCAGCCTGGTCATCTGGTGGCTCATCCGCCCGCGGCACGGCACGTGGGCGGGCGTCGCGGGCGTCGCGGCGATCGTGCTCGCAACCCTGGTCGGTTACTTGCTCGCTGCGAGCCTGGGTAGCGGCGAGCACGGATCCGGGGTCGAATACTACCAAGCCTTCGTGAGCGGCACCCTCGTGCACGTAGTCTTTCACCAGGGCCGTCACGATCACCAGCACCACCATCACCACGAGTGAGGTAGCGCAATGGCACGCCCGCCCGCACCGCTGCAGGACTCTATCAAGTCCTTTATCCGCACGGTCCCAGACTACCCTCACGAGGGCATTCTCTTTCGAGACATCACCGGACTCCTGGAGAACGCTCGCGGGTTGCGACTGGCGGTGGACAGCCTGGCGGAGCGGTACGCCGGCAAGGGCATCGACCTGGTGGCGGGAATCGAGGCTAGAGGGTTCATCTTCGGCACCGCCGTCGCCTACAAGTTGGGTGTCGGTTTCATCCCCATTCGCAAGGCCGGCAAGCTGCCGGGCGAGGTGGTTGGCGTGGACTACCAGCTCGAGTACGGAACCGACCGCATGGAGATGCACGCTGATGCGGTTTCGCAGGGTGACGACGTTCTGCTCGTCGATGACCTGATCGCCACCGGAGGCACTGCGTCGGCTGCGGTCGAGCTGATCCGAGGAGTGGGAGGCACAGTCGTCGAGGCCTGCTTCGTGATCGACTTGCCCGAACTCGGAGGCACAGACCGACTTCGGGCCCTCCACTGCGACTGCTTCACCCTCTGCGAGTTCGAGGGCGCGTGAGCGGAGGCTTCTAGCCGCCTGCGGGCTCCTAGATGACCTCCATCGCCGCCACCGGGATCCAGCCGACCTTCCCGTCGTCGAGCACGATTTCGGCCCACTGCTCGGTGCGTTGATCGATGCGGACGCGAGTGCCCTCATGCAGTTCGAAGACCGTGAGATCGTCGTCTTCGGTAGGGGCCGAGCGTACCGATACGGCCTCGACGAGGATGACCCCTCGTTCGGGCTGACCGACCTCGAACTCGCGCACCGCGAGGTTCGAGCCAAGCAGCACGACCATTGCCGCTCCCACCGCGACTGCAAGGCCACCCATGCGCCGCGGGCCTTCTGCCGTCAGGAGAATTCGGGCCAGAGCTCCGCACGTGAGCGCGAGCCAGGAAAAGGCCACTACGACGAGCAAAGCCGAGCGGGGGATCAGGTTGACCCACCACGAGACAGCGGAAAGCAGCCAGAACCGGGGTAGAGGTTCGATGTCGTCGGCGCTGAGGCGCACAGCGAGCTCCAGATTCGCCAACGCGTCGGCGTGACCCGGCGCGAGCTTCAGGGCGCGTTCCCAGCCCAGAATCGACTGGCCGAGCTCACCCATTTGGAAGTATGCGTTTCCGAGATTGTAATGGAGGTCGGGGCTCTCGAAGCCGCCCGCGCGTACGGCCTGGTACGCCTCCACTGCCGCCGCGTAGTCCTCCGCCTGATAGAACTGGTTGCCCTGATGGATGCATGCGCGCGCGGAAGAGTTGGCTGGCCCTACGAGAGCGCTCCCCTAG